>Ga0316197_10001369_pt1 | contig 17394 bp, 15 predicted proteins | sample OudBiesiAoxic_MG_FD_204939 | JGI IMG/M metagenome (GOLD analysis project Ga0316197, IMG submission 204939) | Coastal sediment microbial communities from Oude Bieten Haven, Netherlands - site A oxic | ecosystem: Environmental > Aquatic > Marine > Coastal > Sediment | place: Netherlands... | reverse complement strand
ATAATGCGGCGCGTCTGAATCCAGGCGCTGAATGCCCGGTTACCGCCCGTTGGGTAGTCTCAACGGGGGACAATTCCTGAGTGTTTTAGTCGGATGACCTGAGTCGACCCTAATGCGACCTTCATCCATTTGTGTTAAAGGTAGATGCATCTTTGTAATCGATGGAGCACCGGGCAAAGATATGGCGGAAGTAATGTCCAAGAATCAAGTCAGTATTAAACATAACTAAAATTTTCCACAGTGGAATTCCCTTGATAAAAGCATGACAATGGAGATTGTAATCTAAATGTCTGGGCCGATAGTGTCCGTTTAAAGGTTTCCGAGTACTTGGAGAGAACGGTATAGGGTAATTCTACTAGTTACGAATCCTGTATACTCGCCACAATGATTCACCCATTATTATGGTATCTTTCACGTAAGTTGGCCGACATAGGCTCTTGGGGGGCGCGCTCCCCAAAGGGACCTTCTCCCCCAGGGGACCTTCTCCTCCAGAGGACCTTCTCCTCCAGAGGACCTTCTCTCGCCTGGCGGCGATTCACCTTGTGAATACATTCCTGTGAGTTCGCCGGCCGCATCCATTCGGCCGGCGGTCCCGCAAGTTTATGCCGGCTAGCTTCGGCAAGCTGTAACAGCAGCGCAGGAACTTTTCATGCAAGCCGATATTGTAGCTATCGCTATTGCCTTTATCCTGGGTCTCGGGGCGCGTTTTGTCGCTTTGCCGCCGCTGGTGGGTTACCTGATCGCCGGATTTGCCCTGTACGCGGCCGGCATGCGCCCCAGCGTCACACTGTTGGAATTCTCTGAGATGGGAGTCACGCTACTGCTGTTTTCCATTGGCCTGAAATTGCGTCTCGGCAGTCTGCTGATGCCGCAGATCTGGGGTGTGGCCTCGCTGCATATGGTCATCACAGTCGCTCTGGCTTCGCTGTTTCTCTATGCACTGGGTATAGCAGGGCTTCCCGTGTTTGCAGGTCTTGATCTTCAGCTGCTTATTCTGGTCGCCTTTGCGTTGAGTTTTTCCAGTACCGTGTTCGCCGTCAAGGTGCTGGAAGGCAAAGGCGAGATGGGCTCGTTTTATGGCCGCATCGCCATCGGCATCCTGATCATGCAGGATATCGCCGCGGTCATTTTTCTGGCTGTGTCTACGGGCAAGATACCGTCGCTCTGGGCGTTGTTGCTGTTTGCCCTGATACCGCTCAAACCCGTGCTGCACAAGATGCTGGAAAAGTCCGGACATGGAGAATTACAGGTTCTGTTCGGTCTGACGCTGGCGTTGGGTGGTGCTCAGGTTTTCGAAATGGCGGGGGTCAAAGGGGATCTGGGCGCCTTGATACTCGGTGTCCTGTTGGCCAGCCATGTGCGCGCGTCAGAGCTTGCGCGTCAGCTGCTGGGGTTCAAGGACCTGTTCCTGGTTGGGTTTTTTCTCAACATCGGTCTGTCGGGCCCGTTAGAGCTGGATGCCGTCTGGGTTGCCCTGTTGTTGCTGTTGCTGGTGCCACTCAAGACGGTCATGTTTTTCATCCTGTTAAGCACTTTCCGCTTGCGTGTCCGTACTTCCTTGTTGACTTCACTCAGTCTGGCCAACTACAGCGAATTTGGTTTGATTGTCGCTGCCATCGCCGTGTCCGGCGGCTGGCTTGCCAGTGAGTGGCTGATCATTATCGCCATCGCGCTGTCTGTTTCGTTTATCGTCGCAGCGCCGTTGAATACTGCAGCTTATGCACTTTACGCCGGTTTCCGCTCACGGCTTGAACGCTTCGAATCCCCCCGGCGTATCGCTGAAGAGGCGGTCATGGACCCGGGTGATGCCGAAGTCATTGTGATAGGTATGGGACGCGTCGGCAGCGTTGCTTACGATAACATTCGCAAGCAGATGGGTGATGTCGTGCTCGGTGTCGATATGGATAATGAGACCGTGGATAAGCTGACACGCAGCGGACGTCGCGTCATGCTCGGCAGTGCCACAGATCCCGACCACTGGGCGCGGGTCCACCTGGATGAAAACCGGGTGAAACTGATTCTTCTGGCCATGCCCAAATACGAGGAAAACCTGTTTGCCACACAGGAACTCAGGTCGCTGGGTTATTCTGGCAGGATTGCCGCTATCGCCAAGTACCCGGATGAAATCAGCGCTTTGCAGGAAGCGGGTGTCGACAAGGCGTATAATTTTTATGCCGAGGCCGGTGCGGGTTTTGCGGAGGATGTCTGTGATGAACTGTTATCCCGGAGTGCGAGTTAAGAGACATGTCTGATCTTGTCGAACGCGCCAGCGATTACGCCACCAGGGCACATCAGCGTATCGATCAACGCCGCAAATACAGTAACCAACCCTACCACGTGCATCTGCAGGCGGTTGCCGGGCTGGTTGCCGGCGTCAGCGATGATGAGGAAGCCATTGCGGCGGCCTGGTTGCACGATACCGTGGAAGATACCCCCGCGACACTGGAGGACATCGAAGAACACTTCGGTCAGTCGGTAGCCGAACTGGTGGAAGAACTGACCGATGTCAGTAAACCCGGCGACGGTAACCGGGCCAAGCGCAAGGCTATCGACCGAAGCTACCTTGCACAGGCATCGTCCCGTGCCAAGACCGTCAAGCTCGCTGACCTTATCGACAACTGCAGGGATATCGCCAAACACGACGAGCGTTTTGCCAAGGTCTACCTGCTTGAGATGGGCACCTTGCTGGAGGTGCTCGGTGACGGTAACGAGACGCTTTACAAACAAGCCAGCGTGCTCTATGCCAGGCATATGCGCAAGCTGGGGCTGCCCATGGACAGCCGGCTTGAACCGGAACCGTGGGAAGCGGAATCTATCGGTCTGGCCGGTTTCGGTGATCAGCATTTCAAGCGCATGTTCATGGAGCTTTTTACGGCAAGGGACATCGCCGAAGGGCTTCTGTCCTTTGATGCCGACAGTGACTGTGTCGAAGTGAAAACAATACTTGAGCTCCGCAAGCGGGAGGTGGCCAGTGTCAGGGTCAATGGTGCGGTGCAGGGTTACCTGCGCCTGTCAGACCTCGGAGCGGGGCAATGCGCGGATTGTTTCCGACATTTTACCATTGACCAGGTGTTGTCGGGCAGCGCTGCACTCTCCGATGTTATCCATGTGCTCACCCGGCATGACTACTGTTTTGTCACCATGTTGGGTAACGTGTCGGGCGTTATCAGCCGGGACGATATCAACAAGCCGATGGTACGCATGTGGCTGTTCGGTATCGTGACCATGATCGAGATGGGGCTTGTTCAGATGATAAAGCAGCAGTACCCGGAACAGAGCTGGCAGTCGGTCGTATCCGAAGGACGCCTGGAAAAGGCGAAGCAGATCCAGTGCGAGCGGCAACGCCGCAATCAGCATTGCGAGCTGATCGATTGCCTGCAACTCTCGGACAAGGGGCAGATTCTGATGGAAAGCGAGAGCACCATGAAACGCCTTGGTTTTGAGACCAGGGGTGTCGCAAAGCGCGCGGTCAAGGAGCTTGAATCGCTACGTAATCATCTGGCCCACGCGCAGGATGTCGTCAGCCACGACTGGGCGCAGATCGCCCGGCTGTCGCAGCGCATGGAAGAGGTGACCCGTGCTTAGTGTTATTTGACCGTCTCCGGAAGACCCCGCCTTGTAGGAGCGCCGGCCTTCGACGCGATTGGGATGGCATGCCATCGCGGTCAGGAGACCGCTCCTACAGCAGGCTGCCCAGCTGTTGCCCCATTTGCAGCGATTGTCCGGCCTGTAGACCGTGCAGCCAGCGTATACGGTGTTTGCCGAACAGCAGAATAACGGTTGAGCCCATATTGAAGCGGCCCATTTCTGCGCCGCGTTCGAGTTCAATCGCAGACTGCTGACAATTCTCCACTTCAATCCGGGGGCGAGGGGGCGGTGTCACCAGTCCCGACCAGACAGTTTCTATAGCCGCCACATTAATCGCCCCGACCAGTACCATGGCCATCGCACCGGCGTCGGTATCGAAAATGGAAACCAGTCGTTCGTTGCGAGCGAACAGGCGTGGAACGGTACGCGTGGTATGCGGCGCGACGCTGAACAGGCGTCCCGGGATATAGACGGTTTCGCGCAGTTTTCCGCTTAATGGCATATGTACCCGGTGATAATCCCGTGGCGACAGATACACGGTCACAAAACTTCCATCGCTGAACAGTTCAGCCCGTTGAGTATCACCGCCCAGCAGATCCGTGACGCTGAATTCATGGCCCTTGGCCTGGAAGACGGCATCCCGGTCGATGGTTCCGATCTCGCTGATATGGCCGTCTGCGGGGCTGATGACGGTGTTCCCGTCGCCCTCAAGCGGCCGCGCACCGTCTCGCAGTGGACGCGTAAAGAATTCATTGAAGTGTCGGTAGTCTTCCGGCCGCGGGTACAGCGCCTCGCTCCAGTTGACCTGGTAGTGTTGCGCAAACCGGCGGATGAAAGCGTTCTTGAACCAGGCCGTCTGTATGCGTGTGAGCTGGTAAGTCAGCCTGGAAATGGCGTGCTGTGGAAGAGGATAGAGCGGCCAGGATTTCAAGTAGTCCAGCCACGTTGCCCCTTGTGGTTGCAGGGTGGTGTTCAAGGCTTTTTTCTGACGTCGGCCTGCACCCGGGTTGTAGCGCCATTGGAAAATGTCAGGATAAAATCGACACGATCGCCCTCCACCAGCCGTTTCTCAGGGGCCGGCATCATCAGGTGAAAACTGCCGGGTTTGAGCTCGACGCTCCCTTGAGCCGGGATGACAATTTCATCCTGATGGATCATGCGGGCAACACCATCGACGACTTCGGATTTGTGCAGCATGACATGGCCGAATGCCGGGCTGTCCACCTGCGTCAGGACTGCTTCGCCGGAGCCCGTGTTCTTCAGCGTCATGTAGGCAGCCATCATATGCGCACTGGGAGGCGCTTCGCGCACCCAGGCGTTCTCGATCTGGAGTGTGGAATCCGCCGTGGCGAGCAGACTCCAGGTAGAGAGTATCAATGTCAGGAAGGTACGTTTCACTGTGTTGCCTCGTAATAGGTTTTGATGGCGAGAAAATCATTGGCAATTGCATCCGGTTCATGAGGAATGCCAAACACGGCGCGGAAAGCGCCGTCAGGATCAAGCAGGATGATCGCGGTACTGTGGTCGATCAGGTAGTTATCCGCAGCGCTGCCTTCGACTTTGCCATACAGGATGCCGAGTTGACGGGACAGATTGAGGGTGTTCTGCTCATCGCCGCTGGCGCCGATAAAACTGGCGTGGAAATAGGGGACATACTCTGACAGCAGCGCTGCGGTGTCGCGTTCCGGATCCACACTGACAAAGACCACCTGCGGCAGCTTGTCGAGCCCGTCCTGCTGTTCCAGTTTTCGCTGCACTTGTGCGAGCATAGCCATTGATGTTGGGCAGACATCCGGGCAATGGGTATAGCCAAAGAAGGCGAAGGTCCAGTTATCCTTGAGGTTTTCCAGAGTAAACGGCTGTCCGCGGTGGTCGGTGAGCTGGAAAGCTGCCACCGGTTTGGCGGACGGCAGCAGGGTGCCTTGACTGAGCTTGGGGGGCAGGGGTTCGCTGCAGGCGGCAAGCAGCACAGCGGCCAGTAACATCGGTATAATCCGCCATAGTGATGACGGGCCATGGGGCAGTTTTGAATTTTTCATAGGCGGCTATTATTCCATTGACGACGCCGTTGGGATAGGGATCTTTTTTAAATGATGAGTCATCCGGAACTGAAAACCATCCGTGACCTGATGCGTTGGGGCGCCAGCTGTTTCAACCAGGCGGGCCTGACCTTCGGGCATGGCACCGACAACATTTTTGACGAGGCCCTGGTGCTGGTCAGTCATGCCCTGCATTTACCGCTTCAGTTTCCCGAACATTACCTGGCCGCGCACGTGACAGCGGAAGAACGCGATGCCACCCTGGCGTTGATTCAGCAACGTATCGAGACGCGCAAGCCGGCGGCTTATCTGACCCATGAGGCCTGGTTCGCCGGTCTGCCGTTTTATGTGGATGAGCGCGTGCTGGTGCCGCGTTCACCCCTGGCCGAGCGCATCGAACACGGATTCGAACCCTGGCTGCAATCCGATGCCATTGAACGGGTTCTTGACCTGTGCACCGGCAGTGGCTGCATTGCCATTGCCTGCGCGGCCCATTTCGAGAATGCCCGCGTAGACGCTGTTGATATTTCCGACGACGCTCTGGCGATTGCGCGTCTGAATGTCGAACGCCATGACTTGCAGGACTGGGTGCAGGTGATCAAATCCGATCTATTTGCCGTTGTTGGAATGCAGCGTTATCAGATGATTATCAGTAATCCGCCCTATGTGTCGGCCGAGGAAATGCAGGGATTGCCGGACGAATACCGCCACGAGCCGGAAATTGGTCTGGCGGCGGGCGGCGAGGGCCTGGATGTGGTGATTCGTATCCTCGCGCAGGCCGCCAGCCACCTGGAAGCGGATGGCATTCTGGTGGTCGAGGTGGGGAACGGGCGTGAACTGTTGAGCGAGTGTTTCCCGGATGTGCCTTTTCTGTGGCTGGAATTTGAGCGGGGCGGACATGGTGTGTTTTTGCTGGATGCGCAGCAGGTGCAGCAGTATCAGCCGCTGTTTGCAGCGGCCTTGAGTCAGCTATAGTTAGCGGAGAGGAAAAATCCGGAGGTAAGGTTATGCTGGGTAGACCCAAAACGCCCGAAGAATATGTGGATTTGGTGGATCAGGCGCTTTTCGAAATCGAGGATCTGCGTCTGGCGGCGGAGTATGATATGGATTCCATGGGTGCCGCGAGCGAATTTCTCGAGCAACTGGAGCGAGATGTACGCAAGCTGCGCGAATCCATGGCTGATGGCAGCTATCTGTTTGGGAAGGAAAATTTACCTTACGTCAAGGTGGTGGAGCATCAGGATGAGCGTATTCTTCCGTTCAAGCTGTTGCTTCTGAAAATCAATGAAACCCACATCAAGGGTCTGGATGTCGAGGATGGCTAGGAGCCACGTTGTGTGGACAGAGTGCTTGATCCATATCAACGCGCTCCGTGGGGGGGTAAACTAGACTGAATCATTAAGCTGTGGAGGAGTGAACATTGGAAACGGTCGAATTTGATGCCGATCTCATTCGCCGCTATGCCGGTAGTGGGCCGAGGTATACTTCGTATCCGACGGCGATGGAATTTTCACCTTCGGTGGGCGAACAGGATTACGTTAACTGGGTGCGCGAGAGTAATCTCAGCAGGCGTCCCCTGTCGTTATACGTACATATCCCATTCTGTGCCCACGTGTGTTTTTACTGTGCCTGTAACAAGGTGGTAACTGCGGATCGCAGCAAGGCCGAGCCCTACCTGGAAAGCCTGTATCAGGAAATTCGCCTGCAGGCTTCGCTGGTCGACCCGGACCGGCGGGTGGATCAGTTGCACTGGGGGGGAGGCACGCCCACCTTTCTCAGTGAAAAGCAGATGTGTGATTTGATGCGGGTGCTGGGTGAGAATTTTTACCTGCACGAAGACGACAGCGGTGAATATTCCATTGAGATCGATCCGCGCGAGTTACGCGAGGATACTCTGCCAATACTGCGAGAAATCGGCTTTAACCGGGTGAGCCTGGGTGTGCAGGATTTCAATCCCGAGGTACAACAGGCCGTTCACAGGGTTCAATCGGCGCAACAGACCCTGGACGCCATGCGCCAGGCGCGTGAGCTCGGATTTCGCTCCATCAATATCGACCTGATGTATGGATTGCCGCTGCAGACAGCGAAGAGCTTTTCGGACACGCTGGACGGGGTCATTGAGGTACGCCCGGATCGTCTGTCGGTGTTTAACTATGCGCATTTGCCGGAACGCTTCAAACCGCAGCGTCGCATCAGCGCCGTTGACCTGCCCAGTGCCGATGAAAAACTCAATATCCTGTCTTTGACGATCGAAAAACTCACCGCTGCAGGCTACCAGTATATCGGCATGGATCATTTCGCGCTGGCCGATGACGAACTCTCCGAAGCACAGCGTAACGGTACCTTGCACCGGAATTTCCAGGGGTACTCCACCCATTCGGATTCGGATCTGGTGGGTATGGGCGTCAGCGCTATCAGTGCCATGCCCGGGGGCTTCAGCCAGAACCACGTCAAGCTCGAAGACTACTACCGTGATCTGGAGGTACCCCGCCTGCCGATTGCCCGTGGTGTCGCATTGAATGAAGACGATCATCTGCGCGGTGAGGTCATTCAGCAGCTGATCTGCAATAACACGCTGGACACCGGGCGCATTGAAACCGGGTTTGATATTGATTTTGACAGCTACTTTGCCGCTGAACTGAAACAGTTAACGTTGATGGCGCAGGATGGTCTGGTCAGGGTTGGCGATAATCGCCTCGACGTGACCGCCAGGGGGCGGTTACTGATCCGTAATGTGTGCAAGGTGTTTGATCACTACCGTGTCGAGCAGGAAGAGAAATTTTCCAAGATGATTTAACAAACATAACCACAAAGGGCGCTACTTCCTTCGTGCCCTTTGTGGTCATTATCTACACCGGCCGGTATCAGTCCTTATGCCGGTAAATCAGTCCGGGTTCAACCAGTACTTCATTTTCACTGAGACGGTCCAGTGGGAATCCGTCGTCTTCGTAACGAGCAATGCGGTCGAATACATAGGGTTGGTCCTGGACTTCAATGGATTCAAATATCGGCTTACCCAGGTAGTTGCCGATAGCATGACAACGATGGCTCACGTTTTGCCCCCCTTTGATATGGCATCAATTCTGTGAAGTTCTCATGATGGATAACGGCGTTACGCCACAAGTCTTTAACGGGGGTGCCGCGGGGAATTCTCATGGCTTCAAACTCCTGTACAATAGCCCGCTATGTCAGGAAACAGCATCGGAAAACTCTTTACAGTCACCAGCTTCGGTGAGAGTCACGGACCCGCCATCGGCTGTATCGTGGATGGCTGCCCGCCGGGCATGGCCTTGTCAGAGTCCGATCTGCAGCACGATCTGGATCGCCGCAAACCCGGCAAATCCCGCCATACCACCCAGCGCCGCGAGTCCGATGAAGTGCAGATCCTCTCCGGTGTGTTCGAAGGCAGGACTACCGGCACACCCATCGGCCTGATCATCCACAATACCGACCAGCGTTCCAAGGATTACTCCAAAATCATGGATCGCTTCCGGCCCGGGCATGCGGACTATACCTACCAGCAGAAATTCGGCCTGCGGGATTACCGTGGTGGCGGCCGTTCCTCGGCCCGAGAGACGGCGATGCGGGTAGCCGCCGGTGGTATTGCCAAGAAATATCTGAAGCAGAAACTGGGTATCGAAATCCGCGGTTACCTGTCCCAGCTGGGGCCTATCGAGCTGGAGCTGAAGGATTGGTCCAGTGTTGAGGATAACCCGTTCTTTTGCCCTGATCCGGACCGGGTGCCGGAGCTCGAAAAATATATGGACGCCTTGCGCAAGGACGGCAATTCGATCGGTGCGCGTGTGAATGTGGTCGCCAGCGGCATGCCGGTCGGTCTGGGCGAACCGGTATTCGACCGCCTGGATGCGGATATAGCCCATGCCATGGTGGGCATAAACGCGGTAAAGGGCGTTGAGATCGGTGCCGGTTTCGACAGCGTAATCCAGAAGGGCACCGAGCACCGCGATGAGATAACGCCGCAGGGATTTCGGAGCAATCAGGCCGGCGGCGTACTGGGCGGGATTTCCTCCGGGCAGGATATCCTGGTCAGTATTGCCCTCAAACCAACCTCAAGTCTGCGCTTGCCGGGCCAGTCGGTTAACCTGAACGGTGATCCCGTTGAAGTGGTGACCACCGGACGTCACGACCCCTGCGTCGGCATCCGTGCCACCCCGATTGCCGAAGCCATGCTGGCGATTGTGCTGATGGATCATTACCTGCGGCACAGGGCGCAGAATGCGGATGTGGAATCCGGGACACCGGTGATTCCGGCCGGCAAAGACTGAGGAACTGCCACGGAACAGCGCGCAAGGTCTGGCGGCCTGGGTTTTCAGAAACTTAACCACAAAGAACACGAGGGTCCCAACGGAATCAGGGTTGATAAGGCTTACGCAAGCTAGCCGACATGAGCTTTCGGGACACGCAGTGAATACGTCCCTGTATGCTCGACGGCCGCTTCCCGGCGGCCGACGGTCCCAAAAGCTCATGTCGGCTAACTTGCGCCCTGATTGAGGAAGCAGTTTTCAGAGTCGCTCCCAAGCACCAGGGATTCATGCGCTGCATGGTGAGATTTTCGCGACAAACATTTAACCGATGGTTCCTTTATGACCTTCGTGTCCTTCAAGGTGAATTGTGCAGCAAGACAAGGTGAATCGCCGACAGGCGAGAGAGAGTGCCCTGGGGTACAAGGTGAATCGCCGCCAGGCGAGAGAAGGTCCTCTGGAGGAGAAGGTCCTCTGGAGGAGAGTGTGCCCTGGGGCATGTGGTGAACAATGCGGATCTGGGATTCTTGATCAGTTCCGTGGCGATTAGTTTGGACGTTTACTGACTGTCATGTACTACTGGCGCCTGTCCGGGTTCTACTTCTTTTATTTCGCCTCGCTTGGTGCGCTGATTCCGTATTGGGGGCTGTATCTCAAGTCACTGGGTTTCGGGGTGGTGGAGATCGGCGAACTGGTGGCCATCATCATGGCGACCAAGATTATCGCGCCCAATATCTGGGGCTGGATTGCCGATCATACCGGCCGGCGCATGCGAATGGTGCGGTTGGCCTGCCTGCTCGCGACAGTTAGCTTTGCCGGCGTTTTTTTCGGGCACGGTTACTGGACGCTGGTGCTGGTGATGTCGCTGTTCAGCTTCTTCTGGAATGCCGCACTGCCTCAATTCGAGGCCACCACCCTTAATCACCTGGGCGCCGAGACCCACCGCTACAGCAGCATCCGTCTATGGGGATCGATCGGATTCATTGTCGCGGTTGCCGGCTTGGGCGGTGTTTTCGAGCGGACCGGAACCGGGGTATTGCCCACTGTACTGTTTGTCCTGTTTGCGGGGATCTGGATTGCCAGCCTGCTGGTGCCGGAGCGTGGTACGCATCAACCGAAGGTCGACAACGAACCGTTGCGTAAAGTGTTGATGCAGCCTGCCGTGGTTTCATTGTTACTGGTCTGCTTTCTGATTCAGGCCAGTCATGGTCCTTATTACACCTTCTTCAGCCTTTACCTGGCCGCGCACGATTACAGCGAAACCGCCATAGGGCAATTGTGGGCCTTGGGGGTGGTGGCGGAAATCGGCGTTTTTCTGAAGATGCCCGGCTGGCTGCCAAGATTCGGGGCACGCCACTTGTTGCTGGTTGCCACGCTGTTGACGACCTTGCGCTGGATATTGATCGCCTTGTTTGTCGACAAGTTATGGATCATGATCTTCGCGCAGACACTGCACGCCGCCAGTTTCGGCGTTTATCATGCGGTAGCGATTCATCTTACTCATCAACTTTTCACGGGCCGCCACCAGGGTCGTGGTCAGGCGCTTTACAGCAGTCTGAGCTTTGGAGCCGGGGGCGCTGTCGGCAGCCTGATTGCCGGCTACCTGTGGGAGGGTGCCGGCGCGCAGTGGATGTATGCTGCGGCCGCTGTAACGGCTGCCCTGGCGGGACTGATTGCATGGCGTGGCATTGAGCAAAAGAGAATTCCTTCTCCCGCCGGAGAAGGCCAGGATGAGGGGATATAATAGCCTCTCCCGGCGGGAGAGGGGACATTTGCGACACCCTCAGTTGGGAGAGGGAATTAACAGGACAGCAATGTGTACAGGTTGTTATGGTTTTTGGTGATACTTCCGGCGCTCGTGCAGGCCTACGATACCCGTCTGTCCGGCTTTATCGGTGCCGAGTTGCGCGGCTTCGTCGACGATGCGCAGTTCGACGACCAGTTTGACGGTTTGCAGCCTTCAGCGATTGTCCAGCCCGAGTGGAGCATTCTCCCTGAAAAAGGCGATGACCAATTCAGTTTCATCCCTTTTGCCAGGCTCGACAGTCGCGATAACCGGCGTACCCATTTTGATATCCGCGAAGCCTACTGGTTACACATCGACGCTGACTATGAATTGCTCGTGGGTGTCAACCGGGTGTTCTGGGGTGTGGCCGAATTCCGTCACCTGGTCGACATTATCAACCAGACCGATTTTGTCGAAGATATCGACGGCGAGGACAAGCTGGGACAGCCGATGATCAATCTCGCTACCCACCAGGACTGGGGATCACTCAACCTGTTCGTGATGCCCTGGTTCAGGGAGAGGACTTTCCCGGGTAAGGACGGGCGTCTGCGGTTTCCGCTGGTGACGGATGGCGACCCGGACTACGACGCCAGTAATGACCAACAGCACGTCGATGTGGCGCTGCGTTATTCCCACTATGCCGGTGCCTGGGACTTCGGTATTTATTATTTTAACGGCACCGGCCGGGAGCCGAGATTTCTGGTCAACGATAACGGCACGCGGCTGGTGCCTTTCTACGACCTGATCGAACAAGTGGGAACGGATATACAATTTACCCATGAGGGCTGGTTGTGGAAATTTGAAGGACTCTGGCGTTCGCAGAACAGCGATCATTTCTGGGCCACAGTGGGGGGATTCGAATATACGCTCTACCAGATCGTCGATTCGAGCGCTGACCTCGGCCTGTTGCTCGAGTTTTCCTGGGATGGCCGCGATAGTGATTCGGCCGAGGCTCCCCCGGTCCTGTTCGATGACGACTTTTTCTTCGGGACGCGGTTGACACTGAATGATGTGCAGGATTCGGAGCTGCTGGCGGGATTTGTTATCGATCGCGATACCCACGCTTCGCAGCTCTCGGTTGAAGCCGAACGCAGGCTCGACAATCACTGGAAGCTGGAGCTGGAAAGTCGCTGGTTTCTCAATTCAGGCAACGATGTGGCGGTGGCATTCAAGAAAGACAGCAATGTGACATTGCGGCTGGCGCGGTATTTCTAATGACGCAACATCAATAGAGTGCGTTGAGCAAGCGACCGGTCTATGCAGCACCGTCGGCAGCAGGGATGCTGCCGTCGAGCCTACATGGATGTACTTGTGGCGTGTGCTGCATAGACCGGTCGCTTGCTCAACGCACGGTCCAGCGGCCCTTTTATAGTCCGAATCGCTGTGCCGCGTACGGTGCCTTGGCACAGATGTGGTCGCGCAGAAGCTCGGAGAAGTCCGCTACAACCGAGTCGCGGACTGCCGGCAGCTCCAGCAGCCGCCGGCCCCAGGCGGCGGTCCTGGGCAGCTGTGCGGCCGGATAGAGCTCTTCGCCGATGTTGAGGATTTCGGTCCGCATGAACAGCGGCGCGTAGGAAAAATCGACCAGTGAAAGCGTGTCACCGTTGAAGTAGGGCGGCTGGTCCAGCCTGGCTTCCAGCCACTTCAGTTTCGATTTGAGTTCTTCCCGGTTGCTGTCGAACGTCGGCTCGTCTTCAGCGTGCATCTGTGCGGACAGATCCAGCAGGCAGGCTGTGCCAAATTCTATCCAGCTGCGATTCTGCGCACGCAGCAGGGGGTCTTCCGGAAGCAGGTGGCCGCTGGTGATTTCATCGAGAAATTCGTCAATAACGGCGGATTCGAAAATCACGTGCTGCTTATCGACTTTTAGCAGCGGCACCCGGCCGAAGGGTGAAATAGCCTTGAACCAGTGCGGCGGGTCTGACAGGTCAATGTGGGTCAGTTTGAATGCTGTCTGCTTATAACGCAGCGTGGTTACCGCGCGCTGCACAAAGGGGCATATTTTAAAACTGACGAGTTCGAGTTCCATGTGCGCAGCTTAATGGCTCCGGTGAGACACAACATTGATGCCGGTCAAGGGAATCCCGCAATTGTCGATCAGGCTACCCGGTCATTCACACAAAAAGAATCCCTGGCGCTTAATTAATGACCTGGTTTTGTGTATGGTGTAAATTTTGCGGGAAGCTGGGGCAGGGTGAAACGCTTGCCCCAATAAAGGTGAATCAAATGGCATCAATGAATCTGATCACGCGTGCGCTCGCCGCTGCCGGTTTGCTGGCCGTTTCGGCCTGTACCACGCTGGGACCTGATTTTGAAACGCCCGATGCGGATCTGCTGGAAACCTGGGATGAACAGGGTCAGAGCCTGTCGGCGGGCCAGGAGCCGGAGAACTGGTGGGCGAGTTTCAACGACCCGGTTCTCGATCAGCTGGTCAAAATGGCGTATCAACAGAATCTGCCGCTGCAGATTTCCGGACTGCGCATCCTGGAAGCGCGGGCGCAGCTGGGCATCGCCATCGGTCAGCAATACCCGCAAGATCAGCAGGTGAATGGTGCCCTGACCCGGATCGGTTTAAGCGACAATACAGCGAATTTTGATAATTCCTTTGCCGATGATAAATATACCCAGGGTGACATAGGTTTTGACGCTGCCTGGGAACTGGACTTCTGGGGCCGGTTCCGCCGTGGTGTCGAATCCGCCAGCGCCGACCTGAACGCATCGATTGCCGATTACGATAATGCCCTGGTGGCGTTGACCGCAGAAGTTGCGCGGATCTATGTCGCGCTGCGAACGCTGGAAGAACGCCTGGTGATCGCACTTGATAACTCCAAGACGCAGCGCCGCAGTTACCAGATTGCCAGGGTCCGTTTCGAGAACGGTGCGGTCAGTGAACTGGACCCTTCGCAGGCCCTGAGCCTGTTGAAGTCCACGCAGTCAACTGTGCCGCTGCTGGAAAGCCAGATTCGCCAGGTGAAATATGCGCTCAGCATTCTATTGGGCATGCCGCCGAACGATCTGCGCGATGTTTTGCAGGGTGAAGGGAAAATACCACAATCAGCGGCAGAGATAGATGTCGGTGTGCCCGCCGATCTGTTACGACGGCGCCCCGATATCCGCATTGCCGAACTGCAGGCGGCCGCGCAAAGTGCGCGGATTGGCGTCGCCAGGTCGGATCTGTATCCAAGATTCGCGCTGGTCGGTTCCATCGGTCTGTTGAACGCCGACACCGGCTCAAACAGCAACAGTGACCTGTTTAAATCCGACAGCATTGGTTATAACTTCGGCCCTCAGGCCTCGTGGAATATTCTTAACTACGGACGCCTGAAAAACCAGGTCAGGGTGCAGGATGCACGCCTGGAGGCGTTGCTGGTGAGCTACCAGAACACGGTCCTGCAGGCTGCCCAGGAAGTCGAGGACGGTATCAGCGGCTATCTGGGCTCACGGGAGCAGGAGGCCTTCCTAGCCGACAGCGTGAAAGCGGCGGATCGGTCCGTACGTCTGGCGCTGGTTCAATACCGCGAAGGTGCCGTCGATTACCAGCGTGTGCTGGATACCCAGCAGACACTGTTGACAGTACAGGACAGGTATACCAACACACGCGGTGAGGCCATTGGTTTTCTGATCGCCACCTACAAGGCACTGGGGGGTGGCTGGGAGATACGCGCCGGCAACGCCTTCGTCTCGCAGGATCGTCAGGACAAAATGAAGGAGCGTACCGACTGGGGGCGGTTGCTGGATGACGACATCCTCCCTGAAGGATTGCCGGAAGCACCGCCCACGGGTACGGAGCAGCCACTGCTGAACGCACCCGATTGGTAAGTAGCGTAGGAGCGCTCGCCTGCCGTGATATCGCGCCGAAGGGCGGCGCTCCTACGAGACCGGGTTTGTATTGCCGGTTTAATAGTAAGCGCGTTTGGCGACTTGGTGCTCTTACAGGCTTGCCTTGTAACCCGCTTCCTTTACTGCAGCAATCAGCGCCTCAGTCGGAGCGTTGCCTTTGACGGTGGCACTGCCCGGTTCCAGTGTCACCCGAATCACCTCGTCGACACCATCGACCGCAGCCAGTGCTTTTTCAACAGCGGCCACACAGTGCTTGCAGGTCATGCCGTTGACGGTGAGTTGAATCGTATCACTCATGATTTACTCCACAGGTTTGAAAAATCGCAGGCGGTTGGCGTTACTGACCACGGTAACAGAAGACAGGGCCATGGCCATGCTCGCAAATACCGGACTCAACAGCCAGCCGCTCAGGGGATAGAATAGGCCGGCAGCCAGCGGGATGCCGGTGGTATTATAAACAAAGGCACCGAACAGGTTCTGCCTGATGTTACGCAGAGTCGCTTTTGACAGAGAGATAGCGGTGGCTACGCTGGCCAGTGAATTGCTGGCCAGAGTGACATCGGCGCTTTCTATCGCGACATCGGTACCGCTGCCGATGGCAAAGCCCACCTGGGCCTGTGCCAGGGCGGGTGCGTCGTTGATACCGTCACCCACCATGCCCACGGTAAACCTCCGTTTCTGCAGCCCCCTGATTACATCTGCTTTGTGTTCAGGTAGTACGCGGCTGTGCACGGACTTGATATTCAGTTCCTGCGCCACAGCCTGCGCAGTCTCGGCATGATCACCCGTACACATCACCACCTCGATGCCCAGGGCTTGAAGCTTTCGAATTGCTGCCGGGGTATCTTTCCTGACTGGGTCACGGAGCCCGAGTACTGCAAGAGCCTGTGTCTGGTCGGCAAGCCATACCGGTGTCATCGCTTGCTGTGCCATGCGCCGGGCGTGTTCCTGGAGGGTGCTGTCTATGCCGACATGCTGGGACTCGATCCATTGCTGGCGGCCGATGTAGAGCATTCTGTTTTCAACCGAACCACGTACGCCCTGGCCGGCCTCGGCGTGGAAGGATTTCACGGGTATGATTTCCAGTCCCCGCTCGGTTGCCGATGCCACAATGGCCTGTGCCAGGGGGTGTTCAGAAGCGTGTTCCAGGCTGGCCGCCCACTGTAGAACACGCTCATCTCCGGCTGTTTCAATACAGTGAAACTCGGTAATGCGCGGCTGTCCCTCGGTCAGAGTGCCGGTTTTATCGACAAGCAGATGGCTGATGCCCGCCGCCGACTGCAGTGCTTCACCGTTGCGGATCAGGATGCCCAGCTGCGCCGCGCGTCCCATACCGACCATAATGGCAATCGGTGTCGCCAGTCCCAGCGCGCAAGGGCAGGCAATGACCAGCACCGCGATGGCCGTGGTCAAGGCAAACGGCAGTTGCGGGTCAGGGCCAAAATAGAGCCAGCTTAAAAAGGTAAGGGCGGCAACCACCAGAACAACGGGCACAAAAACAGCAGCGATTTGATCGACCAGTCTGCCGATCGGCGGTTTGCTCATCTGTGCCTGCTTAACAGACTGAATGATGCTGGCCAGCGTCGTATCGTCACCGACGCGATCAACACGTACCCTGAGCAGGCCGGACCGGTTAAGTGTGCCGCCGATGACGCTATCATTCGTGTATTTGGCGACCGGCAGCGATTCGCCGGTGATCATGGACTCGTTCACACTGGATGTTCCGTCAATCACGGTTCCATCCGTGGCAATTGTTTCACCCGGACGGAGTATGAAGATATCACCCGCCTGCAACAGGGATACCGGTATTTCGACTTCTTTCCGGTGGCGCAGAATATGTGCGGTTTTCGGAGCCAGTTCCATGAGTGCGCCTATGGCT
>Ga0316197_10001368_pt1 | contig 17422 bp, 15 predicted proteins | sample OudBiesiAoxic_MG_FD_204939 | JGI IMG/M metagenome (GOLD analysis project Ga0316197, IMG submission 204939) | Coastal sediment microbial communities from Oude Bieten Haven, Netherlands - site A oxic | ecosystem: Environmental > Aquatic > Marine > Coastal > Sediment | place: Netherlands... | reverse complement strand
GCATCAGTGACAAGGAAAGCTTCCAGGTGGGCCGGGAGTTGCTGACACGGGAAGGCATACTTGGCGGCTCTTCTACCGGAACCCTGCTGGCGGCGGCACTCAGGTACTGCCGCGAACAGAGCGAACCGAAGCGGGTGCTGACCTTCGCCTGTGATACGGGCAACCGCTATCTCTCGAAGATGTATAACGATTTCTGGATGCGTGACCAGGGGTTCATCGAAGTGGAAAGCCATGGGGACCTGCGGGACCTGATCGCACGGCCCAATCTGTCTAATGACACCGTGGTTATCTCCCCGGAGGAACCCCTTGCCAATGCCTATAAGCGGATGAAGCTCTACGATGTCTCACAACTGCCGGTTGTCGATAACGGCAAATTGGTCGGTATTCTTGACGAATCGGACTTGTTATTGGCGGTTGCGGGCGAACCGGAGCGTTTTGATGACGCGGTACACGGTGCGATGGAAACTAACCTGACGGATATCGATGTCAATGCGCCGGTTGAAGATCTGATGCCGATTTTCGCCCGTGATTTCGTGGCGATCGTCAAAGACGGCGAGCAATTTCTTGGGCTGATAACCCGTGTGGATCTTTTGAATTACCTCAGACGGAAGGCGGACCGCTGATGAGCAACCCTGCTGATAAAAAACACCACCTCGCGACCCGCGCGATCCATGCGGGTCAGCGACCCGACCCGGTAACCGGCGCCATTATGACGCCGATTTACGCGACGTCCACTTATGTGCAAAGCAGCCCGGGGCAGCACCAGGGCTGGGAATACTCGCGCAGCCACAACCCCACACGGGATGCTTATGAAAAATGTGTAGCTGACCTGGAGGGCGGTATTCGCGGGTTCGCATTCTCTTCCGGTATGGCGGCCACGGCCACGATCCTGGAGTTACTGGACGCCGGTGACCATGTGGTCGCAGGCGATGACTTGTATGGTGGCACTTTCCGCCTGTTTCACCGGGTGAGAGAGCGTTCGGCAAACCTTCGTTTTACCTTCACCCAGCTTGAAGACATGGACCGCTTGCGTGAGGCCATGCGCCCTGAAACCCGCGTGGTCTGGGTTGAAACTCCTACCAATCCGATGTTGAAGGTCATCGATATTGAAGCCGCAGCGAAGATTGCCCATGAACACGGCGCGTTGCTGGTCGTGGACAACACCTTTGCCAGCCCGGTTATCCAGCGGCCGCTGGAACTGGGCGCGGATATCGTGATGCATTCTGCGACCAAGTACCTGAATGGGCACTCGGACATGATCGGAGGCGTTGCGGTGGTCCGTGATGACGAAGAATTAGCTGAGAATTTGTGGTTTCTGCTCAATTCAGCGGGTGCCATCCAGGGGCCGTTTGACAGCTTTCTGGCGCTACGCGGTCTGAAAACGCTGGCCCTCAGGATGCGGGCCCACTGCGAAAATGCGTTGCAGATTGCTCAATGGCTCGAATCTCATCCTGCCATTGAACGTGTTATTTACCCGGGTCTGCCGGGGCACCCGGACCATGAATTGGCGATGCGCCAGATGGGTGGCCTTGGTGGTGGAATTATCAGTATTGACCTGCGCGGCGGTCTGAAAAAAACACGAAAGTTCCTGGAGCGTTGCGAGCTTTTTTCACTGGCCGAAAGTCTGGGCGGCGTGGAAAGCCTGATTAATCATCCGGCCATCATGACGCATGCTTCAGTACCGGAAGAAATCCGTGCCCGCCTGGGTATAAGCGATACGCTGGTGCGTTTATCGGTGGGTGTTGAAGACGTAAATGACTTGATCGCAGACCTGGATTACGCGCTTGCCGACTAACTGATCGTCCGGCTCAGGTTCACGATACCGTCGATTTCCGTTAACAGGTTCTCTCTGCAGATATCACCCTGCAGGTAGATCCTCGGGATGTCGGATGGTGCTTCACTTTCCAGCGTCTCCCGAATCAACTCCAGGTCGGCCGGGTCCCTGATATACACCTTGAGCATTCCCAAGCTGTCGAGCTGTGCGTGGGAGTCGCCGGTGAGCCGGTGGCCCTCTTCCAGAAGGCTGTGAACATTGCGCAGCGATTCGCTGAGTTGATTGGCAACCTGGTTTTCGTGGTGTGTCTGGTGACCGACCACACTGGCGGTACCGGAAATCAAAAATTGCTGCGATCCGTTCAGCCTGAGAATCGTACCCCGGGAAAATAGCGGGCTCTTCGGGCCATATTTTCGCGGGTAGCGCCAGGCGCTGACCTGCCTTGGATTTTCCACATCCAGTCCGGGCAGGGCCGCAGCGAGGAAGTAGACCTGCAGTGCGGGATCTTCCACTGGCGAACCAATGGCGGTGGCAGCGGGAAGGGGTGGGCTGTCACCGGGGTCAATCAGCACGGCATCCGCCCGTCCCAGGCAGAACTGCCGGTAGAGTTCCTCATCGCCTTTACCCTTGTTGATGCCCGGTATGTAGTTCCATATTTTCAGAGGCCACTGGTGCGGAGACTGTTGAAGGTAAGTCTGCAGAATTTCGTAGGCCAGCCGGCTCGCCTCGCGCATGTTGGGGGCATCCCTGAGGTCCAGCGCTATGTGGCCCATGGTCAGTTGCTCACCCTGGGCAAACCTCAATTTATCCCAACTGCCGGTCTTGATCGGGCCGGCGCAACGCCAGACTTCGACCATTGGGGGTCCCCCCAGTTGTTCTAACGCGACCGGAACATGCCGGGGGTCGTTGGAGTCCAGGGGTGAACGACCAAATTCGAAAACTGCGAGCACATCGTCCGTCCCTTTCAGCCAGTCTTCAGCGAGGCCTTCCTGGTAGGACGCACGAAGGGAGAGCAGTTCACTCATGATGATGCCTGTTTAATGGTTGAGCTCCGGCAGATCACGGAAATACTCCAGTGATTCCGGGTTGGCCAGGGCGTCGACATTGCCGACTTTACGACCGTGAACAATATCACGGACTGCCAGTTCAACAATCTTGCCACTGACTGTTCTGGGTATGTCTTCGACCTGCAGAATCTTCGCCGGCACATGCCGCGGAGTCGTATTCTGACGAATAAGTTTGCGGATTCTATCCTGTAGGTTCTCATCCAGTACCAGGCCTTCGCGCAGTTTCACGAACAACACCACGCGCACATCGTCATCCCAGTCCTGGCCAATGCAGATGCTTTCGAGTACTTCGTCCAGGCCTTCTACCTGGCGATAAATCTCGGATGTACCGATTCGGACCCCACCAGGATTAAGCGTGGCGTCGGACCGCCCCTGGATCAGGTAACCGCCGTTTTCTGAGCGCGCTACAAAATCGCCATGCGCCCAGACCCCTGGAAATTTCTCGAAATAAGCAGCGGTGTACTTGCTGCCATCCTCGTCACCCCAGAAACACACCGGCATGGCAGGAAATGCCTGACTGCAACATAACTCGCCGGTTTCGCCAATATCAGCAGTGCTTCCGTCTTCGCGCAGAATCTCCACCGCCATGCCCAGGCCGGCACACTGCAGTTCTCCCGGCCAGACGGGAAGAATGGGACAGCCGGGAAGGAAGCAGGAAACGATATCGGTTCCTCCGGCGATGGACGACAGGCACAGATTCTGTTTGATTTCGCGGTAGACGTATTCAAAGCTGGCAGGGGCCAGGGGTGATCCGGTTGAAAGCAGTGTAACCAGCGTATTGAGCTGGTGTGTTTCCCGCGGTTTCAGGCCCGCCTTTTCCCAGGCGGAAATCGACTTGGCTCCTGTACCGAACACCGTGATCCCCACCTCGTCAATCAGGTCAAACATGGCTGCCGGAGAAGGGTGAAACGGAGAGCCTTCATACAACACCAGGGTGGAGCCGACCGCTAGTCCGCTGACCATCCAGTTCCACATCATCCAGCCGCAGGTTGTGAAATAACAGAAACGGTCTGAACGCCTCAGGTTGGTGTGCAGGACGAGTTCCTTGAGGTGCTGAAGCAGTGTGCCGCCGGCGCCGTGGGTGATGCACTTGGGTACGCCGGTCGTTCCTGATGAATATAGAATGTAAACCGGGTGGTCAAAAGGCAGTCGTTCGAACGCGATTTCTGTTGCCGTGTTCTCGATGAAGTCATCGAACCAACGGGCATTGGGGATTTTGCGGATTTTTGCGTTCGGGTCGAGGTAGGGCACAACCACCGTTTGTTCGATGGAAGGGATGGCGTCAACGATGCCCCTGACCTTTTCAACGCAGTCATGGGTTTTCCCGTTGTAACTGTATGCTGCGGCGCAGAAGAGCAGCCTGGGTTTGATCTGCCCCAGCCGGTCCACGACACCTTCAATGCCGAAATCGGGAGAACAGGATGACCAGATGGCGCCGATACTGGTTGTCGCCAGCATGGCAATAACGGTTTCCGGCAGGTTGGGCAGGTAGCCGGCTACGCGGTCGCCCTTTCCAATACCGGCAGCGCGCAATGCCTGGGTCGTTTGGGCCACCAATGAATACAATTCCGCAAAACTGCAGGTGGCGGTTGTTCCCGTTTCCGACCTGAAAACGATGGCGGGCCTGTCATCCCGGTGGCGCAACAGGTTTTCAGCGAAATTCAGACTCGCTTGTGGAAACCAGCGTGCTGAGCGCATGTCTTCAGGGTTTTCAAGCACCCTCATGCCCGGCGTGCCGACCACCTCGCAGAAATCCCAGACAGCACGCCAGAACTCGGCCGGATGATTAATCGAATAATCATGAAGATCCCGGTATTGGAAAATACCGGGATCGAGTTTATTGCGTGCCAGGTCTATAAACCTTCGGATGTTCGCCGTTTGCCGGCGGACAGGTCCGGGTGACCAGATCGGATCAGTCACCAATCAACCCAGCAGATTTTCCAACTCGGGGATCACCGTGAACAGGTCGCCGACCAGTCCGATATCGGCGATCTCGAAAATGGGGGCTTCCGAGTCCTTGTTGACCGCGACGATGGTTCCCGCGTCCTTGATTCCGGTGACGTGCTGAATAGCGCCTGAAATTCCAAACGCCATGTAAAGGTCCGGAGAAATAATCTTGCCTGTCTGCCCGACCTGCATGTCATTCGGGCAATATGCCGCATCGACCGCGGCGCGTGAAGCGCCCACACCCGCACCGATTTTATCGGCCAGTTTGTAGATCAGTTCAAAGCTTTCTTCACTGCCCAGTGCCCGGCCGCCTGAAACGACACGGTTGGCGCTTTGCAGGTCAGGACGTTCACCGCCTTCGGATTCCAGTCCGACATAACGGGTGTGTGAAGCGGCGCTGTTGCTTGCAGCGGCCTGTTCAACACTTGCGCTACCGGCCTCAGCGGCTGCTTTCCAGCTCGCGTTTCTGACGGTGGCTATGACTTTCGCGCCACCAGCCACATCAACATCCACAATCGCATTGCCGGCATATACCGGACGCTTGAACGAGGTGGGGCTGTTGACCGCCATGATGTCACTGACCTGGTTGACGCCGGCAAGCGCGGCGATGCGGGGCATCAGGTCCCGGCCGAAGGTGGTTGATGGGCCCAGAACATGGCTGTAATTCGCTGCCAGGGTGAGCGCTTCTGCCGCCCAGTTGGCAGCCAGAGGCGCAGCCAGGTGTTCGGCGTTGACCGCTAAGACTTTGCTGACAGAATCCAGTTTCGCTGCCTCGGCAGCAATGGCGTCAACGCCGTTTCCGAAAACCACGATGTCAATTTCGCCGCCAATGGCCTGGGCACAGCTGACACATTTCGCGGTGCTGTTGTTCAGTGACGATCCGTCGTGTTCAGCAATGATGAGTATTTTGCTCATATCAATCCCCTGTTCTTCAGTTCCTGGACCAATTGGGCCGCATCTTCAACCATGATGCCCTTCTCACGCTGCGGAGGCGGCGCGTAATTGGTCACACCAATGTTTCCTTCGATCGCCACGCCGAGTTCCTCCAGGGGTACGACGTCCAGTGGTTTGCGCTTGGCTTTCATGATGTCGGGTAACTTGACGAAGCGTGGCTCGTTCATGCGCAGATCAACCGAGATAACCGCCGGTAAATCAACCTCGATGGTTTCCAATCCGGCATCCACTTCGCGGGTGACGGCTGCTGTTGTGCCGTTGAGTACCATTTTAGAGGCAAAGGTTGCCTGTGGGCGATCCCACAATGCCGCCAGCATTTGCGCGGTCTGACTGTTGTCATCATCAATAGCCTGCTTTCCCAGGATAACCAGTGCCGGGTCTTCCTGTTCGATGATTTTCAGAAAGGCGCGCGCCACGCTGAGGGGTTGCAGCGATTCGGAGGTCTGGATCTGGATCGCGCGATCTGCGCCCATGGCCAGTCCGGTGCGCAATTGCTGCTGACATTCATCACCGCCAGCTGAGACGACGATTACTTCGTCGGCGTTTCCGGCCTCACGGATACGCAAGGCCTCTTCCAGCGCGATTTCGTCGAAGGGATTTACGCTCATTTTGACGCCATCGGTGTCAACACCGCTGCCGTCAGGTAAAACGCGGACACGGACGTTGTAGTCCACCACGCGTTTGATGCCAACCAGTATTTTCATTAGCTTTCCTTATTCCACTATCGGGGTTACATGTTTTGGTAATTGGGTCCGCTACCGCCCTCGGGTGTGACCCAGTTGATAATCTGGTACGGATCCTTGATATCGCAGGTCTTGCAGTGAACGCAGTTTGCCGAATTGATCTGCAAGGCCATCTCTGGGCCTTCGCCAACCATCTCATAGACATGGGCGGGACAGAAGCGCGTGCAGGGATTGCCGTATTCTTTAACGCAACGCGAAGTGCAGACATCCGGTTCCAGGATCTGCAGGTGAATCGGCTGGTCTTCGTCGTGCGCGGTTGCAGCGAAATACACCGAAGCCAGTCGATCGCGTGGCGGCAGGTCACGGTCCACCCAGTGCCGGTCAGGTGAAGTATAGCCGTCAAGCTTCTGCAATGAAGTGTCATCCGCGTGGATGGACAAGGTTGTCGGCAGTTTTCCGGCGGTCACGGTTTCAATGGCCGCCCGGACAAAGCCGCGCCAGAAGCCCTTGTAGAAGGCCGGACGGATATTCCTGACTTTATATAATTCCCTGACGACTTCGGACTCACGGAGTTTGGCGTCAAAGCCGGCCGCTCCGGATGTTTCAGCAAGGTGGTCCGCTGCGAGAATCCCGCAACGCATGGCCTGGTGCGTGCCCTTGATCTTGGGCACATTCAGCGTGCCTGCCGAATCGCCTATGATCATCGCACCGGGCATTTCGGTCTTTGGCAGCGACTGGTATCCGCCTTCGGCGATGGCGCGGGCGCCTGATGACAGGATTTCGCCGCCTTCCAGCATTTCATGAACCATCGGATGGTTTTTCATCTGCTGAAATGCTTCGAACGGCACAAAATTGGGGTCCTGGTAATCCAGTCCACAGACAAAGCCAATCGCGATCCGGTCTTTATCCAGGTGGTAAATGAAACTGCCACCGTAGGTATGGCTGTCCAACGGCCATCCGGCGGTGTGTTGCACCAGCCCGGGTTTGGATTTGCCGGGTTTCACGCGCCAGAGTTCCTTCATTCCGATGCCATAAGTCTGCGGATCGGAATGCTTGTCCAGTTCGAATTTCCTGATCAGTTGCTTGCTCAGGTGTCCACGCACGCCCTCGCTCAATACGGTGACCGGTGCATGGATTTCGATGCCTTGCATGTAAGTGTCTTTTTGCTGGCCGTCGCGGCCAATACCCATGTCACCGATGATGACACCACCCACGGCGCCTTCTTCGGTGTAGCGGATTTCCGACGCGGCATAGCCCGGGAAGATGTCCACCTCCAAAGCCTCGGCCTTGTTCGCCAGCCAGGCACACATGGCGCCCAGGGATACGATGAAGTTACCGTGGTTTTTTTGCTGGGGTGGAGTAGGGAGGCGGCGCCTGCCTTTTTGGCTCAACAACCAGATTTCGTCCCGTTCAACCGGAATGCAAATATTTGGAGGATCTTCGCGCCAACCCGGCAGCAGTTCATCCAGGGGCTCCGGTTCGATGACAGCACCGGATAAAATATGTGCGCCGATTTCCGAGCTTTTCTCGATCACGGCCACCATCAGGTCAGGCTTCTTCTGTTTCAACCGAATTGCGCAGGAAAGTCCGGCCGGTCCGGCTCCAACAATGATGACGTCATATTCCATGATTTCGCGTTCGGTCATTTTTCTTCCCCGCTCACGGTGCGTGTGTGTTGAAACATATCATTATAGCGATGGAACCCTCCCTGATGTATGGCATTTCAAGACGTATTCTAGGCGATGGGGCTAATTCAGAGAATATAATTCAGAACCGGAACCGTGGTTTCGTCCTGCCTGGACCCGCCCACTGGCGACAATTTAAATTTTAGCCGGTTTTTTCATAAACCTTCAGGTTAAAGACCGGCCGGTAGCGGCTTCCTGATGAAACGTCCGGGTGTGGCCCCGGTTGTCCGCGGGCAGGGAGGTCAATCGCCGGATCGCTTCTTGCAGCGATATCACCTTTTCTTCCCGGACATATTTCCCCAGCAAACGCGCAAAATTCCCGTAAGCACGGGGGTGCGGGTTGGATTTCAGGAACACGCCTTCAGGAGCCATTGATTCAGCATCAGAACCAAAGGAAACCCAGGGCCTGGCAATGATCTTTCGGACGTTTTCCTCGGACATCAGGAAGCAGGCTGTGCCTACGCGACTGTCGTCTTCGATCACCAGGTCGATGATGGTGTCCCCCGGTGAAGTGCTCCGCAGCGCTGCGACTTCACCCAGCGTTTTCCCTGTCAGGGGTTTAAAGTCGTCGTTCTTGAACCCAAGCAACAGCAGTTCATCCGGGCCTGAACAGGCGGCCAGGACAATGCTGAGTACAGCGATTGCCGTTAACTTGAACGTCATTCGTCTTTATCCTTCTTTTTAAGGTCCGGGTTTTGTTCCAGCCAGGTGGTCAATTCAGATTTTGCGCTGTCATAACCGGCTTCTACGATCTTCTCGAATGACTTTACTTCGGTCATTCCAAAATGTCGTACCTGCGGATTGAGCAACAGGTCGGCCCGCTTTCCCTGTTCACGGACTCGTTCGGCTGTCCCCAGCAGGGTTGCTTTCAGCATGATATTGGAGAGCGAAGGCACCCGGTGTTTGGGTGCAAAGGGCAGGTAACGACCCCGAAATACAGCCCATGGGGACGGCACTTTTTCATAGTCGACCTCCACCTTGTTTGCCCAGCCCAGGTCAACGGCAATGATCCGGCTTACCGGCATCTGTCTCATGATATCCACGGGCATGTTATTGACCACGGCGCCATCGATGGTCAGTCGCTGGTTAACGACGGCCGGTGGAATGATGCCGGGGAGTGCAGCACTGGCCCGAAGCGCATCAGGCAGGTAACCGTGTTCGTGCACGTTAGTAGAGCCGTCGTCCAGGTTGCAGGAGACACAAAAAAACGGGATCGGCAGGTCTTCGATCTGGTAATCGAGATGTTCCTGCAACATGTTTTCCATACGCCGGCCGCGAATCAGCGATGTGATTGGAATGGTGAAATCGCTGAAGGGTTTGCCTTCCACAAAAGACTTTCGCGCCAGCATAATGGCTTCGTCAAAGGTGACAGGACTGGCGATCGCAGCTGCCATGATCGCCCCGATGCTGGTGCCGCCAATCCAGTCTATTGGCAGGCCCAGTTCCCGCATAGCCCGCTGCACACCCAGGTGAGCGAAGCCACGTGCCGCACCACCGGCCAGGACCAGGCCCAACGCATTACCCGAGATGATCCGGGTCACCCGGCTCAGGTCATCGGGCTTGTCCTCACGAACATGGACATGAAAATCGACATTGCGCCCGGCCAGCCAGCGGGATGTATTAACGATGGGCCGGGTGGATGGCGGTTGCAGCAAGACCAATAGTTGCCGTGCAATGGTAGACCCATAGGTTTTCAGCAGTTCCAATTCCCACTTTTTGGGTTCCGGGTGATCCGCAGCATCCCCGACCAGTAAAACCATGTCTGAATGCCTGAGCGCGAAATGTGACCAGTCAGCATTCCCAGCCATGCAGTGATAAACAAGAAAACGATGCTCGCCTTCCTGGTCCTGTATCCAGTTTTTCAGAGATTCCGGAAACGTCTCCCCGGGCTGGATGGAGTCGACGGGTGCGCCCTTTCTTCCCAGCTCGTTGGGTGCGAGGCTGAGCGTGGAACCCTGGTTCTCGAGCTCCATCGTGAGTTCCCGGCAGAAGTTCTCCAGCCTGGGTGACGCATCCAGGGCCAGGATGGTTATGGCTTTCAGGTTCCTGGCCGGGGACTTCGATCCCGAACTGCTTTGAAGCAAGCCGGCGACATTCGTGGCAAGGTGCATGACCAGGGCAGGGTGATCCTGCGAGAGCCGCTGAAAAGTTTCACGGTCGAGCCGGATCAACAGGCTGTCACGGATTGCCTGGATGCCGACTGCCCTTGGGGCGCCCGTGAACAGGCTGAGTTCTCCGACACTATCGCCGGGTACAATCTCATTCAGGAATTTACCGCGAGCCTTTCCATCCTTACCGCGCGCCCAGGCTTGCAGCCGCCCGCGCACCAGGAAATACAGCGCATCCCCCGGATCACCTTGTTTCATCAGCCAGTCGCCACCGTCCAGGTGGGTAACATCCAGTTCTTTCAACAGGGGTTCGTCAGCGTCTATTTCGGTTTCAAAATACGCGCTGAGGGTTTGCAGAACCCGGTTGGTTAAACCGGCTGATTCGATATCGCTTACTTTCATGGGCTAGTAATCTCCCAGCGATCTTTGCGTTTCGAGAATAACACCTATGGATTGTATGAAACTGGCAAACTGATGCTCGTCCTCTTCGCTGAATGGCTGGCCGTCTTTGCGGTTCAGCAATTGCGCAACGGCGAAAACCTCTCCCTGCATGTTCTTGATCGGGAGGCTGAGGATGGACCGCGTTGTGAACCCGGTCCGTTTGTCTACTTCCCGGTTAAACCGCGGATCGGAATACGCGTCCTCAATTCGGATGGCCTCACCTTCCCGGGCGACCGCTCCGGCGATTCCGCTGCCGATCGGGATCCTGACTTCTCCAATGGCATCAAGATTTTCGGATACCCGGAGCACCAGCTCTTCACCCTCAACCAGGAATAGCGACGAACGTTCCGCATTCAGCAGCACGGCGAGCTTGCGGGTGAAAGCGAACAGGCCGCGGTCGATCATGCTTTTGAAAGCCGTGTTGTTTGCCAGCGCGGTGACTTCCAGGAAGCGCTCGGATTCTTCGGTAATATCCTGCAACAGTTCGCGGAACTGGGATTCGTCCAGTTCATCGACAATTTTGTCCAGCGGTTGTTTCTGCCGGTTGGCCGCCAGCATTTCCATCATGTGCCGGTTGTTGGCAATCACCGAATCGGTGAAGGTCGACAGACAGCCATCCTCCAGGTGCACGATTCGGTCGGCGATATCAAGGATCCGGTTGTCATGGGTAACCAGCAGGATGGTCGTGCCGTGCTCTTTGGCCAGCACTTTCATGCGCTCGACTACTTCACGGCCGGATTCCTTGTCCAGTGAAGCGGTAGGTTCATCCGCCAGCAGCATTTCCGGTTCCGAAACCAGTGCCCTGGCGATGGCGACACGTTGGCGCTGTCCACCGGATAGCTGGTCGGGTTTGTGATCAATACGTTCACTCAGTCCCACCGCTGCGAGTATGTGTTTTGCCCGTTCGCGGTGCTCAGAACGTGGGAACTTGCCGCTGGCGCGAATGCCCAGTTCAACATTCTGCATCGATGTCAGTGCGCCCAGCAGATTGTGCTGCTGAAAAATAAACCCGATCTGCCGGCGCACTTTCTCCAGCGTAGCGGGCCTGGCGTTGAGCAATTGTTCGCCCAGGATTTTCACGCTGCCTTCCTGTGCAGAGCGCAGCGCCCCAACCAACGTGAGCATGGTGGTCTTGCCTGATCCGGAAGGGCCGGTGACGATGACGATTTCGCCCTTGCGAATTTCGACATCAACATCGAAAAGAATCTGTTTTTTCAGTTCACCCTTGCCATACGAGTGGTTCAGGCCCTGCACAATAATCGGGGATTCGGTGCTCATCAGAATACGTCGGCCGGATCAAGCCGGCGAACCTTCCGGACAGCCATCAGGGCCGAGATCGCGCACATCGACAGGGTCATCAGGAAAACGGTAATCGCCCGTTCCTGTGTAATGTACAGGGGCAGGTTGGTGGCCGCGGCGGCTTTTCCATACAACCAGTAAACAACGGCCAGTCCCGGCAGGTAACCGAGCACACCCAGGATGGCGGCCTGCTGTAATACGATGCCTGACACGAAGCGGTTCTTGTAACCAATAGCCCTGAGTGTGGCGTACTCGTTGAGATGCTCGGAGACATCCGCGAACAGAATCTGGTACACAATAATGGCGCCGACAACGAAACCCATGATGGCGCCGAAGGCAAAAATGTAGCCAATGGGTGTGGCGGCGTTCCAGTAATCTTTCTCGCGTTGTACGAACTGCTGTTTGGTCATCACCAGCACGTCATCGGGTAGGTATTCAGCCATCGCATCGCGCACGTTGTCAGCGTTTTGGCCTTCCTTGAGGCGGATCAGGCCGAGCTGGATTTCGCTGCGTGGGCGGGTCGGAAACAGGCGCAGAAAGTTATCGTCACTGGTAATGACTGTACCGTCTATGCCGAATGAGGTTCCCATCTGGAACAGGCCGACTACCTCGATCTCGCGGTCATTGATTTCGGTGACCAGTGGACCGTCTGAGCGGACCGCTTCGGCGACTTCGCCAAACTCCGGGCGTGAGGCACTGTCGAATAGAACGACATCCTGCTGGCGCAGCAATGCCTTGGATTCTTCGAATCCTTCGATCGCCAGCAGGTGGGCGTCGGGATGGAAACCGATCGTATTGATACTGCGACGGTTGTTGTTCCAGGGATTTTTCCAGACCGAGGGGAATATATAAACGGGTGTCACGTCCTCAACGGCTTCAAACCCAAGAGTCTGGTACAGGCGCCGGATGGAAAAAGACTGTGGCCTGACGATAAAAACACTGTCCGGGCTGAACAGCGCGATATCGTAGTCAAAGCGCTCGTGAAAACGGACCGCACTTTCGAACAGGGCTGAACGAAAACCCAGTTGCATCAGGATCAACAGCACAGCAAACGCGATACCGGACAGGGCGACAATCAGCCTCAGCGGTTTGTGTTTGAGTTGAAGCCAGCCCAGCGGCATCAGGGTTGAATCACCACATCGACCTGCAGGTTTGTCAGCCCGGCGGCCGGTTCGGAATCATCCAGGGCAATGGTAACTTCTACGATACGCGCGTCTTTGCGCGCTGCCGGATCCGTGTCGATTTCATCCTGTTTCTGGACTTTCTGGCGGATGCTTTTTACCGTTCCACTCAGTTCCCTGTCCAGCACCGGGCTGCTGACGGTGGCCCGCTGTCCGGTTTTCACATAACGGATATCGGTTTCATAGACCTCGGCAATGGCGTTCATTTTACTGACCTGGGCCAGTTCAAGGACACCGGACTCACCGATCAACTCTCCCGGACGAACGATGATCTCTATGATCCTGCCGTCCACCGGTGCGCGTATGTACGACCGTTCCAGCGCGGTCTGCACCCGGAACAGGTGGGCTCGTGCCACATCCACTTCCGTTTCAGAAAGGCGGACGGCAGTCGATGCGCTGGCACAGGATGCTTTCATCGCTTCAGCCTCGCCCCTTGCGCTGTCGGCTTCTTCTTCCCCGGCCACGCCCTGGGCCTGCAATCGGGTCCTGCGGGCCGCTTCCCTCGCGGCCACATCAGCCCTGACGCAGGCTTCCTGGGCCTTGCTGCGCGCTGATTCTACGCCGCGTTCTGAAAGCACGACTCCGGCCTCGGCCTCTTTGGCAAAAGCCTGCATTACCGCTGCGGTATCAGTGACTGCCAGCAAGTCACCGCGCTTGACGTCGTCGCCTTCTTCCACGTGCAGTTCAACAATCAGGCCGCCAAGAATGGCTTCCGGGGTTGATGAAGCGGACACCTTGATGATGCCGTGCTCAGGTTCCAGGCGGCCTAATGCCGACACAGCCTGGCGTTCCTGTGCAAAAGCGCCAACGTTAATAACCAGAAAAGCAAGCCCGAGTGTAATCCTGAGCATTAAATTACGACTCCCTCAAGTCCATGTTCATCATTCAATTATTGTTTTTCTTGAAAACTTGTTTTGATTGTATTCCTGCTTTCGTTTCAAAATAGCAGGTATGAATGATACTACACAGTTTCCGAACCGTCGTTTGAGCGTTGCGCCCATGATGGACTGGACAGACCGGCATTGCCGGTACTTCCACCGCCTGTTGGCGCCATCGGCCTTGCTTTATACGGAGATGGTGACAACCGGCGCTGTGCTCCACGGGGACCAGGAACGCCTGCTCGGTTTCAACGAGGAGGAACACCCGCTGGCGCTGCAGTTGGGCGGTAGCGACCCCGCAGACCTTGCCAGGTGCGCACGGATTGCCCAGGCGCGCGGTTATAACGAGGTAAATTTGAATGTTGGCTGTCCGTCCGACCGGGTTCAGCGTGGTCGATTCGGAGCCTGCCTGATGCTGGAGCCGTTGCTTGTGCGCGATTGCCTCGCGGCCATGCGTGATGCCGTCGATATCCCGGTAACGATCAAGACCCGGTTGGGTGTTGACGACCACTACAGTTATGAATATTTCAGCGACTTCGTGGGTTCTGTATGCCAGTCAGGGTGTGGCATTGTTATTGTGCATGCCCGAAAAGCCTGGTTGTCGGGTCTCAGCCCGAAGGAGAACCGGGACGTCCCTGAGTTGCGTTACGACTGGGTTTCCAGGCTCAAAGAAGAGCAAGCCGAACTGACCATCGTGTTAAACGGAGGTATCCGGACCCTCGCAGATGCATTGGGCGAACTGGAACAATTTGACGGCATTATGCTTGGCAGGGCCGCGTACAATACACCCTGGTTACTGGCCGAGTTGCAGGCCGCGCTGTTCGGGCAGGGCGGCGTTTCGGGGCGCGAGGATGCCGTCGAGGAGATGACCCGATACATCAGCAGGCAGGTTGCGGCCGGGGTGCCGGTGAAAAATATCAGCCGCCACGTACTGGGTCTGTTCCAGGGCTTGCCGGGCGCAAAACGCTGGCGGCGGTTCATCAGCGAGAACGCGCACCGTGATAACACCGACGATCAATTATTGCTGAAAGCGATGGACCACATGCGCGCGCAGCTATGCACGCAAGTGACCATTGATTCAGCTTTGGTTCAGGGGGGTACACTAGAATGAAAGCCGTCCCGTTAAAAGGGCACAAAACCAGAGAAACCCTGTTAATGAAAAAGTGGTTCATCACCGTTTCACTCGCAATCGCCCTGGCCTTCGCTGTGCCGACGGGCGCCTGGGCCCAGACCCTGGACGAAGCAGCCAGGCAGGCAGCCAGGCAGCATAACGCCAAGGTGCTTTCTGCCCGGACCGTTCAGCAAGGGAACAAGCGGGTGCATGTCATCAAGTTGTTGACCAAGGACGGAGTGGTGAAAACCGTGCGAATTACGGTACGGGACCGCTGAACGCCCGGGAGGTAACGCCATGAGAGTTTTGCTGATTGAAGATGACTTGCGTCTGCAGGAGACTCTGACGACCCACCTGAGAGAGGCCGGCTACGCCGTGGATGTTTCCGCAGACGGAATCGAAGGTTTATACCTGGGTGAAGAATTTCCGATAGACCTGGCGGTCATCGACCTGGGGCTGCCTCAGCTGCCCGGGCTTGAAGTCATCCGGAAATTGCGCAGCAAGGGGCGGGACTTTCCGATCCTGGTACTCACAGCGCGCTCGGAGTGGCAGGACAAGGTGGCGGGACTGGAAGCGGGGGCGGATGATTATCTGACCAAGCCCTTTCATGTCGAAGAACTGATGGCCCGGATCAATGCCCTGATGCGTCGTGCCGGCGGGCACGCCAAGCCGCGTATCGACCTGGGTCCCTTCATGATCGACCTGACCGGGCAGCGGGTTTTCCGTGACGGCAAGGAAATTGAACTGACCACTTATGAGTACAAAGTGCTCAATTACCTGGTCATGCATCCGGACGAAGTCGTGACGAAAACAGACCTGGGTGAGCATATCTATGAAGAAGACGCCGATCGTGACAGCAACGTGATTGAAGTTTTTATCGGCCGCCTGCGCCGCAAACTCGACCCTGACGGCACACTCAATCCCATCGAGACGCTGCGCGGGAGGGGTTACCGGCTTGCACTCGTTCTCGCTGCGTAAACGCCTCGTACTTGTCGCCATCCTGGTGCTGATCATTGCACTGGGCCTGGTCGGCTTCGCGCTCAGCGCTGCAAACTACCAGGGCGCCGTCTCCTCGATGCAGGCGCGCATGGAGTCCTATGTCTACCTCGTGCTGGCAGCCATGGAAGTCACGGATGCCGGGACCCTGGAAATGGATGAGGATTTCTCCGATCCGCGGCTGACCCAGGCCGGCTCCGGTTTTTACATAAAAATCCAGGGCCAGGAGCAGAGCTGGCACTCAGCTTCTGCCGTTGGTCGGTCCTGGCCCAGGCTGCCACAGGTACTAGCGGGGACTATGTCTTTTGCAGAGCCTGCGGCCACCAGCGATGCATTCACCCTTCAATACGGCGTCGGCTGGCAACTCAGCGAAGGCAGCATTGAGCCTTTTACCGTATCTGTCCTGGTCGACAAGGAGCAGGTTTTGCAGCAGACCAGCGCCTTTCGCCTGGGCTTATGGCAATCCCTTGGCACCGCGGGTGTGATCCTTCTGGTGGCCCAGATGGTCATTCTTTATCTTGGCTTCCGTCCTTTGCGCCAGGTCACGCTTGACGTCGCCCGTGTTGAATCCGGCCAGGCCAGCCGGCTGGAAGGCCGTTACCCGGTGGAACTGGAGCCGTTGGTCAGAAACGTCAATCGCTTACTGGAAACCGAGAAATCAAACCAGACCCGGATCCGCAACGCGTTGGATTCGCTGGCCCACAGCCTCAAAACGCCACTGGCCGTAATCCAGGCCGGATTGTCACGCCAGGACAGTACTCTGCAGAATGCAGTAGATGAGATGAGTCGCCTGATCGCGACAAGGCTTGAGCGTGCAGGCAGTTCCACCCGGCGCTCGCTGGCCGAGCCGGTTGAAGTAGAGCCCCAGTTGCAGCGCATCGTGGATTCCCTGCAAAAAGTCTATTCTCACAAAATGATACAGGCGGGCTTCACACTGGAAGAGAAGCTGGCGTTTTACGGTGAGAAAAGGGATTTGCTGGAGTTACTGGGTAACCTGGTGGACAACGCCTTTAAATATGGAAAACACCGGGTACGTGTGACCGGTGGTGCGCTTGAGCCGGAATCCAGCCGCCCGGGCCTGCAGTTGCAGATTGAAGACGACGGCCCCGGCATTGGGGAGTCGCAATGGGAAGGCCTGTTGAAACGCGGAGCCCGGGGCGACGAACAAGTAGAAGGTCACGGCCTGGGGCTGGCCATTGTCACGGAACTGGTCACCGCCTATGGTGGGGAGATATCCATTGGACATAGCGAATTGGGCGGGGCATTGGTCCAGGTCCGGATTCCGCCCAGCTGAGGCA
>Ga0316197_10001367_pt1 | contig 17427 bp, 15 predicted proteins | sample OudBiesiAoxic_MG_FD_204939 | JGI IMG/M metagenome (GOLD analysis project Ga0316197, IMG submission 204939) | Coastal sediment microbial communities from Oude Bieten Haven, Netherlands - site A oxic | ecosystem: Environmental > Aquatic > Marine > Coastal > Sediment | place: Netherlands... | reverse complement strand
GCTACGACCATCGTGGCCAGGGCGACAGCGGTTTCGCAGCTTCCCAGCCGTCACCGGACCTGCTGGGAACCGAGGGGCTCTACGCCGACGCCGTTGCGCTGTTGGACCAGCTGGGCGTCGACAGGTGCCACTGGGTCGGGTCATCGATCGGCGGATTCGTCGGCGTCCGCCTGGCGGCGCGCCATCCTGATCGGGTCCGCTCGCTGGTCCTGCTCGGGTTCAGCACGCGCCGCCTCTCCCGGGCCGATCGGTGGCAGGTCAACACGATGCTCGGAATGGTGCGTGCAAGCCGAACGCTGGGACCGGCCGGCGCTGCGATGCTGCGACGGGTGTGTGAGCAGGTCATGCGGAACATGTTTGGTGTGACGTTCATGTCGGACCCGGCACGTGCCGACGACCGGGAGCTGTGGCGGCGGCGGTTCATGACGCTGTTCGTGCCCGAGGCGGCACCGATGTTCCGCGCGGTGTTCGGCCATCCCGGCACCCCGCCGGAGCTGCTCGCCCGGATACAGGCACCGACGCTGATTGTCGCCGGTGAGGACGAGCTCGCGCAGTTCGACGAGGCTCACAATGATCTTCGACAGGCGCAGCGGGTCATCCCGGATGCACGCCTCGTGACTGTCCCGGGTGCCGGGCACATGGTCCTCGTCGAGCAGCCAGATGCCGGCACTGCAGCCCTCACCGAATTCATCCGGGGAGTCGACGCGGCGTGACCCGGGCGTTGCTGCCTCGCGGCGGGAGGCGAGTTGGCGGAGTGTGCGGATGCCGCAAGGTCCCGCCGGGAGGGAGGTGTTCGATATGCGCAGGCTCGCCAAGACACTGCTGGTGACTCTGGGAGTTGTCGTGGTCATCAAGATCGCGATAGATGCGCTGAGGATCTGGTCCTGGCGGAGTCGCAACCCCCGGGCGCTTCACCTCGTCAAGCGCTTCAACAAGCACGTCGAGAATCCAATCCGCGTCCGGTTCGCAGGACGGTCCGGCTTGACCGCCATCGTCCACCACGTCGGGCGCCGATCCGAGAAGCCCTACGTCACCCCCGTGATCGCCTACCAATCCCAGCAGGATGTCATCATCCCGCTGCCCTACGGCACAGATGTCGACTGGCTCCGCAACCTGCGAGCCGCCGGACAAGCGGTGGTGAACCTGGAAGGTCGCAGCCTCCAGGTCAACGGACCGGTCGTCGTGGACATCGACGACGTAGTCGACCTCCTCCCCGCCTCGATGGTGTTCGCCGTTCGCACCAACGGCGCCCGTGAAGCCCTCCGGCTGCGAGTCTCGGATCCCACGCCCGCGCCCGCCTGAGGTCAAGCCATCGGACGATGGTCGCACTTCATCGACGGATCGCCGCTCGGGTTCACTGCCGAGCAGATCTGATGTTTCGTCGTCGCCCGGGTCCGCTCGCGCCGTCGGCCCGGCAGGGCGGCCTCCCGGTCAGCCGATCGCTTTCTCGTAGCCGTCGAGCACGTGCCAGGGCTCGAATCCGGCGCTGCGGTACAGCGCCTCCGATGCGGCGTTGGATGCGGAATTGGCGACGATGGCGAACTCCATGCCGGCGGCGGCCATGTGATGAGCGGCGAACCTCACCACGGCTCGCCCCAATCCACGCTGCTGATGGTCGGGATGGGTTCCTACCGCCTCCAACAGGCCCGTCCGGTTGAGGTCGTCGTACCAGGTGACCGCGAAGGCGGCGAGCGCACCGTCTGCTGTCTCTGCAACCAGCTCCCGGCCGGTGTCGTAGCCGGGCGACTCCATGACTTGCCGGTACAGCTCAGTCGTCCACCCGGCCCCCGGGAAGGCGGCTCCGTGAAGCTCGGCCACCGCGGCGGCCTCGTCCACCCCGGCAACGGGACGGATCGAATAGCCGGCCGGGATCACCGGATCGACCAGATCGGCGATCCGTGCCCGATTGATCACGTAGGGGGGCTCTGCATCGGGTACCCAGCCAATCTCGGCGAGTAGCTCGACCCGCACCAGGTCGCACCGGAACACGTTGGCCAACATTCGGTCGCTCTCGATGCCGTGATAGCGCATCAGTTCCACGGTGCGGACGTCGGCGAACTCCAGCAGCTCGCGCTCGAACACCCCGCCCCTCACGTCGGGTCGCACCTGGGCGTCGTACGACCGATGCCGCGGCCCCACCAACATCCAGGCTGCGACCCCGGACCGATCCTCCCATATGGTCATCACCTCGGCGGGTTCGAAAGACTTGTTGCCGGTGAACAAATGATGGGCAATGTCCCCAGGGTGCAGGTAGCCGCACCCTCCGGTGGCGGCGATCGACGTCGCGTTGAACGCCTGCAGCAGCGCAACGTCGGCATCGCTCTCATAGGAACGGCGTCGCATCAATCCTCCCACGGCCACAGGCCACAGGCCACGGCCACGGCCACGGCCACGGCCACGGCCACGGCCACGGTGACGCTACCCCTCCAGGAACACGTGCCGCAAGGACGGAATCATGGTCGAGCAAGGCGTCGGCAGGACCGCCCGTGTCGGCACCTCCGCGCTCAGGCGCTCATTGTGCGTCGTCTGCCGACCGGCACTGCTTCGATCGCTAGCCTCGGTTCATGGATCTACTAACCGAATTCTTCCGACACAACGCCTTGATGAATCGCCGCCTGATCGAGGTCTGCGAGCAACTCTCGCCAACGCAACTCGATGCCACGGTCGCCGGAACCTACGGCAGCATCGGCGCCACTCTGGTCCACATTGCCAACGCCCAAGTCGGGTACGCCGGGCGACTCCTTGACACCGGGCGGCCCGAACCGCTCGCCGAGGACCCATTCCCGGGATTCGAAGACCTCACCGAACGGATGATCCAAGGCGATGCACAGCTCTTGGAGGCGGCAACCGGCTCCTTCCAGGCTCGCGACGTCCACGTCAGCGGTGATGACCCGGTGGGTACATGGAGCATGCCGGTATCGCTGTTCCTGGTGCAGGCGATCAATCACGGTACCGAGCACCGCTCCCAGGTGGCGACGATCCTGACCCAACAGGGAGTCGAGCCGCCCGACATGGATGGATGGGCCTACTTCGATGCAAGCGGGCAACTAGTCCTCGACTAGAACCAGGCGTGCCGTGCCCCGCTAGAACGGGAGTGGCAGGGCGTTCCTGACTACGTCGAGCAACGGCCAAGGGACGAGGCCAAAAACGATGGTGATGGCGGCGGCGATGCCGAGCACCGTGGCGGCCGTAGTACTTGGCTCGGGCTGCGCCGTAGCGGTCCCGGGGGCTTCGGCGACGACAGGCTGCTGGAAGTACATCAGGACGATCACCCGCAGGTAGAAGTAGAGCCCGGCAACGGCGGCTACAAGAGCAAAGATCGCCAGCCATTCGTAGCCGGCGTCGATGGCCGCACCGAACACGCCTACCTTCGCAACGAAGCCGGCCGTCAGCGGGATACCGCCCATCGCCAGCATGAACAGAGCCAGCATCGCGGCCAGCGAAGGCGCCCGTGAGGCCAGACCGCGCAAGTCGTCGAACGACGTTGGACCGCCCTTGGGACCGCTCAGCACCGCAGCCACGGTGAAAGCGCCGACCAACTGCACGGCGTACGTGGCCACGTAGAACCACATCGCCGGCACCCCGTCGACCCCGGCCACCAGGCCGGTGAGGATGAACCCGGCGTGGGCCACCCCGGAGTACGCCAGCATCCGCTTCAGGTCGGTCTGCGCGATGGCAAAACCGATGCCGACCGCAACCGAGATCGCCGCAACCAGCGCCAGCGCCGGCGCCCAATCCGGCTGCATCCCGTGCAGACCACCGACCAGGATCCGCGCCAGGGCGGCAAACCCAGCGACCTTGACCCCGGCCGACATCAGCGGCACCGCGCCGCCGGGAGCACCCTGGTACACATCCGGCGCCCACTGGTGGAAGGGAGCCGCCGACACCTTGAAGCCGAGACCGACGATCACGAGGCCGATACCGGCCAGCAGGATGCCGTTGCTGGTGAGCACGTTGGCGGCAAGGAACTGGTTGATCCCACCGTTGCCGTACAGCGATGTCGAACCGGTGGCGGCGAAGATCAGCGCAACGCCGTACAGGAACAGCGCCGAGGCAAAAGACCCGAGCAAGAAGTACTTCGTCGCCGCCTCATCCGACCGCAGGTGGTTTCGGGTGAAGCCGGCGATGACATAGAGGGCGATCGAAGCGGTTTCGAGACCCATGAACAGCAGGATGAGGTTGGCCGACATCGTCATCATGTGCAGCCCGGCGACCGCCAGCAACGCCAGCGCGGTGAACTCGGCACCACGTGAGCCCAAACCGGCGATGAGTTGCCATGCCGCCAGGAATGCGAGAGCGGCCACGCTGAAGATGACCAAGCCGCCAAAGGCCGAGAAGTAGTCCATCACGACCATGGGCAGCCGGGCGACGCCGGGCACGTCCATCGAGAAGAACAGTTGCGAAGCTCCCTCGGCGACCAGATCGTCGACCTTCAGCCACTGCAGCCACGAGAAGGCGGCAGCGCCGACCAGCGAAACCGCAGCTAGTCCGGCCCACGCCTTGCGACCCGCCTTGAGCGTCACCTCCGCCATGAGCACCAGCACGGCGCCGAGCAGCAGGATCACTTCCGGGGCGATGGCAAGGAACGACGTGTTACCCATCGTCGAACTCCCCTCCGGATTCCGCTACCTCTTCGACCTCTTCGAAGGTGCCGAACTCGGGCACCTCGTAGTCGGTGGTGGCTTCGATCCGCTCGAGGATGGCGTCGACCGAGGGCTCGATGCGGTCGAGCACCGGCTTGGGGTAGACGCCGAGGAAGACGATCAGGGCCACCAACGGGACGAGGATCAGTATCTCCCGCCCGTTGAGGTCGACCAAGCTCTCGTTCTCGGGTTTGGTCAGCGGGCCGGTGAACATCCGCTCGTACGCCCAGAGCAGGTAGACGGCGGCGAGCACGACCCCGAAGGCGGCGATGATGGCGTATGCCGGCAGGCTCAGATAGCTGCCGAGCAGCACCTCGAATTCACCGATGAATCCGGCCAACCCGGGCAGCCCGATCGAGGCAAAGGCCACGAAAAGGAACGCCCCGGCGTACCGCGGCATCACCTTGGCCAACCCGCCGTAGTCGGAAATGAGCCTGGTGTGGCGCCGGTCGTAGATCATCCCGATCAGCAGGAACAGGGCACCGGTGATGAGACCGTGGTTGACCATCTGGATCACGCCACCTTGGAGACCCTGGGCGGTGAGGGCAAATATTCCGAGCACGATGAAGCCGAGGTGACTCACCGACGAGTACGCCACCAGTCGCTTCACGTCGGGCTGGACGATGGCGACCAGGGCGCCGTAGATGATGCCGATCACGGCGAGGCCCGCCAGCCACGGCGCCAGCCGCACCGCAGCGTCGGGGAACAGGGTCAGGTTGAAGCGGATGAAGCCGTAGGTGCCGAGCTTCAGCAGCACGCCGGCAAGTAGCACCGAACCTGCCGTCGGCGCTTCAGTGTGGGCGTCGGGCAGCCAGGTGTGGAAAGGGAACAGCGGCACCTTGACGGCAAAGGCCGCCGCAAAGGCGAGGAAGAGCCAGAACTGGGTCTGGGACGAAAGGTCGAGGGTGAGCAGCCTGCCGAGGTCGAAGGTGATCCCTCCCAACTGATCCTTGCCGATGATGGCAAGCGCAATGATGCCGCCGAGCAGGAAGGCCGACCCGAGCGCGGTGTACAGGAAGAACTTGACCGCGGCATAGACCCGGTTGCCACTCCCCCAGATCCCGATCAGCAGGAACATCGGCACCAGGGTGATCTCGAAGAACGCAAAAAACAGCAGCAGGTCGAGCGCCACAAAGGCCCCGAGCAGGCCGGTCTCGAGAATCAGCATGGCAATGAGGTAGGTCTTGACCCGGTCGGTGATCGACACCGAAGCGAGCAGCGACAGCGGGAACAGCAGCGCGGTGAGCGCCAGCAGGAACAGCGAGATGCCGTCGACGCCCACATTCCACCCCGCATCCCATGACTCGAACCAGATGAGGCGCTGGGTGAACTGGAACGCGGCGTCGGCGGTGACGAACTCCCAGATCAGATAGCCGACCAGGGCAAGCGGCAACGTGCTGATCCCAACGGCAACGGGCAACAGCAGGTCACGGCGGTGCGACGGGATCAGCCCGATGGCAAGCGCCCCGGCGGCGGGCAACAGAACCAATGCGGCGAGAATCGGGAAGCCCATCAGAAGGCCCCCCTCGCCAGCAGCCAGACCAGCAAGCCGACGGCTCCCAAAAGGACCCAGGCAGCGTAGCTGCGGACCAAGCCGTTCTGGAGCGGCCGGAGCCGTTCCGAAGCGCCCTTGACGCCGCGGCCGACACCGTTCACGGCGCCATCGATGACCTTGGTGTCCACATCGAACGCAGCAACCTCGGCCACCTTCTTGCCGGGCAGCACGATGGTCTTGCCGTAGAAGTCGTCGACGTAGAAGCCGTTCTCGAGCCGATCCCAGGTAACCCCGGTCTCAGCGGGGACCGGGTCGCGCAGGTAGCGGACGTAGGCCCACACCGCTCCGATGACCACCACGACCAGCACCACAAGAGCAAGCAGCGTGAGTTCCGTCAGCGACCCCTCGTTCGGCAGCATCACGTGGAACTGTTCGAAGGCAGGCTCGAGGAAATGCTCGAGGCTGAGCCGCAACGGGGTATTGATCAGACCGCCGACCACAGTGAGGCCGGCAAGCGCCACTAGCGGAACGACCATCGTGACGGGCGACTCGTGCGGATCCTCGCCCTCGGCCCAACGCGGCTTGCCCCAGAAGGTCAGGAACATCATCCGGCTCATGTAGAAGGCGGTGAGCCCGGCCGTGATCAGGCCGATCACCCACAGCGCCAGGAAGCCACCGCCTTTGTCGAAGGTGAACGCCAGGATCTCGTCCTTGGACCAGAAACCGGCAAACGGTGGAATGCCGATGATGGCGAGCCAGGCAATCGCCATGGTGATGAACGTCCACGGCATCGCCTTGCGCAACCCGCCCATCTTCTCCATGTTCTGCTCGCCGCGCATGGCGTGGATCACCGAGCCGGCACCCATGAACAACAGCGCCTTGAAGAAGGCGTGGGTCATCAGGTGGAAGACCCCGGCGACGTAGGCCCCGGCGCCGACACCCATGAACATGTAGCCGAGTTGGCTGATCGTCGAGTAGGCGAGGACCCGTTTGATGTCCTTCTGCCCGATCGCAATCACCGCGGCAAACACCGCAGTGAGGGCGCCAACGGTGGCAACCGTGCCCGCGGAGAACGGGGCGAGCTGGAACAGGGCCCCGGAGCGAGCAACGAGGTAGACCCCGGCGGTCACCATGGTGGCGGCGTGGATGAGGGCCGAAACCGGGGTGGGGCCCTCCATTGCGTCGGGCAGCCACACATAGAGCGGCAGCTGGGCCGACTTGCCCGCAGCGCCGACCAGCAACAGCAGCGTGATCGCGGTAGCGGTGCCTTCGGTGAGCAGGATCGGCGCCTCGGTGAACACCGTGACATACGAAAGGGTGCCGAAGGTAGCGAAGATGATCATCATCGCGATGATGAATCCGAAGTCGCCGATCCGGTTGACGACAAATGCCTTCTTGCCTGCCGCCGCCGCCGCCGGCTTCTCGAACCAGAACGAGATGAGCAGGTAGGAACAGAGCCCGACCAGCTCCCACCCGAGGAAGAGGAAGCCGTAGTTGTCGGCGAGCACCAACACCAGCATCGAGGCAGCGAACAGGTTGAGGTAGGCGAAGTAGCGCCCGTACCCGGGGTCGCCGTGCATGTAGCCGATCGAGTAGATGTGAATGAGCGCCCCGACCCCGGTCACGACCAGCACCATCGTGGCTGAAAGCGGATCCCACAGGATGCTGGCGTTGACCCCGAGCCCCGGAATCCACTCGAACAGCTCAACCGTTTCGGGATGCTGAGAGCCATCGACGAACCCTGCGGTCGCGGCCAAACCAACAACGAAAGCCGCACCCATCGTTGCGCTGGCGAGCCAGCCGGACCAGGGCTCACCGATCCGCTTGCCGAAAGCCAGCAGCAAGACGGCCCCGGCGAGGGGGAAGGCAATGACGAGCCAGATCGCGGACACCATGGCTACCCCTTCAGCTCCGCGAGATCGTCGACATCAGCAGAGCTCCGATAGCGGAACACGGCAACGATGATGGCCAGACCAACGGTCACCTCAGCTGCGGCGACAACCATGACGAAAAGGACTGCGAGCTGGCCTTGTAGCAACCCGAGTTCCCGCCCGGCGGCAACAAAGGTGAGGTTGACTGCGTTCAGCATCAACTCGATCGACATGAACATGACCAGCGCGTTGCGGCGCACCAGCAGCCCGACGGCACCGATGGCAAACAGCCCCGCGGCGAGGAGCATGTACCAGCCTGCGGTGACTTCCATCAGCTCTCCTCCCCTGCTGATGGCGCATCGTCCGCCGAGGCGGCAGAGTCCGTCGCTTCGTCGGCAACGGACTCGACGTCGTCCGGTTCATCCGCCGAAACGAGGCTCACCTCGACCACCGGCCGAGGGTCCGAAATCTCAAACCGTGCCAGCGCTACGGTCCCGACCGCGGCGATGGTCAACAACAGCACGGTGGCCTCGAAGGGCAGCAGCCAGGTGCCGAACAGTTGATCTGACACGTTCTCGATGGTGCCGAGCGCCTCGCCGGCAAACACTGACTGTCCGGTGACCCAGACTCCCTGGGCGGCCAGCGCCAACAGAATGAAGAGCCCAACACCAAGCACGATGGCGATGGGACGCTGGAACGGAATCGTCTCCTTGGGATCAAACGATTTGTCGACGCCGATGAACATGATCACGAACAGGAACAGCGTCATCACCGCCCCGGCATAGATGAGAACCTGGACGGCAGCGATGAACGGTGCTTCGTTGAGGATGTAGAAGACCGCCATCGAGAACATCGTCATCAGCAGACCCATTGCGGAGTAAACGGGGTTGCGCGCCATCACGAGCACCAACGCCCCGGCGAGGGCCGCTATGGCGAAGATGACGAATACGACGAGTTCGGCGTTCACGAGGACTCATCCTCCGTGACCGCTTCCGGCCCGGTGTCGGCGGCGTCTGCGGCGGCTGCTGCGTCGCCCGCCCCACCGTCCGCGACCGCAGCCGGTTCCTCCCAGGTCACGTCTTCGGTGGCGTCGGGTTCCTCTGGATCGATCGTCACCGGTTCGCGATCTCCACTCTGGCCCTGCTCGGGCGGACGGAGACCTGCGGTGGCCGAAGCGGTCCAGGCCACGACACCTTCGTACGCGGCCCGGCCCGACGGCGAGGTCGCCCGCATCCACCCGTCACCGAGCTTCAGCTCACCGATGTCGATCAGCGGACCATCCGGCTGGGGATGGCGCGGCGTCCCATCGACGTCGACCAGCAGTTCGTCCTTGGTGTAGATGGCGTCGGCGCGTTCGGTGACGCTCATCTCGAAGAGGTGGGTCATCGTGATCGCCTCGGTCGGGCAGGCCTCGACGCAAAGGGCGCAGAAAATGCAGCGCAGCATGTTGATCTCGTAGACAAAGCCGAAGCGCTCGCCCGGGCTAACCGGCTCATCCGGCGGGTTGTCGGCCCCCCGCACATAGATACAGCGGGCCGGGCACACCCCGGCGCACAGCTCACAACCGATGCACTTCTCCATGCCGTCGGAGTAACGATTGAGGACGTGGCGACCGTGGAAGCGCTGGGGTTTCGTACGCATCTCTTTCGGGTACTGAATCGTCACTCGCGGCTTGAACATCTGACGGAAGGTCGTGGCAAACCCTGAGAAGGGGCCCAGCATGTCGGAGAACCAGCCCATCGCTATCCCTTCACGACCACGGCAGGCCAAATCGGCGTACACCGATGGCCAGCGTCGACAACACAATCCAAATCAGCGACAGCGGGATCATCCGCTTCCATCCGAAGGCCATGAGTTGGTCATACCGCATCCGCGGCAGCGAAGCCCGAATCCACACGAACACAAACACGAGGCCGAGCGTCTTGAGGAAGAACCAGAAGATCGGGAAGATCCACGAGATGGCCGCCGGAGTGCCGAAGTCGGGGCCGGCCCAGCCGCCCAGGAAGAGCGTCACCGTCAGCGCCGAGATGTTGAAGATGTTGATGTACTCGGCGAGGAAGAACAGGGCGAAGCGGAACCCGCTGTACTCGGTGTGATAGCCACCGACGATCTCTGACTCCGCTTCGACCAAGTCGAATGGAGCCCGATTAGTTTCAGCAACGCCGGCGACGAAGAACACCACAAACGACGGGATCAACACGACGTTCCATACGCCAAGGAAGCCGAGCCAGTCACCCGCCTGGGACTCCACGATGCCCGACATCGAAGTCGTGCCGGTGAAGATGATGACGGGCACCAGCGCCAGCCCCATGGCAGCTTCGTACGAGATCATCTGGGCCGAGGCCCGGACCGCACCGAGCAACGGGTACTTGGAACCCGACGACCACCCGGCGAGCACGACGGCGTATACCGCCAGCGATGACAGCGCCAGGAAGTAGAGCACGGCAATGTTCAGATCGGTGCCCTGCAAGGTGATCAACCGGTCACCGATGTGGAACGGGCGCCCGATCGGGACGACGAGGAAGATCAGCAACGCCGGGACCAACGCCGCGATCGGGGCGATGATATAGAGCGGGAAATCGACCTTGCGCGGCGTCATCGACTCCTTGAACAGCAGCTTGGTGCCGTCGGCCACAGTCTGCAGGATGCCAAAGGGTCCGGCCCGGCTGGGGCCGATCCGGTTCTGCATGTCGGCGACGACCTTGCGCTCGATCCACACGAGCAGAATCACCGTCACCAAGAGCATGATGAAGATGGCGACCACCTTGATCGCTGCCTCGAGGAAGATCTCCCAACCGCTCAACATCAGGCCTCGCCCTCCGTTCGCAACGGAGTGATCTTCACTGCATCGGAAACGCCGAGGTCGGCGGTGGCCGGCAGGTTGAACGGCACGTACACCGTGCCGACCGCCAGCGTCGGGTCGATCCCGACCTCGAGCGTCACCGTGCCTTCATCACCGGCAACCTCGGCGGTCTGGCCGGAACCGGCCGCAAGCGAACCGGCGTCGCGGGGATGCAAGTACACCCGAGCATCCGGCATGAGGCCGGCAATCGCCGGGCTCATGCGAGTCATCATCCCGTCGTCATAGAGCACCCGGCCGAGGTGCAGCGTCAAGCGACTGGTCGTCGCCCGCAGACCGGCATCAACCGGCTCGTACGCCAACACCTGCTCACCTTCGGCGAGCGGCACGACAACTCCTTCGCGACCCTCGCCCCAGTCGAGTAGATCCCAAGTGACCCCCCGGTAGGCGGGGGCGACGGCGGCGATTTCCTTGGAGAGTGCCTCAGCCGACAACGCCCCGAGTTCGCCGCCCATGCGACGGGCGAGGTCTTCGAGCACCGACCAGACGGGGCGGGCCTGTCCGGGGCGGGGGGTGAGGCGGTTGACCTTCTGCACCCTCCCCTCGAGATTGGTCACGGTGCCCTCCACCTCGGCGAACCCGGCGACGGGCAACACCACATCGGCGAGACGGGAGGAATGGCTGAGGAAGAGATCGAAAGCAACGACAAACTCGGCGGCCTCCAACGCAGCACGTGCCAACCGGGGCCGAGGAAAGTCTCGCACCGGGTCGACACCGAGCATGGCCAATGCCTTGAGTTCGCCGGCGACGAGCGCCTCGAGGATGCCGGCAGCGTCGTAGCCGATTCCCTCAGGGATCGGTCCCCAACGGTTCTCGACAGCGGTGCGGCCGGCGGCGTTGGTGGTGGGCACTCGTCCCGGCAGCAGGGTCGGCGCCATTCCCATGTCGATGGCGCCGAACACGTTGCCGCGCCGCACCACCGGCATCACTGTCGCGTCGGGAAGGGTTGCGGCGAAGGCGGCGACCGCCTCGGCCAAGCGAGGATCCTCGGTGAGCCCGGTGCGTCCACAGAGGACAACCACCGGGCCATCGTCGAGCAGTTGGCGGGCGGCGTGGAAGTCACCCTCACCGACCGCTCCCGCGGCCAACTTGCGCAGTACGTCGGGGCCCTCTCCGGGCTTGTAGGTGATCTTGAGAGCCGCCACATCGTCGAGACCCGTCGCCCGGGGATGCACCACGATCAGCTTGGCGCCCAGTGCCGTTGCCGCCCGCCGCACCCGCAGATACAGCACCGGCAACTCCTCCTTCAAATCGCCGGCCCAGAGGAGGACGGTGCGAGCCTTCTCCAGGTCGTTGACGGTGGCCCGTGGGCTGATCCCGGCCATCAGTTCATGGTCGAGGCCGTCATCGAGTTGGGCGTCGAGGTGCGGGGTGACGATCTCGGTCCTGAGGAACTTCTGGAACGCAAAGACCTCTTCGTTGGTGTTGCGGGCGCCGCCGAGACCGGCGATCTCAGTCCCGATCAACGCACTGAGCTGTTCGGAGACCAGTTCGAGCGCCTCGCCCCACGACGCGGTGCGGAATCCGTCACCGTCGCGGATCAACGGTTCGGTGACCCGTTCCGCGGACTGGAGGTATTGGAAGGAGAATCGATCCTTGTCCGAGAGCCAACTCTGGTTGGTGGCGTCGTTGTCGATCCCGTTGATCCTGACGATCTCGTTCTGGCTCGACTGCACCGAGACCTTTGAACCAAACGAATCGACCGGCGAGACGCTCTCAACCGCCTCGAGGTCCCAGGGGCGGGCCCTGAATCGGTACGGCTTGGCGGTCAGTGCCCCAACCGGGCAGATCTGCACCGTATTGCCCGAGAAGTAGGACACGAACGGCTCGCCGGGGACCGTGATCACCTGGGTGTGGCTGCCGCGGTCCTTGAACTCGATCAAGGGGTCGCCTGAGATCTCATCGGAGAAGCGCGTACAACGAGCGCACAAGATGCAGCGTTCCCGATCGAGCAGGACAAGATCCGAGATTTCGATGGGCTTCTCGTAATGGCGCTTCTCCTCGACGAACCGGCTCTCGCCCGGCCCGTACGCCACGGTCTGGTCCTGGAGCGGGCACTCGCCGCCGCGGTCACAAACCGGGCAATCGAGCGGGTGGTTGATGAGAAGGAACTCGAGGATGCCTTCTTGGGCCTTCTGTACGACCTCGGACTCTGTGTCGATCGCCATCCCATCGGCGACCGGCGTCGTGCACGACGTGGTCAGCATCTTGCCCCGCGGAGTGTCGATTTCGACCAGGCACATCCGGCACATCCCAACCGGCTTCATCCTGGGGTGCCAGCAGAAGCGCGGGACATACGTGCCCTTCGCCTGCGCCGCGGCGATAACCAGTTGGCCGGCGGGAACCTCATGGGCCACGCCGTCAATCGTGATCGTCACGGCTTCGGGCTGCTCAGCCAACCGCCACCCCTTCCTCGTCGGCGAGCTCGGCGCTCGCAGCCACCATCGACTCCACCTCGTCGCGGAAGTGGGTCATGATCGACCGAATGGGCGACACCGCAGACGGACCGAGCGGGCAGATCGTCGTCTGCGCCGGCGGCCACCGCAATCCCGGGCTGATGTTGTCGGAAACGTCGAGGAGGAGGTCGAGGTCCGTCGGGCGGCCGTGGCCGTTGAGAATTCGCCACAGGATCTGCTCCATCCATGTGGTGCCCTCACGGCACGGGGTGCACTGGCCGCACGACTCGTGGGCGAAGAAGCGCACGATACGGTGCGCCGCAGCTACAACGTTGGTGGTTTCGTCCATGACAATGACGGCACCCGATCCGAGCATGGAACCGTTCTTGCCGACATCGTCGATGGTCAGCGGCGTCTCGAGGTGCAGGTCGGGAACGAACCAGGGAGCCGAAGCCCCGCCCGGAATCCAGCACTTCAGCTCATTGTCGTCACGGATGCCACCGCAGATATCGAAGATGAGGTCGTGCCAGGTCATCCCCATCACCAGCTCGTAGTTGCCCGGCTTGTTGACGTGTCCGGACACCGAGAACAAGCGGGTCCCTGCCGAGGTCTCCGGACCGATGGCGGCATAGGCCGGGCCACCGTTGGCCACGATCCAGGGGATGTCGGACAGTGTTTCGACGTTGTTGACGATGGTCGGACGGGCGTAGAGGCCCGCAACGGCAGGAAAGGGCGGCTTGATGCGAGGTTCGCCACGGCGGCCTTCCAGCGAATTGAGCAGTGCCGTCTCCTCTCCGCAGATGTAGGCGCCTCCGCCGAGGTGAACCGTGATGTCGAGATCGAACCCGCTGCCCAGAATGTCGGTGCCGAGGTAGCCGGCTTCGTATGCCTCGTCGATGGCCCGCTGCACCCGCCGGGCGGGCTTCGGGTACTCGCCACGGATGTAGATGAAGGCGTGGTGGACCTCGAGGGCAAAGGCGGAGAGGATGATGCCCTCGACCAATTGGTGCGGGTCACGTTCGAGCAACTGACGGTCCTTGAAGGTGCCCGGCTCGGACTCGTCGCCGTTGATCACCAGATAGCGGGGCTTGGTCGGCGGGAGGAAGCCCCACTTGACCCCGGTCGGGAAGTTGGCACCACCGCGACCGCGGATGTTGGATGCCTTGACGGTCTCCTTGACCTCGTCGGGCTTCATCGTTCCCAGGGCCTTTTCGAGCGCCACGTAGCCGCCGGTCTCGCGGTAGCGCTCGAGGGAGTTCGAGTCTGTGGGGTACTCATCCATTCGGGCAGTGAGGATGCGAGCGGTCATCGCGCCTCCCCCGCCGTGCCGTATGGGTCGAATGCCGGCGTGGCGAGCACCGCTCCCTCTGGCTCGATCGGTCCCCACTCGAAAGAGCGGCGGCCGCCGAACAGTTGCTGTAGTTCGTCGCCACCGACCACGGCAGGCTTGCTGTCGCGCAACCAGCGGCACAACTCCGCACCCTTCTCCGGGGTGACGCCTTCGATCAGTTCGTAGTTGACCTGAACCGCCGGGGCTCCGCCGCAGGCGCCGATGCATTCGACATGCTCGACCGAGAACACGCCATCCTCGCCGGTCTCGCCATCGGGGACGCCGCTCTCTGCCTCGACCGCAGCCAGCAGGTCGTCGGCCCCGAGCAGGAAACACGAGATCGAACTGCACACCGAGATGAGATAACGACCAACGCCGTTGCGTTTGTACATCGTGTAGAAGCTCGCCACCGATTGCACCTGTGCTGCGGTCAAGCCGGTCAGCTCGGCGACTTCTCGCATCACAGCGTCGGTAACGGAACCGTGTTCAAGCGAGCCAACGTACAGCAACGGCATGACGGCCGAGCGCGGGTCCGGATACATCTCGAGCAGGCGCTTGGCTCGTTCCTGGTTCGGCCCACTCCATGGCGCGGTGGGATGCGTCATCGGTCCACATCTCCCAACACCGGGTCGACGCTCGCAAGCGTGGCGATGATGTCGGCCACCAGCGAATCGGTCATCATCGCCGGCAGCGCTTGGACATGGTTGAAGGAAGGCGCCCTGGCGTGGACCCGCCACGGCCGGGGACCTCCGCTCGAGACGATGTACATGCCGAGCTCGCCACGCGGCGACTCGACGGCGCGGTACACGTCGCCGGCCGGCACCTTGAACCCTGAGGTGAAGATTTTGAAGTGGTGGATGAGCGCTTCCATCGACTCATCGATCCGCTTGCGAGGCGGCGGAGTGACCTTGCGGTCCTCGGTGCGGTAGTCACCGGCCGGCATCGTCTCGAGTACCTGGCGAACGATGCGCATCGACTGGCGCATTTCCTCCATCCGGACGAGATAGCGGTCGTAGGTGTCGCCGGTCTTGCCGACCGGCACGTCGAACTCGTACTGCTCGATGCCGCTGTAGGGGAAGATCTTGCGCAAATCGACCGCCATCCCCGACGCCCGGGCAATCGGGCCGGTGACGCCGTACGCCTTGCACTCCTCGATGGTGAGCACACCGATGCCCTGGGTTCGGTCCAGAAAGATCGGGTTCGCGGCGATCAGTTCGTCGTACTCCTCCATTGCCTTCGGGATGACCTCGAGAATCTCTTCGACATCGTCCTCCCAGCCGTCGGGAAGGTCGGCGGCGACGCCGCCGGGGCGGATGTAGTTGTGGTTCATCCGCAGCCCGGTTGTCTTCTCGAAGAAGGCAAGTAGCAACTCACGCTCCCGCCAGCCGTACAACATGAGAGAAAGAGCCCCGATGTCCATGCCCTGGGTCGACAGCCAGATCAGGTGGCTCGAGATTCGGTTCAGCTCGGTCATCAGGATCCGGATCGCCTGACCCCGCGCCGGGATGTCGACGCCGAGCAAGTCCTCGGCCGCCATCGAGAACGCCAACTCGTTGAAGAACGGCGACAGGTAGTCCATGCGAGTCACGTTGGTCGGACCCTGGAGCCAGGTGAGGGTCTCAGCCGTCTTCTCCATCCCGGTGTGGAGGTAGCCGATGATCGGCTTGACGCGGCGGATCGTCTCACCCTCGAGCTCCATCTGCAGCCGAAGCACCCCGTGGGTCGACGGATGCTGTGGGCCCATGTTGATGATCTGGCGCTCTTCCTGCTCCGAGTCGTACCCAAAGAGGTAATCATCATCGACCACGGTCCCTCGTTGGACCGCGGCAGCGGGCTCCTGGCCGGCCGGCAGCAACTCCTGAGCGCCCTCGTTGGTCGACTGAGCCACCCGGGGCTCTTCTGTGCCTGCAATCCAAACGTCGTGGACCTCGCGCCGCTGCTTGCCCGCCGTACCCGGCGCAGCACCGGAGTCGGGCGGCGGTTCGATAGTCGGCGCTTCGAAGTCGCCGGTGACGATGTTCGGAGTGTCACTCATGGCGTCTGATGCGCTCCCTTGAACTGCACGGGCACAGATCCAACCGCGTAGTCCTTGCGCAACGGATGGCCCTCCCAATCGTCGGGCAGCAGGATCCTGGTCAGGTCTGGGTGGCCGGAGAAGTGGATGCCGAACAGGTCGTAGGCCTCGCGCTCGTAGAAATTGGCGCCGGGCCACAGAGGCGTCAGCGAATCGAGGGTCGGCTCGCCGCCCGGAACCCCGACCTTCACGAGCAACCGGCGGCGTTGCTCGAGGGCAAACACGATCACGACAACCTCGAACCGGGGTTGGCGCCGGAAGTAATCGACGGCACAGAGGTCCACAAAGGTGTCGAACCCGGCGTTGCGGGCCGCGGCCATCAGTTCAACGTAGCCGGCGCGGTCGATCCAGGCGGTGACGGTTTGCCCGTCGGCGGCGACCTCGAGTTCGGCTGCGTCGAGTGCGGCCAGCGCGACGTCCTCGATGAGGGCCTCAGCTGCGGCGTCGACGTCTTCGGCGGCCGGTTCCGTAGCCTGTGCCGGCTCGATGGTTGCGTCGTCAGTCATCGTTCTCCATTCACCGAACGATCTCGCCGGACATGATTCTGTCGTGCAGCGTCAAGATGCCGTGCATCAGCGACTGCGGTCCCGGCGGGCAACCGGGCACGTAGATATCGACGGGAACGATCTCGTCGACCCCTTGGACGATGGCGTAGTTGTTGAACATCCCACCGCTCGAGGCGCACGCCCCCATCGAGATGACCCACTTCGGCTCCGCCATCTGGTCGTACACCTGGCGCAACACCGGCGCCATCTTCT
>Ga0316197_10001366_pt1 | contig 17433 bp, 11 predicted proteins | sample OudBiesiAoxic_MG_FD_204939 | JGI IMG/M metagenome (GOLD analysis project Ga0316197, IMG submission 204939) | Coastal sediment microbial communities from Oude Bieten Haven, Netherlands - site A oxic | ecosystem: Environmental > Aquatic > Marine > Coastal > Sediment | place: Netherlands... | reverse complement strand
CCGAAGCCGCCCGTGTCGGCCGCCTCACCGCCGCTGCGGCCGAGGTGCCCGGCGTCGCCGAAGCACTCCACCGCGGCCGCATCGGCACCCCGCAAGCCAACGAGCTCGCGGGCGCTCACACCAACCCGCGGGTCCGCGATCGACTCGTCGAGTTCGCCCCGATGCTGCTGGAGTTGGCCGAACGGCTCAGCTTCCGTGAATTCCGCACCTGCGTGCAACGCTTCATGATGCTGGCCGACCTCGACGGCGCCCACCGCGACCTCGACGAATCGGTCGCCAACCGTCGCGCCCACGTCACCAACCTCAACGGCTCGCTGCACCTCGAGGCGAGCGGCGGTGACCCGCTCGTCAACGTCGAACTCGAAGCGATCTTCCGTCGCTTCTGCGACCTCGAGTACGACGCCGACCTCGCCGCACGACGCGCCGAACACGGTGACCGCGCCGACGACCACCCACTCCCCCGCACCGCCGCCCAGCGCAGCTACGACGCGTTCGTCGCCATCATGCGTGGCGCGCTCGCCAACCACCACGCCCACCGGCCGGCGGCTGCGGCCGAACCGTTGGTCAACATCCTCACCGATCACCACACCTGGGGGCGGATACTCGCCGACGGCAACCTCGCCCCCGACACCACCCTCGCCGGCGAGCAGGTCGACCCGTTCACCGGGCTCACCTCGCCCCTCGACCTACTCGAGGAGTTGGCCGGGCACGACGGGGTCGCGTCGCGGCGGTGCGAGACCTCCACCGGGCAGGTCCTCCACCCCCACACCGTGCTCCGAGCTGCGCTCGCCGGGCACATCCGCCGAGCCGTACTCGGCGCCGACAACCTCCCGATCGACCTCGGCCGCACGGCCCGAGTGTTCACCGGGCCCGCACGACAGGCCGCCAAGCTCCTCACCACACACTGCGACCACCCCGGCTGCGGCCTGGCCGCCCAACTCTGTGAGGTCGACCACTCCACCGAATGGTCCGACCACGGCCGCACCGATCAAGCCAACGCCGGCATCGAATGCGGCAGCCACAACCGGCTCAAACACCGGAAACGATGGCGCACCCGGCGCGACATCCACGGACGAATCCACACCATCCGAGCCGACGGCACGATCATGCTGCCCACCGGCACACGACCTCCAGTGTTCCCGGACGAAACGTCCCAGCCCAACGATCGATGGTCCACCACCGGTTGGTGACCACCGATCAGCCCGGCGGATGGAAGATGGCCATCTGGGTGGTCGGGTCGAAGATGTGGAGCCGGTCGCTCGGCAGTGCGACGTCGAGCACGGTGCCGATCCGGGGTGCCCGACCCGGCGTCACACAATGGAGATGCGTCCCGTCGGGGGTCACCGCGTCGACCATCGTCTGGTAGCCGATCGACTCGGTGGTCTGCACGCTCGCTTCGACGCTCACGGTCGTCGGCGCCCCCACCACGAGATCCTCGGGGCGCACCCCGATCAGCACGTCGCGACCGTTGTACACGTCGACCTCGGGCGTGCTCACCGGCAACGATCGGCCGAGCACTCGGATCCGCCGCGTGGTGCCGGCCACCTCCACGCGACCACTCACCACGTTCATCGGCGGCTCACCGAAGAAGCGGGCGACGGCAACCGTCGCAGGTCGCGCGTACACGTCGCCGGGGGCGCCGAACTGCTCCAGGCCGCCGTCGAAGAGCACCGCGATGCGATCGCACATCGCCATCGCGTCGTGCTGGCTCGCCGTGACGAGCAGCGACGTCAGCCCGCGGTCGTGGTGCACGCGCACGATGTCACCGCGCAGCCGCAACCGCACCTGATCCTCGAGGTGTGCGAGCGGCTCGTCCATCAGCAACGCCACCGGCGCACCGATCACCGCTCGGGCGAGCTGCACCAGCCGTCGCTGACCTTCCGACAGCTGCGACGGGCGACGGTCGAGCAGATCGGCGATACCGAGCCGCGTCGCTTCGCGTTCGAGTCGACGATCGATGTCGCCGACGGTGTAGGTGTCGCGACGGGCCTCGAGCGGGAAGCTGATGTTGCGTGCAGCCGAGAGGTGGCCGAGGAGTTGGTTGTCCTGGGTGATCAAGCCGAAGTGGCGATCTCGCGACTCGAGTCGGGTGATGTCGCGCGTCCCGAGCAGGACCCGCCCCGTCGTCGGCTCCTCGAAACCGCCCACGATCCGCAGGGCGGTCGTCTTTCCGCATCCGGACGGACCGACGAGCCCCACCAGTTCGCCGGCTCTGATCGTCAGGTCGAGATGGTCGAGCGCCGGTGGGCTTCCCGGCCACGCCTTCGTCACGTCGTCGAAGACGATGTCCTGCACGGACGATCACGCTAGTCACGGCCCGCTCAGGCGGCAGTGTGCGGCCAGGTGCCGGCACGCCACGCCCGCCAGGCACCCGTCGACCCCAGGGCCCAGATCACCAGCACCGGCTGAAAGAACAATCGGGCGAACCGTTTGCCGTCGGTGTCCAACCCGAAGGCATCCGTGCCCTCGACCCACTGCGCGACGTTGCCGGGAAAGATGACGACGAAGAACGCGGCCGCGATCGTGCCGACGACCACTCGATGGCGGGGCAACCCGATCAATGCGGCGCCGAGGGCGATCTCGACGATGCCGGACGCGACCACCACGAGATCCTCGTCGACGGGAAACCATCCGGGTACCTGCGCCCGGAACTCTTCGCGCTGGGTGGTGAGGTGGCCCACACCGGCGCCGACGAGTGCTCCACCGAGCAGCCATCGCAGCACCGTGCGCACGAGCGATCCGTCGGTGGTCGTCGAGTTGTCGGGCACGCGACGATCGTAGCGACGCTCGCCACACCACTCAGGCGACGGCGACGACCTGTGCTGTCTGCTCGGCGATCGCGTGCTCTTCATCGGTGGGCACGACGAGCACGGCGGTCGAGTCGTCCCGCGAGATCACCAGTTCGGAGCGCTCGTTGCGGTCCTCGTCGAGCTCGATGTCGAACACGCCGAGACCGGCGCACACCCGGCTGCGCACGAGCGCGCTGTGTTCGCCGATGCCCGCGGTGAACACGAGCGCATCACACCCTCCGAGCACGGCGATGTAGGCACCGACGTACTTGCGGATGCGGTGGCAGAACACATCGAGTGCAAGATCGGCGGCCGCTGCGTCGGTCGAGGGTCCCGCAGCGATACGTGCCGTGATCTCGCGCATGTCCGAATCGCCGGACATCCCGAGCAGACCGCTCGATCGGTTGAGCTCGGCGAGCACGTCGCCTTCGGACTGGCCGGAGGCGGCGGCGACGTGACCGATCACAGCCGGGTCGATGTCGCCGGAACGCGTGCCCATCACGAGTCCTTCGAGCGGCGACAGCCCCATCGAGGTCTCGACGCTTCGGCCGTGCCCGACCGCCGTGATCGAGGCACCGTTGCCGAGGTGGGCGACGATCAGATCGAGTTCCTCCCGCGGCCGCCCGAGCACGTCGGCCGCACGCGCCGACACGTAGTCGTGCGAGGTTCCGTGGAAGCCGTAACGCCGAACACCGTGCTGTTCGTACCACGACTCGGGCACGGCGTATCGGTAGGCCGCCGGCGGCAACGTGCGGTGGAACGCGGTGTCGAACACGGCGACCTGGGTGACGTTCGGCCAGGTCGCCCGGGCCGCCTCGATGCCCGCCAGGTTCGCCGGGTTGTGCAGCGGGGCGAGCGGGATCAGTTCGCGGATCACCTCGACCACGTCGTCGTCGATGCGGGCCGGCTCGGAGAACACGTCGCCGCCGTGCACCACCCGGTGCCCGATCGCGTCGATCGGTCGGTCGAGTCGTTCCACCTCGGCGACGACGTCGCGGAGGGCCGCTGCATGGTCGACGATCTCTTCGACGATGCCACCCGCCAGACGTTCACCGGTGCCGGAGTCGACGAGTTGGTACTTGATCGACGAGCTGCCGGCATTGAGCACGAGCACCAACATCGTCACACCGTCACGTTCAGGCCTGGTCGGCCGGATCAGCATGATCGGCACCGACCTGGATGGCGGTGATCGCGATCGTGTTGACGACGTCGGTGACGGTGGCACCGCGCGACAGGTCGTTGACGGGCTTGTTGAGACCCTGGAGCACGGGGCCGACCGCCACGGCGCCGGCCGAACGCTGCACCGCCTTGTAGGTGTTGTTGCCGGTGTTGAGGTCGGGGAAGATGAAGACGGTGGCCGAGCCGGCGACGGTGCTGTCGGGCAGCTTGCTCCGGGCCACGTCGAGGTCGACCGCGGCGTCGTACTGGATCGGCCCCTCCACCTTCAGATCGGGCCGCAGCTCGCGTACCCGCTCGGTGGCCCTGCGCACCTTGTCGACGTCGGCACCGCCACTCGAGGCACCCGTCGAGTAGCTCAACATCGCGATCCGGGGTTCGATACCGAACATGGCCGCCGTGTCAGCCGACGAGATCGCGATGTCGGCGAGCTGTTCGGCGTTCGGGTCGGGGTTCACGGCACAGTCGCCGTAGACGAGCACCCGATCGGACAGCAACATCAGGAACACGCTGGACACGATCGACGTACCCGGCTTGGTCTTCACGAACTCGAGCGAGGCGCGGATCGTGTGGGCGGTGGTGTGCATCGCGCCCGACACCATGGCGTCGACGAGACCCTCGTGCACCATCATCGTGCCGAAGAAGCTGACGTCGCTCATGATGTCGTGGGCACGTTGGAGCGTGATGCCCCGGTGACCGCGCAGCTCGAAGTACCGCTGCGCGAATCGGTCGAGCCATTCGTGTTCGAGCGGGTCGATCACGGGAACATCATCGAGCTGGAGTCCGAGCCCGTTGACCCGTTCCCGGACGGCATCGCGGTTGCCGAGCAACGTCAGCTCGCACACCTGACGCCGCCGGATCCGGTCAGCCGCACGAAGGATCCTGTCGTCGGACCCCTCCGGCAACACGATGTGGGCGCGGGCGGCCCGAGCCCGTTCGATCAGCTCGTACTGGAACATGACGGGCGTCATCACGTCGGAGCGCCCGATCTCGATGCGGCGTTCGAGCGCCGCCAGGTCGACATGCTCCTCGATGTGGCCGAGGGCGATGTCGATCTTGCGTTGATCGCCGGCGGTGATCGCCCCCTCGACGGCATGGGCCGCAATCGCGGTGTCGTAGGTGTCGGCGCCGACGGCGAGCAGCGGGATCGTCGGGCCACCCGACGACATCCCGTCGATCAGTGCGACGACCCTCGGGTCGGGTGGCAGGCCACCGCTGACGAGCACGCCGGCGACGCCCGGGGACGCCGTCGACGAACGTGTCATCGCCGCGGCGATGATCACGTCAGCCCGGTCACCAGGCGTGATCAGGACGGTGTCGTCGTGCACGTGGTCGAGCAGGTTCGGCACGGTCATCGCAGCGACCTTGATGGCCCCCACCGGCCGGGTGAGGTCGTCGGGGTCACCGGCGACGAGCTCGGCGTCGAGCGCCCGGCGGAGCTGGTCGAGCGACGGCTGACGCAGCGCGGGTTCCTCCACGATCGCCCAGACGGGGTCGTCGAGATCGAGACGGACCAGTGCGTCGTCGAGCGGTTCGAGCGCCGTCGCATCGACGCGGTTGACGATGATCGCCGTGATCGCCTCGTCGCCGAACGAGTCGCGCCCGATCACGATCCGCTCGACGATCTCGGCGGCGCTGCAGCGATGCCCGTCGACGACCGCCACGATCGGCAGGCCGAGGTGCTCGGCGATGCGCGCGTTGACCTCCAACTCGATCGGTGAGGATGCCCCCGTGAAGTCGGTCCCCTCGACCACGACGAAGTCGCTGGCCGATTCGATCTGCTTGAACCGCTCCACGATCCGCCCCATGCCGGCACGGTGCGCAGGGCCCGCGCCGGTGCGTTGCGCCGCGGTGAAGGCGTAGCCGATGCGCTCGTCGGGAACCTGGTAGCGCGAGCGGATCAGCTCGAGATCGTTGTCGGGCAGCGCTTGCACGATCGGACGGTAGAAACCGACGCGCGACACCCGCCGCGACAACAGCTCGACCAGCCCGAGTGCCACGATCGACTTACCGCTCGCCGGCCCCATCGCTGTGAGATAGACCCCGCCTGCCACGGTTTCGAGCGTAGCCGTGCGGCGTTCAGCGGGCCCCCGACCCGAACCGGAAGGACCAACTGCGACACGTCGCACGGGCGGGCGCGAGACTGGAGCGATGGCCTTCGGACAAGCGTCGGGTCCGCCCGCGTCACACAGTCAGATGCGTGAGCTGACCGAGTTGCTGCAGGCTGCCGGGCATTCGGACTTCCGAGACGCACGGGGGCCGATGGGTTTCACACAACGGCAGGCCAACGGCAAGTTCACCCGAGACGAGGCCGAGGAGTACATCGCCGCGCTCCACGAAGCAGCCGAAGATGCTCCCGAGCCCCCACCCGCGGTGACCAGACCGACGCCCGCTCCACGCAGCCGCGCAGCCGCGCAACTGGAGAAGTTCTCCGACGAGCAGCTCGCCGCCGAACTCCAACGCCGCGGCTGGGTCGTGATGGAACCCTGAGATCCGGGAACTCGACCGAGAACGTCAGTCGGCCCGCTCGACGAACGAGCACAGCGCGGAGATCAGCTCCATCTCCTCGACATCGCGAGCCCGGGTGTCGAGCAGCTCGTCGGTGCACACCAGGTAGGCGAGGCACCGTGCCCGGCTGATCGCCACGTTGAGCCGGTTCTTGGAGAACAGGAAATCGGCGGTGCGGGGCATGAACTCCGACGACGACGTCGCCATCGAGAACAACACCACCGCGGCCTCCTGGCCCTGGAACTTGTCGACCGTGCCCACCTCGACGCCCCGCGTGGCCCGGTTCGCCCGCAACGCCTCGTCGAGACACCGTCGCTGGTCGTTGTACGGCGCGACCACCATGAAGTCGGCCGCCGTCAGCGGACGGGTGTCACCGTACTGATCGGTCCACGGCCGGCCGAGCAGCTCCTCGACCGTCGCCACCACGATCGCCGCCTCCTCGGGCGACTCGGTGCTGCACCCGGTGTGCTCGGCCCGCAGCCAGCGCAGACCGGTCTGCCCGTCCACCGACTGGCCGACACACGACTCGTGGCTGCGCAGCTTGCCGCCGTACATCACCTCGGAGATGAACCCGCACACGTCGGGATGCATCCGCCACGTGGTCTCCAACAGCACGCCCCGATCGGGTGGCACCGTGAGGTCGTCACCCAGCAGGTGCTCGAGCGCACTCGCTCCGGCCCCGCCGGGATGGCTCGCCTGTGACACCTGCGGCAACTGTTGCGGGTCGCCGAGCAGGATCACGTTGGTGGCCGAGATCGTCGCCGCCAACGTGTCGGCCAGGCCGAGCTGACCGGCCTCGTCGACCACCAGCACGTCGACCGGATCGTCACGCATCGCCTGACTCGCGAACAGCCACGTCGTGCCGGCGATCACGTTGAAGTCGCCCCGCGCCACCCGCTGGTTGTCGTCGACGTACTCCACGCCCTCGACCGAACCACCCTTCGCCTTGCGCACCGCCCGCAGGTGCGCCGAGTCGCCCTCGGCCTCGAACCGGTCGACCACCGCCTGCATCAGGTTGTCGATCGCCGCGTGGCTCATCGCCGTCACACCCACCCGCATGCCCGCGTTCACCAGCGTGCGGATCATGTGCGCGCCGGTGAACGTCTTGCCGGTACCCGGCGGACCCTGGATCGGCACGTAGCTCCGGTCGAGCCAGGTCGCCCACCCGCAGATCGCGCCGACGTCACCGACGAACACGCCACCATCTGGACCGCGGCCCGGCTCGAACGCCGGCAGATCGCGGCGCAGCATCGCATGCCCGACCCGATCGGCGCGGCCGGCCAGCATCTCGTCGGCCAGCTCCTCGAGCGAGGTGAGCTTCGCCCCCTCGCGGAACCACTCGTAGTGCACGAGCGACGACGGGTACACCCCCTGCTCCTCGGCGGCGGCGTCCCACGTGACCGCCAGCTCACCGGCCACGGTGTCGATCGTGGCGACGGTGAAGAACACCCACTCCTGCTCGTTGACCGCGACGATCAGCTTCGACCCCTTGCCGATCTCGGCATCGATCGGCTGCGGCGGGAACGTGAATCGTGCCCACGGCCACTTCAGCTGCTTGCCGGTCTTCTCGCTGTACTGATCCTCCAGACCGTGGAACTCGAGGCGGGTGATCGCCGACAGCGACTCGAACTGGTCGGCCTCCTCCGCGACCGACCGGCGATAGGCGTCGGCGTTGACCACCTGACGCTCGCGGCGCCAGTAGCCGAGCAGGTCGCCCATCAGATGCTCGTCGGTGCCCGGGCCGAACGCGTGGAGTGTCTCGATGCGCACGTCGAGCTCGGCGTCGGGCTCCTCCCGACCGAGCACCGCCGCCCGCCACGGGACGTCGGCCGGGCGTTGCACCACCAACCAGTCGCGCAACGCCCTCGTGGCGCGCACGTCGTCTTCGTTGTAGTCGGCGATCCGATCGAGGCCGGCCTGCTCGTGCGACGCCATCCACCGCTCGTACTCGACGACGGCGCCCGAGCCCTTGTCGATCTCGTGGCCGCGCTCGTAGTCGGTGAGCCGCTCGATGTGCTTGAGGCCGTACCCCTCCACGCCGACCTGCATCGCGCCCTTCACGATCGGCAACAGGTCGACGAACAGCCCCGTGGAGATCAACTGCTCGAGCGCCAGCTCGGCGACGCCGTGCTCGGTGACCAGCCGCTCGAGCGACGACCGCTCGGTGTGGTTGTAGTGGTACACGTGCATGTCGGGGAACCGCACACGTCGGGCGGCGAGGTGATCGATCAGCGCCTTGGTGGCGACCGCCTCCTCGGCCTTGTCGTGCGCCCAGAACGCAATGAACTCCCAGGCGCCGGCCGACGACCGCTCGATCAGGCCGAACAGGAAGAACAGCTCGGCGTCGGCATGCCAGAACGGATGGCCCTCGAAGTCGAGGAACACGTCACCGTCGTCAGGCGCCGGCAGCGCGGCGAACCCGATCGGATCGGGCGCATCGAGATCGTCGACCAGTGGAGCCTGATCGGCGTGCGACGGTGGTTCGAGCAGCTCGAACGGCGGTGCGTCGTCGGGCGCATTGCGGGCCTGCACCTGCAGGCGGGCCTGACGCACGAACGTCTCCCGCCGCGCCTCGTCGAGGTCGGCCACCTCGCGGTCGAGTTCGGCCAGCGCAGCGATCGTGGTGACACCGTCCTGCTGGAGCGTGAGGCGATCGGCGGTGCGGACGCCGGCCACGTGCACGAGCGAGTCGGCGGCACGCCATGCGGCGTCGCACACCAACTCGAACTCGCAGAACTGGCAGTGGTCGCACGGCTTCGGCCGCGTGTCGGCCTCGACCCCCTCTGTCAGCAGGTTCGCGAGCTGGCCTCGCAGCCGACGCCAGTAGGCGAGTACGTCGGCCACCCGGATCGTCTCGCACCGGCCCGAGCCCAACTCGATGTGCATGTGCTCGGGAAGCACACCGGTGGCCGCCTCGATCGCCTCCGCGTAGAAGCACAGCTGCAACACATGGCCGGGCTTGGCGGCGTTGCGGGCGAGCTTGGCGTCGATCGGCTCGTAGGTGAACGTGCCGTCGGGGTCGTCGACCCGGCGCAGGAAGTCGGCGATACCCCGGATGCCCTCGTGCACGAACGGCATCTGGAACACCACGTCGTACCGTGCGTCCAGCACGTCACCAACCCGATCGACCCAGTGCCGGAACGACTCGTTCGGCTCCCGGTCGGGCACCTCGTACACCGAGAGCCCCTCGGACCGATAGCGGTCGAGGACCGCCTGTTCGTGCTCGAGGCCCTTGTCGAGCAGCATCTGCGCCATCTCGCCGAACGGGCTCGACGCGACCCTGCGCGTGCCGGCCTCGACCTCGTGCTCGAGCGTGAGGAAGTGTGCGCAGTCGAGCCACGCCGTGATCTTGGAAGGGGTGAGGAGCCGGTCCGCCATCAGCCCATCATGACGCAGGGGTGTCGCGATCGCGGTCGGCCGGTTCGAACGTCAGGCGCCGAGCGGACCCTCGAAGGCCTCGGCGGGGAACGCGCGCAGCTCGCCGCGGCCGAGGAAGACATGGAGAAGGACGGTCGTCGAGACGTAGCCGTGTTCGAGCAGTTCGATCGTGGTCGACGTCGTCAGGGGCCCGAGTGTCGTTGCGACCTGCGAGCACCGGGCGGTGAGGTCGGCCCACTTGTCGGCATCGCGTTGGTCGAGCAGGAAGCGCCTGGCGAGGTGGGCGCGTTCGACCACCGCGGGGTCGTGGTGCTGCGCGGCCGCGTCACAGACGTAGATCGGCGAGTTGTCGATCATGACGAGCGTTCCGCCCGCCCGGTCGATCTCGCGATGTACGAACGCCTCGTACAGGTCGTGGCGGCGACGCGTCGTGGTCGCGGCCCACATCACCTCGACATTGCGCTCGACTCCCACGAGCTCGCGGTGAACCGTTCCATCTGCTTCGAAGCGCTTCCAGCCGAACCTCGGCGAGGCGTCGGCCACGATCAGCAGGTCGGCTGGTTCCTGCACCTCGCGGAACGACGGATACCGGCGGACCCGGCTGTCGAACCCCGACTCCCACTGCTCGCCGAGGTTGTCATAGACCCCGCCGTCGGACACATGGGCCGTCCCCGCCGCCGTCGTCGTCAGGTTGCCGGCGAGGTCGGCGTGCCTGAACTCGGGGACCGGGAGGCTCACGGGCGAGAACCCCGGCGGCACGGCCGCCGAGGCTTGGGTCACCTGTCCGATCGTGAGGTCACAGGAAGCGGTGTGAGCGATCCCGCGCCGAAAGCCGTAGACGAACTCGGGCGCGAAGAACATGGCCTCGCCGGATTCGACGTCGGTGGTGCAGAACACATGGTTCACCCCGGAGCGGACCTCGCGGAGCAACTTCGGCGGCTCGCCCGGCGCGTCGAACTGCTGCGAGAGCGCTTGGGCGACCGCATCACCTCGCTTCCCCAGGGCCTTCGTTGCGATCACCCCCGTGAGCACGGCCAGCACCGTCACCGCCACGATCGCTGCCAGCGCGGCACGCCCGAGCAGGTCCGCAACCACGCCAGCCGTCAATGACGACACCGCTCCTCCGAGCACGGCTCCGAACACGATCGACGGGACGAGTCGATGGGTGATCGTGCGACTCACGAACAGCCCGCCCAGCGCGCCGACCACGGCACCGGCGACCCCGTACGGCCACCAGGGATGACCGCGCTCGACGGCCCCGATCGTCGTCAGCACCGCCAGGACGAGCGCGGCCCAGATCACGAGCGCAGCGAGCGTCATGCGCACATACCGGCGCGTCGGTCGTCCCGGCAGGAAGAGACCGTCGACGGCAACGACGCGCAGCGTGGGGGACACCCAGTCGGCGAGCTCGGCGGCATCGTCGACCTGGCGGAAGTCGCCGGCGGCCGCAACGGCGGCGCTTGCGATCGATCCGCCGGACACCGATCCGATCGACACGGTCCGGCGGTGGAGCCGGGCGTCGACGACCGCGCTCAGCACCCCGATGCCCCACGCCGTCGCACGGTGTCCGCCACCCGACAGGCAGACGCCGACGTTGACATCGTCACCACCGGGCCGATCCACGTCGGACCGATCCTCGCGTTCCTCGTTCTCTGCCACCGTCGCCCCTTCCCTCTCACAGCGTGCCACACCCTTGATCGCGTTCGCTGTGGGTGTGGAAGAATCCGGCTCGGGGCGGGGACTGACCCCTCTCATGGCGAAGCGGGGAGAACGATGGCTATCGACAAGGGTGATCGCATCTGTGTCGTCGGCGCCGGTCCGGCCGGGTTGGCGACGGCGCATCGGTTGAGGAAGGAGGGCTACGAGCGCGTCACCGTGCTCGAGAAGCTCCCCGAGATCGGTGGACTCTGCGTCTCCTACGAATTCGCGGGCAAGACCTTCGACCTCGGGGCGAACTACGTGACATCGGCGTACCGCGAGATTCGCAAGATGGCCGAGGAGGTGGACGCAAAGCTCTACATCGAGAAGAAGGCCAGCTTCTTCAACACCGAGACCGACGGCTTCCAGAGCCTGCTCCAGACCGCCAAGGGCGACACCGGATTCCTTGCGTTCGGTTGGTCATGTCTGAAGTACCTCCGCAAGCGGCGCAAACTCGAGGCGCTACTGCCCTCGTCGGGGCTCCGCGACATCGATCAGTACCCCGAACTCATGTGCTCGTTCGGCACGTGGCTCGACAACCAGAAGCTGTCCGACCTCCGCACGTTGTTCTCGATCCCGATCACCTTGATGGGCTACGGCACGCTCGACGAGATCCCGGCCCCCTATGCACTCGTGTACATGCGGGTCCGCACCGTGATCGATCTGATGCTCTACGCCACGTTCCCGAAGCTCCACCGCTGGCCTCGGCGATTCGTGGAGGGATTCCAGCAGTTCTGGGAACGCGTCGCCGAACACCTCGACGTCCGCACCGACGTGCGGATCTCCTCCATCACCCGCACGCCCACCGGTGTCACGGTCGAGGCGGAGATGCCCCACCGGGTCGGCTCCGAGATCGAGCATCGCCCCGAGACGCTCGAGTTCGAATGGATCGTCCTGTGCTGCCCCTTGCAGACCTCGGTGACCGAGCCGATGCTCGATCTCGACCCCGAAGAACGCCGGCTGTTCGACCGCATCACGCTCAACCCGTTCTGCGTCACCACCTACGTGTTGGAGGACACGAAGAACGAGCACCTGCCCACGCCGCTGGTCAACATCACCCCCACGCCCGAGCGTGCGAGCACGAAGCCGACGATCATCACGCAGCAGTTCGAGGACAACCCCCTGGTGACGTTCTACACCCCGGTCGACACCACCGGAGACGAGGTGTACGACGACGTGATCGCCGGCGTCAGGGAGCTCGCCGACGAGGTCCGGATCACGCTCGCCGACGAGCCCAGGACCTGGAACAACTTCCCCTACTTCCCCCAGGTGTCGATCGAGGACATCGATGGCGGCTGGTACACCGACCTCGAGGCCCTCCAGGGTCAGAACCGCACCTTCTACAACGGTGGGATCATGGCATTCGAGCTCATCGAGCCGATCGTGGAGTACTCGAACGACCTCGTCGACCGGTTCTTCAGCGGGCCCGACACCGTGCGCGGCCAACTCGGCGCGGCGAAGGGGTCGCACGCGGCCAGCGGCGACCCGGTGACCACGCGGGCCATCACGGCCGGGTTCACCGACCTCCTCGAAGAGAGCGACGGCGAGCTCGAGATCGAAGGCCAGATCCCCGAGTGGGTCGAGGGTGGTTTCGTGCGCAACGGAACGGCGAGATGGGAGGTGGGAGGCGGACGCCTCAACCACTGGTTCGACGGCATGGCGATGTTGCACCGCTTCTCCATCGGCGACGGTTCCGTGCACTACCGGAACCGATTCCTGCGCAGCAAGAACTACCGGGCGACGGCACGCCACGGACGAAACATGTACGCCCAGTTCGGCACCGATCCCGAACGCAGCTGGTGGAACAAGGCGGAGGTGTCGCTCGACTTCTCGCTCCAGATCGGCAACAACGACTTCATCACCGTGACGCCGCTCGGGTCGGAATGGATCTCGGTCGGTGAGACACCGACGCAGGTCGCCATCGACATCGAGGACCTGGAAACGCTCGGCGTGTTCCGATTCCGCGACCGGATGCTGTCGATGTGGACCTGTAGCCACATGCTGCCCGATGTCGCCAACAACCGGGTCTACAACTTCAGCATTCTGGCGCTTCCGTTCTTCTCTCGATACCGGCTCTGGCACGTCGACGCGAACGACCACGATCGTCACATCTACGCGACGGTCAAAGACCGCAGGCCGAGCTACATGCACAGCTTCGGGCTCAGCGAGAACCATGTCGTACTGACCCGGTTCCCGTTGAAGCTGAACCCCACCAAGCTGTTCTTCAGCGGATTCACCGGCACTCCGATTTCGCGGTGCATGGAATGGGACGGCTCGCTCGCGACCACGACGGTCGTGGTCGACAAGGAGAGCGGCAAGGTGGTCAACGAAGTCGACCTCCCCGCGATGTTCGGACTCCACTACCTGAACACATGGGAGGAGGACGGTGACGTCGTCTTCGACATCGCCACCTATGAGGACTCGAGCCCGCTCTACCACCTGTTCTTCGACCGGCTCTTCAGCAGCGATGGCGGCCACGTGCCCTACTCGTGCATCATGCGCTACCGCGTGCCGCTCGACGGTTCGCCCGCCGCGCCACCTCAGGTCATCAGTGACGCCGCCATCGAGATGCCGCGGATCAACTTCGAACGCAATTCGAAGCCGTATCGGTACGCCTACGGGCAGAGCTGGGACGAACCCGGGCACTGGTACAACCGCCTCGTCAAGATCGACACCCACAACCCCGCCGTCACCGAGAACGCCACGCTCTGGGGCCGTGACGAATACTTCCCCTCCGAGCCGATCTTCGTTGCGAGGCCCGGGGCAGACACCGAAGACGATGGCGTCGTCATGTCGGTGGTGCTCGATGTGACCGACGAGGCAGCCGCGAGGTCGTTCCTGGTCGTGCTCGATGCAGGGTCGTTCGAGGAGATCGCCCGGGCCTACATTCCCCATGTCGTGCCATTCGGCCTCCATGGGGAGTTCGTCGGCACACACTCAGCAGGCTCAGGAGAAAGGCCGTCGACATGAGCAACCAACGTCAAGGCGTCAGCGTGTGCGTCATCGGCGCCGGCCCCGGTGGCCTGGCCATGGCGCGGCTACTGCAACTGCAGGGAGCGAGTGTGACCGTGCTCGAGCAGCGCGACCGCGCCGGCGGCATGTGCCACTCCGTGGAGCACGACGGCCAATGGTTCGACATCGGCGCCAACTACGTCACGAAGGACTACCGCGAGGTACGCGCCCTGGCGAAGGATTTCGATCTTGCGTTGACATCCGACAAGGCGTTCCAGCACCAGCTCTCGATGAATGTCGAGACCGGTGAACTGGTCGACGCTCAGAAGGTGATCAACAGCGGCCACTCGATGCTCTCGTTCGGCCTGGCCGGCCTGCGGTACTTCTGGTTCCAGTTCAAGTACCGCAAGGTGGTCCGGGCGCCGGGCTACGCGGACGTCGGAAACCAGCCCGAGCTGATGGTGCCGTTCGACGAGTGGTTGGTGACACACAAGATGGCGCCGCTGCAGAAGCTCTTCATGATCCCGATCACCGCGATGGGGTTCGGCACGCTCGACGAGATCCCCACCCCGCACGCGCTTCGATATGTCAACGCGTCGCGCTTCTGGTCGATGCTCAAGACCGGGCTGAAGATCCCGCAACGCTGGCCCAAGCGTTTCGTGCACGGCTTCGGCCACCTGTGGCAGGAGGTGGCGAACCAGCTCGCTGTCGAATACGAAACCGACACGATCTCCGTCGATCGGAGTGGCGCGTCGATCGAGGTCGTGACACGCGACCGAGACGGCACAGAGCAGGTCCGGCAGTTCGATCGCCTCGTGCTCGGCACGCCGCCGAATGTTGCGCTCGAATTCCTCGACGCGTCCCCCGAGGAGAAGGCGCTGTACGCCGACGACGTCATCGAGTTCAACCACTACGTGGTGGCCACCGCCACCGTCGAGAACTTCCATCCGTGGGTCGTCAACACCATGCAGCCGGCTGCCGGCGACTCCGGAGAGTGGCCCACCCCCGACGGACATCCCTACATCTTCGGCAAGCAGTGGCACGACAGCGACCTGACGCTGTACTACGCCCCGATCGTCGGTGAACAGTCCGACGACCAGATCCGCTCCCGTATGGAGCACGACTCGAAGCTCTCGGCACGCGAGCACCGCGACACCCGCTGGGGCGAGTGGAAGAACTTCGCCGACTGGCCGCGCTACTTCCCCCGCGTCAGCATCGACGACATGTCGGGCTTCCAGGGCGGCGACGGGTGGTACGACCAGGTGGAGGCACTCCAGGGGCAGAACCGCACCTACCTCTGTCACGGCATCTTGTCGTTCGAACTCGTCGAACTCGTGATGCGCTATGCCCGGCACCTCGTCGACGAGCGCTTCGAATAGGCGGAGCACGGCCCGAGCGCCACGATCGACGCGCCCATTCGTGTCAGTACTCGATGCGGAAACTGCGCTCCGCGGCCGGCACCTCGTCGGCGACAGTCACCCCGGTCACCGTGGCCCGCGGCGGGCCGTGTCGGCACCAGGTGAGCAATCGTTCGACCCGGTCCCGGGGGCCCTCGGCGACCACCTCGACCGTGCGGTCCGAACGGTTGCGCACCCAGCCCCGCAGGCCGAGCCGCCGTGCCTCGGCCCGGCAGCCGTCGCGATAGAACACACCCTGCACCCGGCCCGAGACGACGGCACGAACCCTGATGTCGCTCATGAGCTCAATCCGCGCCGAGCGCACCCCAGGAACCGGTGATCGTGGGTGACACGGCCGTCGCGACCACGAGATCGTCGACCCGGAGCGTCACCCGGGCGACCAGGTGGTCGACGAACTCGGCGATGGGTTCGAAACCGCCGCCCTCGTTGATGCGCCACCAGTCCTGCTCGACATCGAGGTCGGCGCGGTGGACATCGGTGGAGAGTTCTCTCGGGGTCGCCCCGGGCTGCGCAACCACTTCGCCATGGAGGTGCACCTCGACGGTCGACGGGAGCACCGGCGCGTCGTGTTCGTCGGATGCCGACACGGTGACGTCCTCGAGAAGTGTCACCCCGAGGTCCTGATCGAACGGCAGCACGTGGATCGAATAGCTCACCACGAGTCGACGCTCGCCCGGACGGCCATCGAAGGGTTCGACGCGGAGCCGTGGATCGACGATCGTGACCATGCCTCCATGATCTGCATCTGCAGCTCGCCGTTCCAGAGACGATGGACCCGAATCGCGCGAACGGAGCGGCCCGTCGCCGCGACCTCGTGCTGACTCCGGGCAACAGAGACCGAAAGCCTCTTGCGTCGCCGACCGGTCGAGCGGCATGGTCGAATCGACGACGAGGAGGTGTGGTCACATGGCACGCATCGGATGTTCACGCACCGTTGTCGGAGTGCTGGCGACGGCGCTGCTGGTGAGCGTGTCCGGCTGCGGCACCGACAACCCTGAGGAGCTCGACTCGACCGCCACGTCGGCGACCACGTCTGAGGTGACGACGGAGGCGACGGAGGCGACGGAGGCAACCGAGGCGACGGAGCCGACCACCGGATCGACGACACCGGCCCCCGCGCCGACCGACGACACCGACACATCGACCGACGTCGTGACGGCACGTTCGGCGAGCACACCGGCCACCGCACCCTTCGGCGCCGCCGGCGTCGACGACGTCGACGGCGATCCGACTCCGGTGCGCTGGCTGGTGCCCTGGGAGGACGGGTTCCTTGCCATCGGCGTACGGATGCCACCGCAGCCACTGTCGCCAGAGCTCCCCCCGGAGATCGCCGAGTTGTTCCCTCCCGAGGTCGATGCCTTGTTCCCCGACGGGCTGCCGCCGACGCTACAGGAGGCGATCGACATTCTGGAGCAGGCCGACCTGCTCGACACCGTGATGCAGGTGTTCGAGGAGCATCCGGAGGCCCAGGACGCCCTGAACGACGTCGACCGACCGGACGCCGAGCTCGTGGC
>Ga0316197_10001365_pt1 | contig 17438 bp, 14 predicted proteins | sample OudBiesiAoxic_MG_FD_204939 | JGI IMG/M metagenome (GOLD analysis project Ga0316197, IMG submission 204939) | Coastal sediment microbial communities from Oude Bieten Haven, Netherlands - site A oxic | ecosystem: Environmental > Aquatic > Marine > Coastal > Sediment | place: Netherlands... | reverse complement strand
ATGGCAAGCCGGAAGGATTCGAGCCCGTTGCGCCGCAGCTGATTGAGTCCCCCCTTGGGGATGACATAGGCGCATTGCCAATAATCGCCACGGTTGATCATGATGAAGAACCGGCCGGGCTCGATGCGGCCGAACGTGTCGTCGCCGTCCTCGGGCTTTCGCGACAGGCGCATCCACAGCACGTCCATTGGCGCGCCGATATCCTCGACCTCGAGCCTGGCCAGCGACCGCACCGTAGAGTGGCGGCCATCGGTGCCAACCACAAGGTCCGTGCGAACTTCAAGGTCGCCGTCATGGGTTGCCGCCTTGAGACCGACGATCTTGCCGCCCTCCGTCAGTAGCTCGTCCACGTCGGCGCCTAGGCGCAAATCGAATTTCGGATTTTTCTTTCCTTCCGCTGCTAGGAAATCGAGGAAGTCCCATTGCGGCATGAAGGCGATGTATTTGGCCACGGTCGGCAGGTGAGAGAAGTCCGCGATCTTGACAGTGCGATCGCCGATCTCCGCGCTGAGATGCTCCATCTTTTCATGGGGTAGGTTCAGAAACGCATCGAGCAAGCCCAACTCGTCCATGACCTCGAGGGTCGACGGGTGAATCGTGTCGCCGCGGAAATCGCGGAAGAAGTCTTCGTGCTTTTCGAGGACGACGACTTTCACGCCTGCCCGGGCAAGCAGGAAGCCCAGCATGACGCCTGCCGGTCCGCCGCCCGCAATCGCGCACTGGGCGGAGATAGTCTCTTGCTTCGCCTCGCCGGACATCGCGCAGCCCTATGTGAGGGCGCCCGGCACGAACGTCGGGCGATCCCGTGATCGACGACCCCTAGATCAATCTAGATTTTCACGAGCAGATCATGGATGCAAAAGATTGAGAAATTCTATTACCGCGTGTTGCATCGCGGTCCCTCACGCATCCGAGGCGATGTGGTGGGACAGGTCCCGGAATCTGGGATTTTTTCCGTTGAGCGGGTTTTCCGGATCCCATGCGTAGCGAACTGTCGAGAAGCGGGCCTGGAGCCCGTCGTAGAGCATGAGCCGGCCCACCAGGCTCTCGCCGATGCCGAGGAGCTCCTTGATCACCTCGACCGCCTGAAGGCAGCCCAAGACCCCGGCGACCGCGCCCAGGATCCCCGCTTCCGAACAGGCCGGGACGGTTCCATCCGGAGGCGGGGCTGGAAACAGACAGCGATAGTTCGGGCAGGGCTGTCCGTCCGTATCGGTCTCGAAGGCACGGAAGGTGGTGAGCTGACCGTCGAACGGCCCCACAGCGGCTGTGACCAGCGGCCGTTTGGCGATGTAGCACGCATCGTTGACGAGATAGCGAGTCGCGAAATTGTCGGAGCCGTCGGCGACGATGTCAAAGGCCCCAATAATGCTCAGCGCATTTTCTGCGACGAGCCGCGTGGTGAAGAGCTGCACCTCCACATGGGGGTTGAGGTTCAAGACGGTTGCGGCGGCGCTTCGCGTCTTGGGCTTGCCGACAAACTCGGTTCCATGCAGCACCTGGCGCTGGAGATTGTCGAGACTGACGTGATCGTCGTCGACGACGCCGATCTGCCCGACGCCCGCGGCCGCCAGATAAAGGATCAGGGGGGAGCCGAGGCCGCCCGCGCCGATCACGAGCACGCGGGCTGATTTCAAGCGCTGCTGCCCCTCGCCGCCGATCTCCTTTAAGACCAACTGGCGGCGATAGCGGGCAATTTCCTCGTCTGTCAGCATGGTCTCGTTCTACGCAATATCCATCTAGGAGTTGAGCATATGGTGCGCCAAGGTGGCCTGCTTCAGGCCCAGTCAGCCGGTGGAACCGAAGCCGCCCTGCCCGCGCCCGGTCTCGCTCAGCTCCAACGCCTCGGCAATTTCCGCCGCGCACACGCGCGCGATAATGACTTGAGCGATGCGATCCCCTCGCGCGATGCGGAACACTTGGTCACCATGATTGATCAGCAAGACTTTCACCTCGCCGCGATAATCCGCATCGATCGTGCCCGGACTGTTGAGCACCGTCACTCCGTGCTTCGACGCCAGCCCCGAACGCGGCCGCACCTGGGCTTCGAAGCCGGGCGGAAGTTCGAACACGAGCCCCGTGGGCACCGCCCCACGCGCACCGGCGCTCAGCATGATCGGTTCGTCTTCGCCGACGGCAGCGACAAGGTCGAACCCAGCAGAATGTTCCGTCTGATACTCGGGAAGTGGCAGCCCCTCCCCATGCGGGAGCCGCAACACGCGCAACTGAACTTTCATCGAGGCCCTCACTCAGCCGCTAGCTGCATCGCGTGCAGGGTTTCGGCGGCTCGGGTGAGGAGCCTCGCGGCCATCTCGTCCTTGCTCATGGCGGGCCAGTCCTCGACACCGGTGGCGGAGACGAGATGCACCTCCGTGCGATCCCCGCCCATGATGCCCGTATCCGGGGACACGTCGTTGGCGACGATCCAATCGGCGCCCTTACGGCTAAGCTTCGCCTGCGCATGAGTGATGATGGTTTCCGTCTCGGCCGCAAAACCGATGACCAGGGTCGGCCGCCGCCCGCCCGGGGCCGAAAGGGTCGCGAGAATATCGGGATTGCGAGCCAGCGCCAGATTGAGCCCGCCCTGGCCTTCTTCCTTTTTCAGCTTCTGCGCAGCTTGATTGGCTACACGCCAATCGGCGACAGCCGCGGCGCAGATCGCGACATCCACCGGCAGGGCCGCGAGCGCGGCGTCCAGCATATCCGCGGCGGTCTCGACCTTGATCGTCGTCATGCCCGGCATGTCCGGCAGGTTCGTCGGACCGGAAATCAGGGTGACCTTGGCTCCCATGTCTTTCGCCGCGCGTGCCAGCGCATGGCCCTGCTTACCGGATGAGCGGTTGGCGATATAGCGCACCGGGTCGATCGGCTCATAGGTCGGCCCGGCGGTGATCAGCACGTGCCGGCCCGCGAGCGAAACGCCATGCACGTTGGGCAGGACACGCTCGATCGCATCCGCAATGGCCTCGGGCTCCGCCATACGGCCCGGACCGAATTCGCCGCACGCCATGTCGCCCTCGTCGGGACCGACGAAGCGAACACCGTCGGCGCGCAGAGTTGCGACGTTTCGCATGGTCGCGGGATGCTCCCACATACGGACGTTCATGGATGGCGCTACAAGGACCGTCTTGTCTGTCGCCATCAACACGGTCGATGCCAAATCGCTCGCAAACCCGTTCGCCATCTTGGCGAGGAGGTCCGCCGTCGCCGGCGCCACCACTACAAGGTCTGCCTCGCGCGAAAGCTGGATATGGCCGATCTCCGCTTCGTCCTTGAGATCGAAGAGATCGGTGAAAGCCTTCTCGCCGGACAGAACGGCGAAGGAGAGTGGCGTCACGAATTGCGCGCCGCCTTGCGTCAGGACAACCCGCACGGCTGAGTGCCGCTCGCGCAGTCGGCGAACGAGTTCCAGAGCCTTGTAGGCGGCAATGCCGCCGCCAACGATCAGAAGGATGCGCTTGCCGGGGAGCATAGGGTCTGTCCTTGGGTTCGTTGGTTACAGTCTACCATAGTGACGGCCTGAGATTGGACCTCAGAAGATCTGCGTGACCGCGATGGCAAGGAGCGCGAGCGCACCGACCCAGATGCCGATGTGCATCCAGCGGTCTTGGGATTTCTGGGCCTGCGCGAGCCGCGCCACGCTCTCATCGTCGAGCCTGAGGCCGTCTTCGGCCATGGCGCCGAACGCGTCCGCCGTGTGCTCGGCTTGGCGCAAAAGCTTGGGCAGGTCGCCAACGAAGCGGCCAACCGAGGCTGCACCTTCCGCCGCCTGTTCGATCCGCACGCCGGCGCCAAGCTGGCTTTCAAGCCAGTCCTTCACGATCGGCTCAGACACGACCCACATGTTCAACTCCGGATCCAGGGTTCTGCCGACCCCTTCGACCACGACCATCGTCTTCTGGAGCATGATCAGCTCGGGCCGGGTCTGCATATCGAAGACGTCGGTATATTGGAGGAGCTGCCCCAGCAGCTGGGCCATCGAGATTTCGTTGGCGGGGCGGTCCATGATCGGCTCGCCGATGGCCCGCAGTGCTTGCGCAAACTGGGCCACCGAATGTTTGCGTGGCACGTAGCCTGCGTCGAAATGGACTTCGGCCACGCGCCGGTAGTCGCGGGTGATGAACCCGTAGAGGATCTCGGCAAGGAAGCGCCGCTCCTTCATACCAAGACGCCCCATGATGCCGAAATCGACCGCGACGATGCATCCATCCGCATCGACGAACAGGTTTCCCTGGTGCATGTCGGCGTGGAAAAACCCGTCCCGCAGGGCATGGCGCAGAAAGGTCTGCATGAGCCTCGCGCCAAGCGCCTTAAGGTCATAGCCTTTGACCTTGAGAGTCTTGAGGTCGCCCATAGGCGTGCCGTCGATCCATTCGAGCGTGAGAACGCGCCGGGCGCTACGCTGCCAGTCCACGGCCGGAACCCGGAAGCCTTCGTCGCCTTCTATATTGTCGGCCATCTCGGAAATTGCGGCAGCCTCCATGCGCAAGTCCATTTCGATCGCTACGGACTTGGCGAGCGTGTCGACGACGGCGATGGGGCGCAGGCGCCGTGACGGCCCATGAAAGCGTTCTATCATCCGCGCGGCGAAGAAGTAGGAATCGAGATCCTTCTTGAAGCGCTGCTCAATGCCGGGCCGCAGTACCTTGACGGCCACGTCTTTGAGATTCCCGTCAGCGGTCCGAACCTTGGCCTTGTGCACCTGGGCGATTGAGGCCGCCGCCACGGGCGGGCTGAATTCAGCAAAGAGCGCGGTGAGCGGTGCGTCCAGCTCGGTTTCCACCAGCTTGACCGCCTCGTCTTGCGAGAACGGCGGCAATCGGTCTTGCAGGGTCGAAAGATCGCGCGCCAGTTCCTGACCAACAATGTCGTCTCGGGTGGCGAGGAACTGGCCGAGCTTAATATAGGAAGGGCCGAGCGATGTCAGCGCGGAGGACAGCCGCACCTCATTCTCGGTGCCAGGCTTCTTGCGCAGCGGCGCCGTCACCCGGCCGAATACGGCAAGCGGCCCCGACAAGCGCACATCTTCGGGCAAAACGCGCGCACCGCTCCAGGCGAGGGTCGCTCCCGCCTTTGTCAGCCGCGCCATGTTCACGATGGCGTTCACGTCTACCGCCTCACTTAAAGCCGCCAGCCCGAATGGATGGCGGCGATGCCGCCGGTCAGGTTCCGGTAGCGCACGCGCTCGAACCCAGCGTCTCTTATCATCTGCGCGAAGCGTTCCTGATTGGGAAAGCGTCTTATGCTTTCCACGAGATATCGATAGGACTCTCCATCGCCGGCCACAAGGCGCCCGAGCGCGGGGATCGCATTAAAGGAATAAGCGTCGTAGAGCCGGTCGAGAAGCGGCATTTCGACGTTCGAGAACTCCAGACAGAGGAAACGGCCGCCCGGCTTCAAGACTCGATACGCCTCCGCCAACGCGGCATCGATGTGGGTGACGTTCCGGATCCCGAAGGCGATCGTATAGGCCTCAAACCGTTGGGATTCGAAGGGCAGATTTTCCGCATTGCCCTGAACGAAGGTCAATCGCTCGGGTCCGATAGAGCATCCCTCGGCGCGCGTCTTGCCCTCATCCATCATCTCCTTCGAGATGTCGCAGATGGTGGCGGTGCCGCCGGGCCCCGTCGCATCGAGGAAGCGCGTGGCGACATCGCCCGTGCCGCCCGCCACGTCGATCAGCGCGAACGGCGCGCCGGACTTCGGTGGCGAGAGCGCGGTGATGAGGTCAGCCTTCCAAAGCCGGTGCAACCCGCCCGACATCAGATCGTTCATCAAGTCGTAGCGGCCGGCGACCTTGGAGAAGACCTCGTTGACGAGGCCTTGGCGGGCGTTTTCGGAAACGCGGGCAAAGCCGAAGCTTGCCTCGCTGCCCGATTCGCCCCGATTTTTCACGTCTGCTGGCATGGCAGCGGACAATAGCCTAAGCCCCGAGATCAGGCTATTGTTGCGGTGCAATGATGGTAGCTTTGCACTGCAACGTACCGAAACGCCGTTTTTGAACCCCGGTTTCTAGAGCCCGATGCCAGAACTGCCTGAAGTCGAGACCGTGCGCCGAGGATTGAAGCCGGTCCTTGTCGGCAACGCGTTCGCATGCGTGGAACAGCGCCGGCCGGACCTACGCTTCCCGCTGCCTGAGCGCTTCGGAGAGCGCCTGAAGGGGCGCACCATCGAGGGCCTGGACCGGCGCGCGAAATATCTGCTGGCCCGGCTGGACGACGGCGAGGTGCTGATTATGCATCTCGGCATGACGGGGCGCTTCGCCATCGACAAGGCCAATGGCACGAAGAGCGCCCCCGGCGACTTCGTTCATGGGCAGAGCCCGGCGGTCGAATTCGGTTTCCCCAAGCACGAACATATCGTCTTTCATATGGGAGACGGCTCGGCCGTCCGCTACTCGGATGTGCGCCGCTTCGGCATCATGGACCTGGCGCCGGCCGCGGGCCTGAATGACCATGCGCTCTTCAAAGGGCTCGGGATCGAGCCCCTCGGGGGCGACCTCACGCCGGACTGGCTGGCCCGGAAGCTGAAAGGCAAGACCACACCGATCAAGGCCGCGCTGCTCGACCAGCGCCTGATCGCTGGGCTCGGCAACATCTATGTCTGCGAGGCCCTGCACCGCGCCGGCCTCTCGCCGACGAGGCGGGCGGGGTCGCTTGCGACGAAGTCGGGCCGGCCTACCGAGAAGACAGCAACATTGGTGAGAAGCATCACGTCCGTACTGCGCGATGCCATTCGCGCCGGCGGGTCGTCGTTGCGCGACTACCGCCACACGGATGGGCGGCTGGGCCGTTTCCAGCATCGCTTCCGCACCTATGGCCGCAACGGGGAGCACTGCAAGACGCCCGCCTGCGACGGCACGATCGGGCGTATCGCTCAAGGCGGCCGCTCGACCTTTTACTGTCCAATCTGCCAGAAATAGGAGAACTAACGCACATGTATATGGATCAGGCCGCCGTGGGCGGAGAGCCTGTCAACAAGGAGTACGCAACGCTCATTGTGACGCGCGAGGGCAAGGTGGGGCTGATTACCCTCAATCGCCCGAAGGCGCTCAACGCTCTAAACTCGCAGCTCGTGGGCGAACTCTGCGAAGTCCTCAATACCTTCGACAAGGACCCGGACATCGGCTGCATCGTCATTACGGGCGGCAAGAAGGCGTTCGCCGCCGGTGCGGATATCAAGGAGATGCAGAGCAAGACCTCCGTGGAAGCCTACAGCACCGCGTTTCTGGCGCCCTACGATACGATCGCCGCAACGCGCAAGCCGATCATCGCTGCCGTGGCGGGCTATGCGCTGGGCGGGGGCTGCGAGCTCGCAATGTCCTGCGACATAATCTTGGCGGCCGATAACGCCGTTTTTGGTCAGCCCGAAATCGGTCTCGGCATCATGCCGGGTGCTGGCGGCACGCAGCGCTTGACCCGCGCCGTGGGCAAGGCCAAGGCCATGGAGCTGTGCTTGACCGGGCGCCATATGCGCGCCGAAGAGGCCGAGTGGTCGAACCTCGTCAGCCGCGTCGTACCGGTCGAGTCGCTGCGGGACGAAGCTATGAAGACCGCGGGCAAGATCGCCGAATTCCCCACGCACACCGTCATGATGATCAAGGAATCGATCAACAGGGGTTTTGTCACGACGCTCACCGAGGGCGTCCGGTTCGAGCGCAACCAGTTCTACTCGCTCTTCGCCACCGAAGATCAGAAGGAAGGTATGGCCGCGTTCATCGAGAAGCGGAAGCCCAACTTCCAGGACCGCTGAGGGTTCGCTGGCGGCGGCTGGCACTCATACAAGCGCCTTCAGAGCATAGACCCGCCAGCTTGCCAATCCTGTCCCGGGCTTCCAAGCTTCGGGGCAGGAGGAGCCGAAACATGCTTGGAAAAGTCACCGTGATCGCATTCCATCGCGCCAAGCCCGGCAAGGAAGACGCCTTGCGCCAGGCTTTGCTGGCATTGTGCGGCCCGACCCGAAAGGAGCAGGGCTGCCTCAACTACGATCTGCATGTCTCGGCGGACGACCCGAGCCTGCTGGTTTTCCACGAGAACTGGACCACCAAGGCGGATCTAGACAACCACCTTGCCTCGCCCCACATCGACGCCTTCCGGGGCGTGGCCCGCGAATTGCTGGCCGAACCACCCAACATCACGCTGTGGGGCGAGGCGAAGGCTTGAGGAGGGCCAGCCCGTTGGGGCACCCAGTTGAGGCCGCGTAGTTGACGCTTTGGGGACCGGTCGCTATAGAGCATGCCAAATTCGTATTTATGGCGCTTTTTGAGAGCCGCGGCGCGCGGACCGAAAGCTGCCGTCAAGGATCCTGAACATGGCCAATACCAAGTCCGCGAAAAAAGCCGTTCGCCAGATTACCCGCCGTACCGAAACAAATAAGACGCGGCGGAGCAATATGCGCACGCATCTGCGCAAGGTCGAAGAAGCCATCGCTTCTGGCGATAAGGTTGCTGCCCAGGCGGCCTTGCGTGTCGCCGAGCCGGTTCTTGCCCGAACGGCGCAGCTTGGCATCCTTCACCGCCGCGCCGCCTCGCGGAAGGTTTCGCGCCTCTCCAAGCGCGTCGGCGCCATGGGTGCGTAGAAGCCCGGCTGCTTTGCTGCCCCGCTGCTTAATTTCACTAAATGACTGATCCGTCGGCCCCGGCGGCCGGCCTGCTCGCGATAGGCCTAGTGTGCCCGATCGTGCGCGCCCGCTCACGGTCGTCCACGCGCTGAAACCACAGGCGCAGACCGGCACGTCGTCCCTCACCTCTCACGTCAACGTCTTGAAACCTCGGCCCGGCAAGGTGCGTTTGGGCTAGCGGCAGGTGTTGTGTGCACGGCGTATTGCGCCATGTGAACAAATGTCTCAATTGCTTGACACTGAGATATCAATTGCTTGACGGCCTGGTCATGTGGACGCGGGGCCAAACTGTTGCCCGAGCGCCGCACTTTTCCACTGAATGCACTTCGAAAAAAAAAATTCGGCGTTCAAAAGCGCTAGAACGCCCGGCCGCGCGGCGTCGGTTAGTTAAACCCGGCTGATTCAGGCTTTCTCCACAGGGGTTTGGCAGGCGCCCATCAATGATAAGTCTACTGACTAATACTGGTTTGCGCGCGAGTCTCGTCAGCTTGATCGGCGCGAAAACCGTGTGTATAGTCTGCTTATCCGAACGGGGAAGTCCCCTCCTTACAATTGAGTACCTTGATCTTGGCCGTTGCCGAGACAGGATTTCTTTGTCTTAAGCGTGAGTGCCCATGAACATCTTGTGGAATGCTTATGCGTAAGTTGTGAATATTGCGTGCGTAGACCGCACAAGATCACCACGGTTAGTGAGTGGCACGAATTCTGTTCTTGTACCGTGCTCATGAATATGAGGAGGAGGCTCGATTTTGGGCGCGCACATGGACAATTACACGATCGAAGAGGTTGATGTGGCGTCGGCCTGGAGCGCTCTCCAGGGGAATCCTCGATCGCAATTAGTCGATGTGCGTACACGCGCGGAATGGACCTATGTGGGTATCCCGGATCTTGGGGCCCTTGGAAAACGGACTGTCCTCGTTGAGTGGCAGACGTTTCCCGACCAGTCCGTCGATCCGCGGTTTGCCGAGCGACTTGCGAACGAACTGCAAGCCCTCGGAGTCCAAGTAGACGACGATCTTTTCTTCATTTGCCGTTCGGGTAGCCGAAGCCTGGCCGCAGCCAGGGCAATGGCATCCGCAGGGTATCGCGCTTGTCACAACGTCACGGAGGGCTTCGAAGGCCCGCTCGATGACGACCGACATCGCGGGTCTCTGTGTGGTTGGAAAGCGATTGGGCTTCCCTGGCTGCAAGGCTAGGGGGCCGGTCATAGAGACTTTTTGGGATGGTCCGCGTCCAAATTGTTGGCCGCTTTGGTATCTGCGTACGGTGCGTGTTGGCGCGACAAAAGAATGATTAGGGAAAGAACAAAATCGTGGCAGAGGCACAGGCACGGGCACACGAACATGTGGCCCATCAAGAGGATCCATGCGGGCCAGGCGAAGCCTGGACGCGAGTAAAATCCCGGCTACGCGGTGAGCTGGGAGAGGACGTTTATGCTAGCTGGTTTCGCGGCGTCGAGGTGGGCGATATCGCCGGGGGCGTCATCCATCTGACAGTGGCGACGCGCTTCTTGCGCAACTGGCTGAGGACTCATTACTACGACACCGTGCTGCGGCAGGTGCAGGGCGAGTGGCCGAAGACGGAGCGCCTTGAGTTCTCCGTGCGGCAGCCGCACTTCACAGTCGAACCGCCAAAGGACGTTGCCATCCCGCGCCCGGTCTCACCCCAGTTGGCGGCGCAGCGGCCCTCGCTGCCGATGCCGCTGCGCACAGGCTATGACGGGTTCGAGGGCTCTCCGCTCGATCCCCGCTTAAGTTTCGGAAGCTTCGTGGTCGGCGACACGAACAAGCTGGCTCATGCGGCGGCGCATCAAGTCGCGCGCTCCTCGGCGAGTCCGCAGTCGCCCTTTAACCCATTGTTTCTTCACGGTAATGTAGGTCTCGGCAAGACTCATCTTCTGCACGCAATCGCCTGGGAGGTGAAGCGGCAGAAGCCGGAGGCCGAGGTTCTGTATCTCACCGCCGAGCGCTTCATGTCGGGCTTCGTACAGGCCTTACGGGCACGCGATGCCCTCGCCTTCAAGGAGAAGTTACGCAATATCGACATTCTCCTGATCGACGACATGGAGTTTCTGCAAGGGCCGACGATCCAGCAGGAGTTCTGCCACACGCTGAACTCACTAATTGATGGCGGGCGGCAAGTCGTGGTCGCCGCGGATCGTGCGCCGACGCATCTGGACAAGCTCGATATGCGGATGCGTTCCCGCCTCGGCGGCGGGCTCGTCGCCGAAATGAAGGCCATGGACTACGACCTGCGCCATCAGATCCTCGAGAAGCGCGCGCAGGAGGCGTGCGCGGAGACGAACGGTCTTGAAGTGTCCGACACCGTGATTGCGTTCCTTGCGGAGCGCCTGACGGAAAGCGGGCGCGAACTAGAAGGAGCCGTCCACCGGCTACGGGCGAGTTATCAGCTCACCGACGAGCCGGTTACCATCGCCGTAGCTGAACAGATCGTTCGCGACCTCATGCGCGGCGCCGAGCCCCGCCGTGTCCGCATCGACGATATCTTGAGGACGGTGTCGAAGCATTACGGCGTCAATCGTAGCGATCTTCTCTCTGGACGGCGGAATCGCTCGATCGTACGGCCCCGGCAGATCGGTATGTATCTGGCCAAGCTGCTGACCTCCCGGTCGCTGCCTGAGATCGGCCGCCGGTTCGGGAACCGCGACCACACCACGGTGCTGCACGCGATCCGCAAGGTCGAGCAGCTGATGGGTGATGACACGCAGCTCCGCGAGGAGATCGAGCTCTTGAAGCGGCTCCTGCGCGACTGAGAACGCTGCATCCGGGCCCGGTGCCGTTAGCCGGTGCGATGGCGCCCTTTGAGCGCTGGGCACTCTTGCAAATTCTGCCACAGCGCTGCAAGTTCAGTTGGGTTTTTTGAAGCGGGTTTTTCGCCCGCCTCGCCAAGGCTCCATCAGGACAGCGGCGGCTCCAGCAGGAGCCAGGCATCAGCCTGAATGAGAGCGTTGGATTGGGGACCAATCAGCGAAAAAGACGCCAGCTTTCGGGGTACTCTCCAACCATGCGCCTTACGATCGAAAAGCCGAAACTCACCAAAGCCCTCGCCCATGTTGCGAGCGTGGTCGAGCGACGGAATACGATACCAATTCTATCCAATGTCCTGCTGACAGCGGACGCGAACAAGCTGAGGCTGACGGCCACCGATCTCGACATGGAAGTCGTGGAAACGGTCGACAGCACGATCTCGACCGAGGGCGCCGTGACGGTGCCAGCACATATGTTCAACGACATCGTGCGCAAACTCCCGGACGCCGACGTCTGGATCGATCGCGATGAAAAACAGGAGCGCCTCACCATCACGTCGGGGCCCGCGCAATTCTCGCTTCAGACCCTGCCCGCGGACGATTTCCCGACGCTTTCCGTCGAGGATCTCGACCATGCCTTCACGCTGCCGGCGGGGGACCTCAAGCGCCTCATCGAAAAGACGCGCTTCGCCATCTCGACGGAAGAGACCCGCTATTATCTGAACGGCATCTATCTGCACGCGGCCGAAACGGACGGCAAGGAGACCCTTCGCGCGGTCGCTACGGATGGACACCGGCTGGCCCAAGTCGAGATACCCCTCCCCGAGGGCGCCAAGGGCATGCCGGGCGTGATCGTGCCGCGCAAGACCGTAGCCGATCTGCTGCGGCTTACGGAAACTGACGAGGACGAAATCCGTATCGAGCTGTCGCCATCCAAGATCCGCGTTTCGTCGGGTCAGGTCGTGCTGACATCCAAGCTGATCGACGGCACGTTCCCGGACTATGAACGCGTGATCCCGCAAGGCAATGACAAGCGCCTGGAACTGGACAACACCACGTTCGAGCAGGCCGTGGACCGGGTCTCGACGCTGTCCAACGACAAGGGCCGCGCGGTGAAGCTCGCCGTTTCCGGTGATACGCTGACCTTGTCCGTGAATAATCCAGATTCGGGCAGCGCCACGGAGGAGTTACCGGTCAGCTATGACGCCGATCCGCTCGAGATCGGCTTCAACGCCCGCTACCTCCTCGACATCGCGCAGCAGCTCGATAGCGAGACGGCCGAGTTCCTATTTGCTGATCCCGGCTCACCGACCATGGTGCGTGATATGAAGGATGCATCGACCCTCTACGTGCTGATGCCGATGCGGGTATGACCGCGAGCACAAACGAACACGACATCGAGTTCACCCAGACACAGACGGCCAAGCCCGGCCCAGCGACGCTTTCGATCCGCACGCTGAAGCTCACGGACTTTCGCAACTATGCGGCCGCACGTCTTGACCTAGACGCGCGCCCGGTCGTTCTCGTCGGCGAGAACGGGGCGGGCAAGACCAATCTTCTCGAGGCGGTATCGCTTCTGGGGCCGGGCCACGGACTGCGCGGCCGGCCCTATATGGAACTCGCGCGTAAGGACGGCACGAGCGGCTTTGCCATCGCCGCCACCGTTCGCACACGCCATGGCGAGCTGGATATCGGCACGGGCTATAGCGCAGGCACGAGCCCGGAAGGCGCGGGCCGGACCGTACGCATCGCCGGCAAGGACCGCAGCGCAGGCGCCCTCGGCGAGCATGTCAAACAGGTTTTCCTGATCCCGGCCATGGATGGGCTCTTTACGGGCGGTGGCGCGGACAGGCGCCGCTTTCTGGACCGTCTCGTTGGCGCCATCGCGCCAGGTATCCGGACCTCACTCAATCGCTACGACCGGGCCATGCGTCAACGCAATCGTCTGTTCCAGATGCGCGAGTATGGGACCGGCCTGTTCGAGGGTCTGGAGGAGCAGATGGCCGAAGCGGGCGTCGCCATCGCCGCAGCGCGGCTTGACGCGGTCGAGCGGCTCTCCGCGCTCATCGAGGACCGGCTTGCCGCGGAAGGCGAGACGCCCTTCCCGCACGCGGTGCTGTCGCTGCATGGCACTGTGGAGGCGGACCTTGCGGAGCGCTCGGCGACAGAGGCTGAAGATGCCTTTCGGATCCTTCTGGAAGAAGGCCGGGAGCAGGACCGCGCGGCGGCCCGCACCCTCGAGGGGCCTCACCGGAGCGACCTGCTCGTGGTCCATGGACCGAAAAATGCCCCCGCCGCCATATGCTCGTCGGGTGAGCAAAAGTCACTGCTACTGGGCCTCGTTCTGGCCAAAGCTGAGCTGATCAAGACCATGGAAGAGGTCGCCCCACTCGTGCTTTTGGACGAGGTGGCCGCCCATTTGGACAGCATGCGGCGCGGGGCACTATTCAACGAGATTTTAAGGCTTGGAGTCCAGGCCTGGATGACTGGAACGGACAAGGAACTTTTTTCGCCCCTGGCACAAGATGCTCAAATCTTGGACGTGAATCGGGGTATAATAGGTCTATAATTGATGCATTCGCCGGCACCGAAGCCTGGCCTCACGACGACCCTCGAAACCTCTTCTAAAAGTACCCTCGCGAACCATGACACCAGCTGCCAAACGCAAGGCTGAAGCCGCGGCCGATTACGGCGCCGAATCCATCAAAGTCCTGAAAGGCCTCGATGCCGTGCGCAAGCGGCCGGGCATGTATATCGGCGATACCGATGACGGATCGGGCTTGCACCACATGGTCTATGAGGTGGTGGACAACGCGATCGACGAGTCGCTGGCAGGTTATTGCGACCTGATCAACGTGACGCTCAACGCCGACGGGTCGGTCACGGTCAACGATAACGGTCGGGGCATCCCCACGGAGATTCATCAGGACGAAGGAGTCTCGGCTGCCGAGGTCATCATGACCCAGCTACATGCGGGCGGAAAGTTCGACCAGAACTCCTACAAGGTCTCCGGCGGTCTGCACGGCGTGGGCGTCTCCGTGGTGAACGCTCTGTCCAGCAGGCTGGACCTGACCATTTGGCGGGCCGGTAAGGAATATGCGATGCGGTTCGCCGATGGCGAACGCCAAGGCCCTCTCGACGTCGCGGGCGACGCGGTCGGCAAGACCGGCACGCAGATTACGTTCGTGCCGTCGGTCGAGACCTTCACCATGACGGATTTCGACTATGCCACGCTGGAGCATCGCCTGCGCGAGCTCGCATTTCTGAACTCAGGTGTGCGCATCGTTCTGACCGACCTGCGCGGCGTCGAGCCGAAGTCAGAGGATCTGTATTATGAAGGCGGCTTGCGCGCCTTTGTTCGATACCTCGACCGTACAAAGCATGCCCTCATCACCGAGCCGATTATGGTGGAGAAGACCCATGACGGCATGACCGTGGAAGCGGCTCTGTGGTGGAACGACAGCTACCATGAGAACGTCCTGTGTTTCACGAACAATATTCCTCAGCGCGACGGCGGCACACATCTGGCCGGCTTCCGCGCGGCGCTCACCCGTACGGTCAATACCTATGCGGCTGAATCCGGCATCGCCAAAAAGGAGAAGGTATCGCTTACGGGCGACGATGCCCGCGAGGGTCTAACCTGCGTGCTCTCGGTGAAGGTTCCGGATCCGAAATTCTCGAGCCAGACAAAGGAGAAGCTCGTATCCTCCGAAGTGCGCCCCGTGGTGGAAAGCGTCATGTCCGAGCGGCTGTCGCAATGGTTCGAGGAAAATCCCAACGAAGCCCGCAATATCGTGCAGAAGATCGTGGAGGCCGCAACCGCACGCGAAGCGGCGCGCAAGGCCCGCGAGCTGACACGGCGCAAAGGCGCGCTGGACATGGCGTCCCTCCCCGGCAAGCTCGCCGATTGTCAGGAGCGCGATCCGGCAAAGTCCGAAATCTTCCTCGTGGAGGGCGACTCCGCCGGCGGCAGTGCCAAACAAGCGCGCGAACGCGGCTTTCAAGCCGTGTTGCCGTTGCGCGGCAAAATCTTGAACGTGGAGCGTGCCCGAATCGACAAGATGCTATCGAGCGCGGAGATCGGCACACTGATTACCGCCCTTGGAACGGGCATCTCGGACGAATTCGACCTCTCGAAGCTTCGCTACCACAAGATCATTATCATGACGGACGCGGACGTGGACGGATCGCATATCCGAACTCTGCTGCTGACCTTCTTCTACCGGCAGATGCCGGAGATTATCGAAGCCGGCCATCTCTTCATCGCCCAGCCGCCGCTCTACAAGGTGAAGCGGGGCAGCCAAGAGCGCTATCTCAAGGACGAGCCCAGTCTTCAGGACTACCTGATCGGCGAGGGCCTTGCGGATACCGTGCTGATGACGGGCGAAGATGCAGCAAGAAGCGGCGCGGATCTGCGCGACATCGTCGAGAAGGCCCGCAAGATCACAACCATCCTGGGCGGTCTGCATAGCCGCTATCCGCGTTTCATCATCGAGCAGGCCGCCATCACCGGGGTGCTCAACCCGAAATTGCTGAAGGATGCGGCAGAGGCTCGGGAGGCTGCCAACTATATCGCACGCCGGTTGGACGCTCAGTCCGACGAAACCGAACAGGGCTGGGAAGGCGAAGCGCTTGCCGAAGGCGGGCTGCGTTTCTGGCGCGAGCTCCGGGGCGTGATGGAATCACACCTCATCGACGGGCCCTTCATCGCCTCCGCCGACGCGCTGAAGCTCGACCAGTTCGCCGAGCATCTCCAGGAGGTCTATGCGAAGCCCGCGGTGTTGAAGCGCAAGGAAACGAGCCTCACCCTTCACGGGCCGTCCGATCTCCTCGACGCCGTCATGGAAACTGGGCAGAAGGGACTTTCCCTCCAGCGCTACAAGGGGCTCGGCGAAATGAACCCGGAACAGCTCTGGGAAACGACGCTCGATGTTGACTCGCGGACCATTCTGCAGGTGAAGATCAAGGAAGGCGAAGACGCCGACGACATCTTCTCCCGGCTCATGGGTGACGTGGTCGAGCCGCGCCGCGAATTCATCCAGGAAAACGCGCTCCAAGTCGCCAATCTGGACGTTTAGCCCGACTATCGAGCCATCTTCCTTAACGGGATGGCAACGTGGGTGTCCTAGGGTCCTCGTGGTTGAAGGCCCATATGGCCCTCCCGTGGCGGCGGCAAGGCGATTTTCCATACATCGCATGGAGTGCGCGTGAGTATGAGCGGCGCGAAGCGCAGGCCCAAACCTAGAACCACAGGCCAAAGGCGCGCTCTTCCCCGTTCGTCTGCAACGAAGACGTCCGGGGCGAAGACGGCCGCACGCCGGACGCGGGGTAAGCGCAAGGGCCTTTGGGCGCGTTACAAGCGCCTGTCTCAGCGGCATCTCTATCTTTTCAAGACGGCCCGCTTCGGTCTTTTCACCTCACTCTGGGGTACGATCATCCTGGCCGCCGCTGTGTTCTTTTTCATTTCGCGCGTGCCCGATCCGCTCCTGGCGACGTTGGACGACCGGCCGCCGAATGTGACCGTTCTCGCCGCCGATGGCTCGGTCCTCGCTGAGCGGGGCTTGCGCCGAGGGCATGTTCGCGTCGACGTGCTCCCCGACCATCTCATCAAAGCGGTTCTTGCGACCGAAGACCGCGGCTTCTACGACCATTGGGGCGTCGCGATTGGCGGGTTGATCCGGGCGAGCTATCGCAATTTTCGCGCCGGCACCGTCGTGCAAGGCGGCTCGACCATCACGCAGCAGCTTGCAAAGAACCTGTTCCTGAAGCCCGAGCGAACGGTGATCCGCAAGCTCGAAGAGCTTATCTACACGGTCTGGCTCGAACGTCGCTTCACCAAGGACGAAATTCTGGAACTCTATCTGAACCGGGTTTATCTCGGTGGCGGCACTTTTGGCGTCGAAGCGGCCGCGCGCCACTATTTTGGCCGGTCGGCCCGCGACGTCACGCTGGCGCAGGCCGCGGTGCTGGCGGGCCTCCTGAAGGCGCCATCACGGTATGCGCCGACGCGCAGCGTCAAGGCGGCGAGCGCCCGAGCCGCGGTGGTGCTCAA
>Ga0316197_10001364_pt1 | contig 17447 bp, 17 predicted proteins | sample OudBiesiAoxic_MG_FD_204939 | JGI IMG/M metagenome (GOLD analysis project Ga0316197, IMG submission 204939) | Coastal sediment microbial communities from Oude Bieten Haven, Netherlands - site A oxic | ecosystem: Environmental > Aquatic > Marine > Coastal > Sediment | place: Netherlands... | reverse complement strand
AACAGTATGTATTGAGAGCCTATTTCGAATGAGCCTTCACGACCCATTCTAAACGATCACAACCCATCTTCTGAAAAAACTCGTCCGATTCTCAGTGCTAGCAGCGATCGCCATCGCGATCGCCTTTTTCGTTAGGCGCAAACTCGCAGACGAGAGCGCTTCCGACGGCCCGCCGAAACTGTACGGGAATGTTGACATCCGCCAGGTCGACTTGGGATTCCGTGTCGGTGGGCGGATCGCCTCGATGGTCGCTGAGGAGGGAGATATGGTGGCGAAGGGCGACGTGGTCGCCGCTCTCGACAAGGGCCCGCTGAGCGACAGCCTCGAACTTTTCCAAGCCGGAGTTGGGGTCGCCGAGGCCGCACTCGCGAAACTCGAGGCGGGCACACGTCCCGGCGATATCGCTCAGGCCAAGGCGCGGCTGGATGAGATGCAGACCGCGCTGGCCAACGCGGAGGAGACCCTCGCGCGACAATCACAGCTCGCGGTTACGGGCGCGACCTCGAGGCAGGCTGCCGACGACGCCCGGGCGGCGCGCGACGCTGCCGCCGCACGAGTCGAATCAGCAGAACAAGCGTACGCCCTCGCCGTCGAGGGGCCGCGCGCTGAGGACATCGCGATCGCCCGCGCCGAGCTAGTGGCTGCCCAGGCCAAGCTCGCAGAGGCCGCTCGCCAGCTGTCCGACGCGGAACTCGTCGCTCCCAGCGACGGCATCATCCTGACGCGCGTCGAAGAACCCGGTGCGATCGTCTCCCCCGGGGCGACGGTCTACGCGCTCTCGCTCCGAGTGCCCGTCTGGGTGCGCACCTACATCTCCGAGCCCGATCTAGGCAGGATCCATCCCGGCATGAGCGTCAAAGTCACCACAGACTCGCGCCCGGACCAACCGTATCAGGGCCAGATCGGTTTCATCTCTCCAGTTGCCGAATTCACGCCGAAATCGGTCGAGACCGAAGAGCTGCGCACCGACCTGGTCTATCGCTTGCGGGTAATCATCGCAGACCCAGACGAAGCACTCCGCCAGGGCATGCCGGTCACGGTACAGATCCCATAATCAGCGAACCAACATCACGCTAATGCAACATCCCGAACATCACCGTATCCACCGCTCCGGTTGGCTCCGAGCTGCGGTCCTAGGCGCCAATGACGGCATCGTTTCTACCGCAAGCCTCATCGTCGGCGTCGCCGCCGGTGAGGCGAGCAGCGGGGCTATTATCCTCGCAGGCACCGCCGGCCTAGTCGCTGGAGCCATGTCGATGGCTGCTGGCGAGTACGTCTCGGTAAAATCTCAGGAGGATACCGAAGCCGCAGATCTGAAAATGGAGGCGGAGGCGCTCGAAAACAACCGTGAGGAAGAGGAGGAGGAGTTGGCTGCGATCTATCGTGGGCGTGGCTTAGAAGAAGACCTCGCGACCGAGGTCGCCAAACAGATGATGGCGCACGACGCCCTCGGCACCCATGCCCGCGACGAGATCGGCATTACAGCCGAATTGAGCGCACGCCCACTGCAAGCCGCGTTCTGGTCGGCGACCACGTTTTCAATCGGTGCCGCGGTGCCCCTAGCGACCGCAATACTGGCGCCTACCTCCTCTCTACTCTGGGTCGTTCCGGCGCTCGCGATTGTCATGCTGGGGACGCTTGGTGCACTCGCAGCGATCGCGGGAGGAGCGCCACCGCTGCGCGGGGCCTTACGCGTCTGCTTCTGGGGGACGATCGCCATGGCACTGACCGCAGCAGTCGGAAAGCTCTTTGGGGTCTCTGTGTGAACCGGTCGCCACAACCAACACCGTCTATCCGAGATCACCCCGATGCCCGAATCACTCTCGCGAATCGATGGCATCAGCAAGCGTTTTCCGCCAGCGAAAACCCCGGCGCTGCAAGACATCAGTGGTGAGATCCGCGCCGGCGAGATTTGTGGGCTGGTAGGGGCTGACGGCGCCGGCAAGACGACCCTACTGAGACTCTTGGCAGGATTGTTAGAGCCGAGCGAGGGCACGATCACCATCGCTGGCCTCGACAGCGTCAAGGATTCGCACGCCATCCATGAGAGGATCGGCTACATGCCGCAGCGCTTTGGCCTGTACGAAGACCTGACGGTGCTGGAGAACCTCCGGCTCTATGCCGATCTCCGTGATGTCGTCGGACCGGAGCGCGTGGAAACCTTCGAGCGACTGCTGCACTTTACCAATCTGGGGCGCTTCACCGCGCGGCTGGCGGGCGCACTTTCTGGTGGGATGAAGCAGAAACTCGGCCTCGCCTGCGCCCTGATCCGTAAACCGCAGTTGCTGCTGCTCGACGAACCGAGCGTCGGTGTCGACCCGATCTCGCGGCGCGAGCTTTGGAAGATGGTCGGCGAGCTGGTTGACGACGGCATCGGCGTCGTGTGGAGCACCGCCTACCTCGATGAAGCCGAACAATGCGACACTGTGCTGCTGCTCAACGAAGGCCGCCTCTTGCACAACGGCAGCCCACAGGAACTCACCACTCGAGCCACGGGTCGAGTGTTCGAGCTGCGGGGCATCGAGGCACAAAACCGTCGCCACGTGCTCTCCGAATGGCTGCGCCAGGATGGTGTGATCGACGGGGTCATTCAGGGGAATAGCCTGCGGGTGCTAATGGCGCAAGGCCACGAATTGCCGTCCCTTCCCGGCGATGCCCAAGCGGTGGAGCCACGCTTTGAAGATGCGTTTATCGACAGCCTCGGCGGCGGCCCTGGCGGAGATTCTGCATTGGCCGCATCGATGCAAACTATTCGTGGTGAGGGCAGCGCACGCGTGATCGAGGCGATCTCCCTGACCAAAAGATTTGGAACCTTCACCGCCTGCGACCGGGTTTCATTTTCCGTTGAGAGGGGCGAGGTGTTCGGATTGCTTGGTCCGAACGGAGCCGGGAAATCCACCGCCTTCAAGATGATGTGTGGCCTGCTCCAAGCGACCGAAGGCCAGGCCAAAGTCATCGGGCTCGACCTGAAATCTGCTCCCGGAAGAGCGCGGGCGCACATCGGCTACATGGCGCAGAAGTTCTCGCTCTACGGCGATCTGAGCGTGCGACAGAATCTCGAATTCTTCGCCCGAGTGTACGGACTGACCGGCGGCCGGCGCCGGGCAGCGGTCGGACGGATGATCGATACCTTCGCCCTGTCACCTTACCTCAAGACCTCCGCAACTCTGCTGCCGCTGGGATTCAAGCAGCGCCTCGCCCTCTCGTGCGCGGTGATGCACGAACCGGCAGTCCTCTTTCTCGATGAGCCGACCTCTGGGGTGGATCCCCTCACCCGCCGGGAGTTCTGGACGCACATCAACGGCCTGGTCGAGAAGGGGGTGACCATCATGGTGACCACGCACTTCATGGACGAGGCGGAATACTGCGATCGTATTGCGCTCATGTATGACGGGCGGGTGATCGCCAGTGGATCACCCGACTCGCTCAAAGGGGACGCGACCTCCCCCGGCTGCCATGACCCTAGTTTGGAGGATGCCTTCATCATGCTGATCGAGCGCGAAACCAGCCCTGCCAATGGCGGAGGAGCCGCCGCATGAGGATCGTCCGATTGCGCCGCACCGCCGGACTCATCCGTAAGGAGATGGCACAGGTCGTGCGCGACCCGAGCACCGTCCTGATCGCTTTCGTGCTGCCCGGAATCCTCCTGTTCCTCTTCGGCTACGGCGTCTCGCTCGACGCCAATCGCGTGCGTCTCGGTCTCGTGCTGGAGAGCACCACACCGGAAGCACAGAGTCTCGCCGCTGCTTTTCAGAACTCTCGCTACTTCGAAACCCGCATCGCCCGCGATCGGCGCGAACTGGAGGAAGACCTTGTCGCTGGAAAACTGCGCGGCCTCGTGATCGTGCCCGCGACCTTCTCTGAAACGCTGCGCAGCCGCAACGCATCGACCGCGCTCCAAGTGATCGCCGATGGCAGCGAGCCGAACACCGCCAGTTTCGTACAAAACTATGTCCAGGGTGTCGTCGCAAACTGGCTAACACAGCAGTCCGCAGAGCTAGGCCAACCAAGGTCCGCCGCCCCTCGCGTCAGCACCGAGCCGCGCGTATGGTTCAACCCTGGGCTACAGAGTCGCTGGTTTCTCCTGCCGGGCTCGATCGCCATCATCATGACGATCATCGGCACGCTCTTGACTGCGCTTGTCGTCGCGCGCGAGTGGGAGCGCGGCACGATGGAGGCGCTGATGGCCACGCCGATCAGCATCGTGGAACTGTTGGCCGGAAAGCTCATCCCATACTACCTGCTAGGGATGGGATCGATGGCCGTCTGCGTCATCGTCTCCGTCACCCTCTTCGAACTGCCGTTCCGCGGATCCGTTCTAACACTCGTTGTCGTCTCTTCGGTTTTTCTCATCGCGATGCTCGCGCTCGGCCTGCTCATCTCCACGGTGACAAAGAACCAATTCGTGGCCTCGCAGATCGCGCTGGTCGTCGGGTTCCTGCCGAGCTTCTTGCTCTCGGGATTCGTTTTCGAGATCTCTAGCATGCCAGAACCGATCCAGCTGCTGACCCGCGCTATCCCGGCGCGCTATTTCGTGAACTGTTTGCAGACGATCTTTCTCGCTGGCGACATCCGCTCGGTGCTCTTGCCGAACACGTTCGCACTTGGAGTGATCGCTACCGTGCTGATGCTGCTCGTCGCCCGCAAAACCCGCAGGCGCCTCGACTAGCTGATCGAAAAAGATGGCGAATCGACTACTAGCACTCATCATCAAGGAGCTTCTCGCAATCCTGCGGGACAGGCGCAGCCGCATGGTGCTGATCGTTCCGCCGCTCATGCAGATGGTCATCTTTTCGTTCGCTGCAACATTGGAGGTGAAGAACGTCTCGCTCGGGATTCTCGACGACGATCGAGGCCAGGCTTCAAAAGAACTCGCGCAACGCTTCCACGGCTCGCAGACCTTCCGCCATATCACCTACCTCGACGGCGTCGAGCAGATCGCGCCGCTCATCGACTCCCAACAGGCGATCCTCGTGGTTCACATCGAGGGTGATTTCTCCAGCAAGGTCGAGTCGGGACGTCCGGCCAAAGTGCAGTTCATCCTCGACGGGCGCCGGTCGAATGCCGCGCAGATCGTCCAGGGCTACGCAACACGGATCGTCAACCAATACGGCGCCGACCTCGCGCCGCCAAGCTCTGGGGGACGACCACCTTCGGTAGAGCTGGTGGGACGCAACTGGTTCAACCCGAATCTATCCTACATCTGGTTCACTGTCCCCAGCCTGGTCGGCGTGCTCACGACGCTGATCGGCCTCATCGTCACCGGCCTTTCGGTAGCACGCGAGCGCGAGCTCGGGACCTTCGACCAACTCCTTGTCTCGCCGCTCAGACCATTCGAGATCCTGTTGGGCAAGACCATTCCGGCCTTCCTGCTCGCCTGCGCCGAGGGGATCCTCATTCTGATCGTGGCGGTATTCGTTTTCCGTGTCCCGTTCAATGGCTCGGTGGCACTCTTGATCGCTAGCCTGGCAATCTACCTGCTCTCGGTGGTCGGGGTCGGCTTGTTCATTTCCTCGCTCGCAAAAACTCAGCAGCAGGCGGTGCTTGGAGCGTTCGTCTTCATGGTGCCCGCGATGCTGCTGTCAGGATTCGCCACCCCGGTCGAAAACATGCCCCACTGGCTGCAGCTAGTTGCCGAGGCAAACCCGCTCAAACATTTCATGATCGTCGTCAAAGGCATCTTCCTCAAAGACATGCCGGCTGCAGTCGTCGCGGCAAATACTTGGCCGATCCTGGTGATCGCGGGTATAACATTGGGTGGCGCCTCGTGGTTTTTCCGCTCCCGCCTCGAATGAGAACATGGAAACATACACGACTCGGACTAGCGCCAACAGTACTCCTGCTATCGCTCGCTAGCTGCACTGTCGGCCCGGACTATCGCAGCGCCGAGCAGCCCTCGCCCGCGACCTGGACATCTTCGCAGGCAGGGCGGGTCCGCACATCCGAAGTGCCTACCGACTGGTGGCGATTGTTCGGCGACCCCCAGCTGACGAAGCACATCAAGGCGTCCGCGCGCTCCAACAAGGACTTGGCTCAGGCTGCCGCCCGCGTGCGCGAGGCCCGGGCGCTGCGCCAAGTCGCTGCATCGACCATGTTTCCTAACATTGGCGCCAGAGCGAACGTATTGAAGGAAACGATCAGTGAGAATGGCAGGATTCCCGCTGGAGTGATCCCGGAGATCCCCCGGCGGCGAAACGTGTACGAGGGAGGATTCGATGCCTACTGGGAGCTCGACGTCTTCGGTGGCAACCGCCGGCGTATCGAAGCCGCAGATGCTCGCGTGGCGGGGGTCGAGGAGACCGAGCGATCAATCCGGCTCAGCGTGCTCGCCGAAACAGCACGCAACTATCTCGAGCTACGCGGCAGCCAGCGACAACTCGGCATCGTCGAGAAGAACATCGGCCTGCAGCAGCGGACACTCGACCTGAGCAAGCAGAAGCTCAGCGTCGGAACCGGCACCGAGATCGAGGTGGCACGCGCCGAGGCCCAGATTCGCACGACCGAATCTCGACTTCCAAATCTCAATGCGGAGATCGCAGCAGCCGCCTATCGCTTGTCCATACTGACCGGGCAGCAACCTGGAGCCTTGCTGGGCGACCTGCTGAAAAGAAAGCCGCTCCCGGCACCGCCCGACATCGTCCCCGTCGGCCTGCCGTCCGGACTGCTACGCCGCCGCCCCGACGTCCGCCGTGTCGAGCGCGAACTAGCAGCGGCCACCGCCGACATCGGGGTCGCTACCGCCGATCTGTTCCCCAGATTCTCCCTCACCGGGGCGGCTGGCACTGAGTCGTTGAAGTTTGGCGATCTATTCATGAGCGGCAGCCAGGTTGCCCTTCTGGGTCCGCAGATCCACTGGCCAATTTTCCAAGGTGGGCAAATCCGGGCGAATATCAAGGCTACCGAGGCCCGCGCGGAGGCCGCCGCAGCCGCGTTTGAACAAGCAGTGCTCACATCGCTAGCAGAAACAGAATCCGCGCTCGAACGCTACGGCCGCGAACTCGAAACCCGTCGCAGATTGGAAGCCGCCGCCGCCGCCCACAGGAGTGCGGTCGATCTTTCCCAACAGCGCCTCGAAGCTGGTAGCGGGACACTGTTCGAAGTCATCGATGCCGAGGCTCGCCTGCTGTCGGTCGAGTCGGATCTCGTCCAGAGCGAGACGACTGTCATGCTCAATCTGACCGCGCTCTACAAAGCGCTGGGCGGCGGTTGGGAGCTCTAGTTTCGGTTGCTCGTTGTGTGGCGTCTCAGCAGGTGAGGTGAGGTCGAGGGAGTAGGCGGCGCCGTTCGAAGGCGAGGTTCCGGGGAGCGTGAACGTTGCCACACCGCTGCGCTCAATCAGCCCAGACTGTCCAGATCAGCCGCTAGTCCTCAAATGTTCGACCGCTTGGTGATTCTCAATTAGCGCTCGTGGCCGAATCACGTTCGCCAGCAAGCAGGATGCAGATCCATGTCAGGATCAGTACCCCCGCGAGCAGATTGGTGACAATCGTGTGGCTCAGGTAGTGATTGCCATTGACCATCTGATAGCCACCCAAGATCCAACCCAGCGCCATGCCCGAAGCCACCCCCAAGCACCTGCCCCTGCGCGTCCGCCCGAGCACACACAGACTCATCAGCGCAAATCCCCCGCTCGCGTGCCCCGCAGGAAACCCGTGCCCGGGCTTGCGGGGCTTCTTCGTACGCCTGCGCACTTCGGGATGATCTTCGAAGAGCTTCGCATACGGCTCCTTCCCCCCGTAGCGCTCGACCTGTGATGGGAAATAGACATCCGTCGCGTCCTTAAGCCAACCGACCGTCGCCGGCACGCTCACCATCGACAGGAGCACAACGCCCAACCTCCGGTCGATGCGCTGCCGGCTGATCGCCGATTTGCCGATCAAGAAGAGAATCACTAGCGCCAGGGAGATGTAAGCAATCTTTGGTGCCTCGTAGAATATGAGCTTCGGTATTCGTGCATTCTTCGACACCAGCCAGGTTTGCTCATCGAAATCGTAGAATCGATCCTGCACCTGCAGGTCGATATCGGTCGCCTCGAATAGGCCGATGACAGCTGCCAGACAGACGATCAACGAAGCGATCCCCAAGAGGAGCGCCGCCCGGGAGAATCTATTGTTCTTCATCCTTCCTCATCCTACCACTCCGATACAGCAGACTCGCTATCTGGTAGTAGGAGATCGCGGTGGCGGTCCTGTCTGCCTCTGGTTCGACCGGAACCTGGTCGCGCTTGCGTGGCGAACAGCGGTACTGCTCGACCTTCTTTCCTGGTAGCAAGATCGTTAGGCCATCGTGATCAAAGTACCCGAGCTTCTGGTAGGTTCCAATAAAGGCACGTGCATCTGCCTTCTCGGTCGCCAGGATACTACGACCGAAAAATTCGCTCTGGTAGGACCAGCCGAGCTGGGCGAGCAGCGTCGGTCCGACGTCGATCTGGCTGCACAAGGTCTCGTTGTTCGCTGCCGGGATCAACTTTGGGGCGTAGAATAGGCACGGGATCTCATAATACTTCAGCGGGATGGAATCCTTGCCAGCGCTCGACGCGCAGTGGTCCGCCACGATGATGAAAATCGTGTTGTCGAACCACGGCTTCAACTTCGCCTGCTCGATAAACTGGCCGATCGCAAAATCGGTATACTGCACCGCCCCCTCGCGGCTCGTCTTTGAGGGGATCGAGACTTTCCCGTCAGGGTAGGTGTAGGGCCGGTGGTTCGAGGTGGTCATCACAAACTGGAAAAACGGCTTCCCTGCCGCCTCCATCGCGTCGGCCTCGCGCAGCGACCAGTTGAAAAGATCTTCATCACAGGCACCCCACGCCGTCTCGAAGGTGACATCGGCACCCGAGGCGCTAGCGCGATCGACGATCCGAAAACCGTTGCTTGAGAAAAACGCGTTCATGTTGTCAAAGTAGCCATGGCCTCCGTAGAGGAAGGCGGTGTCATAACCCCGATCCTGGAACGGGGTCCCGAGGGTATACAGATCATCGATCCCCTCGCGCTTCAAGATCGATCGACCCGGTGTCGGCGGGACCGAAAGCATGATCGCCTCCATCCCGCGGACGGTGCGCGTCCCGGTCGCATAGAGTCGCCGGAAGAACAGCCCCTCTCCGACCAGCCGATCTAGGTTCGGCATCAGATTCGGCTCCTTGCCCCAGGCGTTGAGGAATCGCCCGCTCAGACTCTCGACGCAGATCAGAACTACATTCGGCTTCAGTTCCGGCTCCAGCGAGGCAAAGTTCCGATCGATCAGATCGCTCCCCTCGTACACGTATTCACTGCCCGGTTCCAAGATCCGCCGCCGGACCTCCGCCAGCGCCTCGCCCTCATCGACCGTCGGGTAGAACTGGTCAAAATCGATCTCGTTGTGCCAGAATGCCCCGAAGAATGAGTATGGACCATTCTTCGCGAGTTCGCGGTTGAAGTTGTTCCCAAAACCATCCAGTGCCGCGCGGCTGACTCCAAAAAAGACCAGCGCCGGGAGGACGGCGAAAGCGAGCGTTGGCCGCCAGCGTTTCCGCAAGGGAGTCTCCGAGCTCAACCAAGCATCGAAATAACCCATCTTCGACAAGGCAACGTAGATCACTGCGGTCACCAGCAGCAAAGTCGAAAGGATCAGCGGCATCGGGTATGACTCGTGAATATTTTTCACCACCTCGGTCGTGTAGACCAGGTAATCGACGGCAATGAAATTGTAGCGCACGCTAAATTCGCCCCAGAATACCCACTCCGCGACCGCATTGAAGACGACGAAGAAAATAAACAGGAAGATCCCCGTCCTCGCGAGGCAGCGGTGCCAGCGGGCCGCGAACCATTTCTGCGGTAGGACGAAGAGATACAGCGCGATGGGCAGGGCGATCCAAGTGGCTGAGCATAGATCGAAAAATAGACCAGCCTGAAGAACGAAAAGCACCCCGAGCCCGCCATCGACATCCCCCCAAGATCGGAGGATTAGGCCGAGGCGCAGTAGGGTGCAGACGACGACATAGAGCCCGCAGACCACCGGAATGATGGCAAAACGGTGACGGCGGAGGCAGGCATTGACCCCGACAGTCAAGATCCCGATCACCGAAGTCCAGAGTAGTTCAAAGAGTGAGAAAAGCTGTCGGAAACCCATGTAGGCACAGAACCTAGAGCCTGCAGATGATAAAACGATGAGTGCCAGCGTTGCCGCACTCAGCGTCCGATCATTTTTGGAACATTAGAGTCTAGGTAGGCAGCCCAAAAGCGTAATCCGCCCAGTGGCATTTCTATTCGCCCCGAAGGCCAGAGATTCCTTTTCACGAGGCGGGTGCGAGGTGGTATCCGAATCTATAGCCGACCCTGAAGGCTTGATGGCTGGATCACGAGAGTGCTTCGAAGCCTGAGATGAGGTCGAATAGCTCCTCGTCGATCATGCTCTGGCGCTTGTGGTTATGTTCCAGATCGAGCACCCGCCGCTGGTCGTCGATGTTCTTCTCAGCGCGCTGCATGGCGGCCAGGCGGGCGGAGTTCTCGGCTGCGCATGAAGCCGCGCATGCCTGGTAGAGCGATACGAACAGATACTCGCTGATGAGCGCTCCCTGGGAGGCCGCTCCGCCATCGATCATCTCTGGGAGTTCTGTCTCTGGCCAGGGAATGCTGGTCAAGCCATCGCGCCACGATCGGTCGAGTGGCAGCAATCGCGCCGACTTGGTCTCGTAGTTGGCACGCGTGAGCGGGGCATTCCGGTAGATTTTGACCTCCCCCACACCGTGGCTGGTGTGCTGGGTCTCGATTTCAAATAGTAGGTCGGAGACCAGCGGGGCGATCGCCTCAACGGACTGTGGCGTCGGGAACAGTCGCTCGACCTGATGCCCGGCATTCTCGAGCCGCGCGTGCACGCGTTCGCCGACGACCCAGAGTTTTGGGCGCCTCGATGACTTTGCGATGTCGGCCGCGACCACATCGACAATGTGCTCGTTGAACTGTCCGACCATCCCCTGATCGCTACCCAGGAGGACAAGACCGCAACATCGCTCTGCTAGGTGGTTGTCCTGTCCTTCGAAAGTCGCCACCGCCTCCGTGTTGCGCAGAGAGACCGAGAGCGCAAGTTCGACCGTCTCGCAGTAGTCCTGCAGGGAGTCGACGGCCTGCTCGAACTGCGTGATGCTGGCCGCCGACATAGCCTTCATCGTCTTGACGACTGCCCGCAGATCTTCTGCATTCTTGATCCGGCGCCGGAGTGCTGCAAGCGAGTCACCCATTGTCTTTGAATCTTGTTAGCGCGTTCTCGGCGACGCGCATCAACTGCTCCCGATCCCCATCACCCAGCGATTCCGAAGAAGCTAGACGCGCTCGGACGTCGGCGGGCAATTTGAGGGTGGCAGAGCAGATTGCCCGCTCGGCCTCTGCAATCTGCTCCAAGGGAACGGGATCCAGCAGCCCTTGGGTGAGCGCCAGTAGCACACCGACCTGTTCCGTGACATTGAGCGGCGAGAGTTCTGGCTGTTGCAGGATCGCGCGGGTGCGGCGTCCCCGCTCTAGGATCTGCCGCGTGCGGTCATCCAGGCGCGTGCCAAAGCGTGCGAACACTTCCATCTCTTCAAACTGAGAGTAGGCCAGCTTGAGTGCTCCCGAAACACTGTGCAGGGCAGGAAACTGTGCTTTGCCCCCAACGCGCGAGACGGATTTGCCAACATCCACGGCTGGCAACTGACCGAGTTCGAACAGCCGGGGCGACAGGTAGAGCTGCCCGTCAGTGATCGAGATCAGGTTGGTGGGAATGTAGTCGGAGAGATTCTCCGCCTCCGTCTCGATGATCGGCAGAGCCGTGAGCGAACCTCCCCCGAGTTCGGCGGCCAGGTGCGTCGACCGCTCCAAGAGACGCGAGTGGATGTAGAAAATATCGCCCGGGAACGCTTCGCGACCGGGCGGCCGCCGCAGCAGTAGCGAGAGCTCTCGATAGGAGCGCGCGTGGTGGGTCAGATCGTCGTAGATGATCAGGACATCGCGCCCCTGCTCCATGAAATACTCGGCGATGCTCGTCGCAGCGTACGGCGCGATGTAGCGCAGCCCCGGTGGATCGTTGCCCTCGGTCACGACCGCGACGGTGTAGTCGAGCGCGCCACGCTGCCTGAGACCACCGAGCGCCTTCGCGACCGAAGACCCGCGCTGGCCGATGGCGCAATAGACGCAGATGACCCCCTTGTCGTGCTGGTTGGCGATCGTGTCCAGCGCGATCGCCGTCTTGCCGGTCTGGCGATCTCCGAGGATGAGCTCGCGCTGGCCGAGACCGATCGGGATCGTCGCATCGACGACTTTGATCCCGGTTTGCAAGGGCTGGGTTACCGGCGCGCGATCCATGATGTGCGGCGATGGCCGCTCGACCGGCAAGCGCATTTTTGAAGAGATCGGCGGGCCGCCATCGAGCGGGTTGCCCAAGGGGTCGACTACACGGCCGAGCAGTTCGCGGCCGACCGGGACATCCGTGACCCGGCCGGTGCGCTCCACTTCGGTGCCCGTCTCGACCTCGGAGCTATCTGACAGGAGCACGATCCCACTATCTTTCTCGTCAATGTTGAACGCGATCCCGTAGGCGCCGCCCTCGAAGCGCACTAGCTCTTCGGATCCAAGACCTGGAAGCCCGGAAACCCTCGCCACGCCGGTCATCACCGTGTGCACCACGCCGACCTCGCGAACCTCCAAGGTCGGCCGAAACGCGCTGCGGGCATCGCGCAGTCCGGCCAATACCTTACTGGCCAGCGGTTGCAGCGACTTCGACGGTTCCTTCATGTTGGCGGGTTTGGCTGGCGACGAGCTCGTGCATGCAGGCATCGAGCGAATGCAGGTAGTCCTGGATCGACCAGGCGATCTTCTGGCCATCGACGCTCAGTTCGATGCCGCACCCGAGCGCTGGCTTGATTTCGAAATCAGTCGCGACGCCATCCCCAAGCAGCTGGTTGATGGCACTCTGGAGGGTTGCTCGGCGCTCGGCCGAAAGTTCGAAAGCGCTGCGCACCGTCGCCGATCGGGTCGGGGCAGCCTGGATCGAGGACCGCAGCCGTTCGCGCTCGTCGGCCCCGAGCAGATCTAACAGGGTGAGGAATTTACGTATTATGCGATCCTGCAGATCCAGGTCAGCGAGGTCGCGCAAGAGCCGGTCGGCAATCTCGATCACCTCGGTTCGAGCGTGGGCAGACAACTCTTGCTGGAACTCGGCCTGCTCGCGCTGCAGGGCATCGCGCCAGCGCGAGCGCGAATCTTCGAACTCCACGCGCGCCTCACCGATGAGCCGGCTGCGTTCCCGCCGAGCCTCCTCCTGGGCGCGCCGCAATTCATCGTCGCGCTGCCCCATGACCCGGTGCCGTTCTTCTTCCAGCACCTTGCGCTCTCCGGTCGCGCGTTGCTTTTCCTCGGCTGCATCGGTGATGGATCTGCGCACTGCCTCCTGCCGTTCCTCCATGGTTCTGAGTACCGGCTGGTAGAGGAATCGCTTCAAGATCCAGATCAGAACAATGAAGTTCAGGATCTGAGCAACAACGGTGAACCAGTCGATCGGCATGGTAGGATGGGCGGAGCGTGGAACAGAACTACTTCCCGGCGGCCGCCTGCTCGATCACGTATTTCCAGAAAGGATTAGCGAACAGGAGGATCATCGAGACGACGAAGGCATAGATCGCGAGCGACTCGATCATCGCCAGGCCGACGAAGAGCGTCCGTGTGATCGTGCTGGCCGCATCGGGCTGTTGGGCGAGCGAGGTGAGCGCGGTCGAGACGGCGCGCCCCTGCGCCAGTGCCGGCGCGATGCAGCCGATGGAGGTCGAGAGCATGGCGCCGCCGACGGATATCAAGATGGTCAATGATTCGATGTCCATAAGATTACTTGCTTGCAGGTTTTGGTGTTCTAGAACTGGGATCGTGCTCATCCCTGGTCGCGGCCGCAATGTAGACCGTGGCGAGAATGCTGAAAATGTAGGCCTGCACCATGCCGGTGAGGAGCTCGAGAGCTTTGAGCAGGATTGGGAACAGCAGCGGTGCCAGCGCGATGACGATCCCCGCCATCATTGCACCACTCATGATATTTCCGAACAGGCGGACGGCCAGTGCCAGCGTGCGCGACAGCTCGCTGATGATATTGAATGGCAACATGATGAAGGTCGGATGGATGTAGGTCTTGAGATAGCCACCCAATCCCCGCGCACCGATGCCGAACATCGGGACGGCGATGAATACGCAGATCGCTAGCGCGGCCGTCGTGGAGAGCGAGCCGGTCGGCGCCTCGTAGAATGGGATGATCGTACATATGTTCGACATGGCGATGAAGAGGAACAGGGTACCGATGAAGGGCAGGAAAACCTCGGCCTTCTTCAGCCCAACCTCGGCGATCTGGTCGCGGATTCCAACCACCACGATCTCGAGAAAATTCTGCCATCCGGAAATCTTCGTGTCCGGCGTCAGGCGGCGAGTGATTAGCCAGGCGCCGATGCCCATCACGGCCATCAGCCCCCAGGTGGTGACAATGGTCAGGTTCAGACGCGCGAAGCCACTTTGCCAGAAAACAATCTCGTCAGGACTTAGATGCATCCTCAGCCTCCTTCCCCAGTTCAGATTTGGTGAGCCGCATCACGACAAAGCGGGCGAGCAGAAAACCCGACAGGCAGACGAGCATCCGGTCGATGTGCCCGCGGCCGACAAGAAAGAATGCGCCTAGAACGATAGCGACTCTGACGACGGAACTGAAGATCAGAAGGAAGGCGGGTCGTTTCGCCACGGCGAGTTGCTGGACGGTGAACCACAGTCCCGCGAAAAATATTCCGCCAGCGATCAGCCCGACGACTAGGGCGAGCACGAGCATGGTCGGGCTACTGGTGATCATCCCGCTCCTCCTGTTCTTCGTCTATGGCCTTGTGTTCTTTGGCGACCCAGCGCCAGGCATTCAGGCAGCCGAGCGTCAGACCAGCAAGGAGCAGGGCGAGCGTCCAGTTGCGATCGCCGTGCTGGTAGGATCTGTCCAGCCAACTACCGAGCGCCGTTCCGGCCAGGGTTGGCACCACGATCGACCAGCCAATGAGACCAAAAAAACCGAAGCCCTCCCAGACGCTACGCATCGGCGTGCGCTTTGCCTTGAGCATGCGCTCCTCCTTCAGCCCGACCTCGCTGCTCATCTCCTCCCGTTTATCCACTGTGAAATCTTGTTGTTTCGCGAATGATTTCCGTCTCCATCTTCGACAGCATCGCCCGCGATTCGCGTTCGGATTCTTCGATCACCTTGAACTGCGCCTCGACGAGTCGTCTCAGGCTGCCCAGATCGCCGCCAGCCACGGCATTGCGCGCGGAAACGCGGACGCAGGTTCCCGTTTTCACCAGGACACCCCGGTCGACGGCAACGAATTGCTCCCCGCCATCCTCTCCTTCGTAAGTCAGGATCCCCGGCACCAGAACGGCGGCACAATCTAGCCGGCGTGGCCAGAAGCCGACAAATCCAGAGCTTGTCTCCACGACCATGCGCCGGATGTCGGCGGCCTCGAGCAGCACCTTGAAAGGTAGGAGAATCTTCAAGTTCATCCGGCAGCCTCCGCTTCTGGTGGCGATGTTTCCTCCTCCGCCTCGTCCACGCCACCGATCATGTAGAGGGAACTTTCCGCCTGGTCTTTGAACTCGTCACCGAGGATCCGTTCGCAGCCATCGAGGGTTCCTTCGAGACTGACCAGCTTGCCCGGCATTCCCGTGAACTGCTCCGTCGTAAAGAACGGTTGGGTCAGAAACCGCTCGAGGCGCCGGGCGCGGAAGACGGTGTTGCGGTCGCCAGACGACAACTGCTGCACCCCCAACATCGCAATGATGTCCTTCAGTTCTTCATACTGTGCCAAGGTCCGACGCACATGGCGGGCGACCCTATAATGACGCTCGCCCACCACGCTGGCGGCGAGCATCTTCGAACTCGAAAGGAGCGGATCGACCGCCGGGAATAGGCCTTCGCTGGCACGTTTGCGCGAGAGGACGATCGACGCCGAGAGGTGCGAGAAGGTGTGGACTGCGGCCGGGTCGGTGAAGTCGTCCGCCGGGACATACACCGCCTGGATTGACGTGATAGCACCGGAGTCCGTGTTGGCGATGCGCTCCTCCAGCTGCGAGAGCTCGGTCTCCATCGTCGGCTGGTAGCCGAGCCGCGATGGCATCTGCCCCATCAGACCAGAAACCTCCGAGCCCGCCTGGATGAAGCGGAAGATGTTGTCGACTAGCAGGAGCACATCCTGATGCTCGTCGTCGCGGAAGTATTCCGCCATCGTCAGCGCCGCGTGGCCGACGCGAAAGCGGCTCCCCGGTGGCTCGTTCATCTGGCCGAAGACCATCACCATGTTCGGCAGGACGCCCGTCTGCTTCATCTCGCGGTAGAGTTCCTCCCCCTCACGGCTGCGCTCGCCGATACCACAGAAGATGCTCACCCCATGGTGTTTGCCCGCGACGTTGTGGATCATCTCGGTCAGCAGGACAGTCTTGCCGACTCCCGCCCCACCGAACAGCCCGGTCTTCCCGCCGCGCTCGAGCGGGGACAGCAGATCGATCACCTTGATCCCGGTTTCGAAAATCTCGGAGTGCGTCGAGCGACGCCAGAGGGGCGGGGGCGCCCCGTGCACCGATCGCCATTCCACAGCCTCCGGTGGGGCTAAACGATCGATGGGATTTCCAAAGACGTCGAACATGCGCGATAGAATTGACTTCCCTACGGGCGCCATCAACGGACGCCCGCTGTTCTCCAAGGCGTCGCCCTTGGCCAATCCCTCAGTCGGATTCAGGGCAACCCCACGGACGTGGTACTTGTCCAGTTGGGTCAGCACCTCGATGGAGATCCCGTGATTCCGCTGCGCCCGAAGAATCGTATGAATCGGAGGCAGCTCCGCATCGAAGCGCGCGTCCACGACGCTGCCACGCACCGCAACGACGCTGCCTTCCGTCAGCGCTGGCGCGCCGGTCATCATTATCGGCTACTCAATTGTGTGATCTTCACAGCCATAGTGTATTCATTCTGGTCAGAGTCGATCAGTAATATCCCCGCCGAGGATAAGGGGAACGGCGCAATTGACTCACCGGATCTTGTGAAAATTGCTGCGCTATTTCACCAGAACCACGTTGGAAACCTCGTTCCTGAACGCCTTGGGCTCCAAGTTAGCTGTTAGCTGTTAGCGGTCAGCGGTCGGCGGTCGGCGGTCAGAGAAGCCTACTAGAATGGGTCAATAGAAAGGGGACGGAATAGTTGCTTGAGGGTTCCGCGCCCTGGTTTGACTCCAGTTCCCATCAGCGATGCGATACTTCGCCTAGTTCCAGATTCGATTTCGGACTGACGGGGCCCCGTCGCAGCAAGCGGAAGTGTCCGATATTCTACCGCCACGCCTCACGTGCTACGAAGTGTCTCTGGCCGGTGATCCATTGGCCCGATAGGCACAGCAAGAATGGCAAAGCGTGATACGCGGTGGCATCGCAGCAGCCCTCCCTGTA
>Ga0316197_10001363_pt1 | contig 17452 bp, 16 predicted proteins | sample OudBiesiAoxic_MG_FD_204939 | JGI IMG/M metagenome (GOLD analysis project Ga0316197, IMG submission 204939) | Coastal sediment microbial communities from Oude Bieten Haven, Netherlands - site A oxic | ecosystem: Environmental > Aquatic > Marine > Coastal > Sediment | place: Netherlands... | reverse complement strand
TATCCTGCCCAACCCTATGTATTCGGCTCGTTTTTAACCAGGATATCGATTATCCGGGAAATGTATTCATCCGCTTTGCTTTCATGGAAGGTGCACGACCCGGCGCCCGAATGGCCGCCGCCTTCGAATTGGCTGAGCATATGGCCCACATTGACACGGCAATTCCGGTTGAAAATGCTGTGCCCCACGTTGACAATTATATTTTCATGGGCTTGGTCATCATGGCGAATCCGGACACTGACCACGGCCTCCGGAAACAAGACGTAAACAAGGAATCGGTTACCGTCCGGAGCCGGAAACAAGGTGCGAAAATCAGTCACCGAAACATGTTCTTCCAATCGAGTACGCGCCAATATGAGCCGCCTGTAATTACGATTATCTTCCACTACCCGGCGGCAGCGGCGTTTCACTTCGGGGTCGGCCATTACCCCGTCGATATCCGTCGTCCGTAAAAGATTCACCAATCGGTTCCAGTAAGGTTCATCGGTGGTTTCGCGACCGTTGACGGTCATGGACAACAAAATATAAGGGTCATTTTCAGGGTTGTTGACTTCCGTTTTGGTTAGATCGGCTGAATCTATTTTATCTGTAAATTCAACTAGTTCATTGTAATCACGATTGAATTTCCCATTGTAATAACTGAAGATGACGCCGGCCGCCGATGGGGCGATGCGAAATGCGCCTTTAAAGCGCTGCTGTAGTTGATTGGTATAATGATGATCAAACCACAGAGCGCAATTTTCCCGATACGGAAGGTTGGCAATAATATCGTCTTTAAAGATTGGTACCCGGCCTTTTTGCATATTACTGGGTTGGACCCACTTGATTGGTTGGCTGATTTTTTCCGCTTCAAGAAGCAGAACGGCACAGACAACACCGTCGAAGTCAGGTCGTGTTATGATTCGCATGAAGCGTTTCCTTTCGAAATCTTGTGGATATTAACGGTTAAGGGTCAATACCAACCGAAAACCCACATTATAATTTCCGATATCGGGGGGGAGGTATAAGCGATTGGCCGAACGAGCTTCCAGAGCCGGATAAAACCAGCTCCCACCCCGAGCGACACCATATGATCCTTTGGCCGGTCCGGAGGGATCGATACTGGTTTTGGTCGGATAGGGTCCAGCGTGATCCCTGACCCATTCCCAGACGTTCCCATGGATGTCGTACAATCCAAAAGCGTTGGCTTTTTTCTGAGCCACCGGATGCGGTTGTCCATCGGCATTGTTTTTATACCAGGCATATTCGTTCAGGTCCCAGATATCACCACCGAAAAAAAACCATCCCCGGCTGCTCGCCCGGCAGGCGTATTCCCATTGGGCTTCCGTGGGAAGCCGATAACCGAAATGGCCGGGTGGGTCCTGTTCAGTATTTCCGGTTCGATTTTTGGGATCATCGGGAGGTTGAATTTCAGCCGATTTCCCATTTTTCAACTCCCCTTGATTGTTGAGTCGCTCGATAAACCGGTTAACTTCCGTCCAGGCGACATTTTCCACCGGGCAGTCGGGACCACAATCGCTAAAAGCGGATGGATTATCTTCCATGACAGCAGCCCACTGTTTCTGGGTGACTTCGGTTGTCATTATGTAAAATCCCTGGGACAGGACGACTTTGTGCTGATGTTCGTTGGGTTGCCGTCCGGATTCATCAACCGGGCTTCCCATCATAAATTCACCCGGCGGAATATAGACGAATACCATGCCAAATTCGTTGGTAATGGGTGGGTGTCGATTATCACCGGAAGCCGTATTACCTTCGCTGGTGTCGGTGGGGCCCGCCAGGGAAAATAATGGCAAGCCTAATATGAAGTACCCGACAATGGCGATAAATCGTAAAAAGTTTATCATGTTCAAATAAATAGTCCTCTTCTTGATGAAATCGTAAAAAGTACTCTATTTTTCATAATCGTCATTCCGGCGAAGGTCGGGCACGCAGTGAACCTTCAGCGCTATCCACTAATTTCATCCGTTTCTGATGGCCGCATCAATTTCGGCATGGCGGGTTTGATATTTTTTATAAAACCACCGCTTCTTGAAGCGGTAATAAATTTCATAAATTATCAAGGATTAAATATCCGCGAGTATCCGGTTGCTTTGATGCGCCTGGTTTAACCGCTGGTAACTTCGTACCGGTTCCTGAAGCATCTCGCGAATATCAGGGGAGAGTTCCCGCTTGACCACGGCCGGTGATCCGGCCACAAGTTGATTCGGGCCCACAGTTTGGCGCTCCCGCACCACGGAACCGGCGGCCACGATCGTACCGGTTTTAATCCGGGCGTCATTTAATACCACGGCCCCGATACCGATCAGGCAGAGGCTATCCACGGTACATCCATGCACAATTGCATTGTGCCCGATGGTGACATTGTCACCAATCACTACCGGTTTGTCCAGGTCGGTATGGACCGTACAATTATCCTGAATATTGGTATTTTTTCCCACCCGGATTGGCGCTTCGTCTCCCCGCAGCACGGCACCGTACCAGACACTGGTCCCGTCTCTCAACTCCACATCACCGATAATAATCGCCGTTGGGGCAATATAAACGTTTTCCCCGACTCGTGGGTTTTTCCCCTGATGCTGAATAATCATACTTTTCCCTTTAACTTAAACCGCCACGCGCAAAACCACTCCGACGGATGGTCATCAGGTGGGCAGCCGATACATTCGGTTTCGATTCGCGGATCGATACTGCGGGCAAAATAGGTATATTCCACCAGTCCCCCGGATTTACATGGATAATCATCCAGGCCCTTCCGTTTTCGGGCCATTTGTACCCGACAGGCATTCATTCGAAACACAAACCGATCCGGGCCTTCGTCGACAAAGGATTGCTCGTTGATCCGGGCATAAATACGGAAATTCAGTGCCTGTTTCAACCCATCCAGGCCTGAATTTTCCGGTATATTCAAGAATTGTTTAATCGACCATGCTTCAAAAGGTGAAAAATGTCCCCAGCAGCTGTCATTGCAACGCTTGGCATCGTTCATGCCGTGGCTGAACTCCACCGCCTGAAACCAAACGCCGTCATTGGCCAACCAGTTGACGGCTACAGCATCCATCAATTTCAACAACTCTTTTCGGGGCATGTCCAACAATGCCGCGGGTAATCCGTCCCGAACTTCGAATCCGAATAATTTCCCCAGGCGACTCATTTGGATACCGGCGGATCTTTTGGAGGCGGATTTAAACACCTCCATGGCCTTTTCCGGTCCCAGCTGGTGATGAACCTCGTTAAACCAGAATGCATAATGAGCAATGATCCGGTGGAACATATCCCCCACCAATTCCACCGTTTTTTCTTGATCCAGATCCTCGATCTGGATGGGTTTTTCGATCATCGATTCTTCCTCTATGTCGATTTATTCGGCAGTTAAGTGAAAAAACAAAAAAGATACCTTACAAAGAGGTTTAAACGCAAGGTATTTTAAAGCAATGAATTTGTTATGGTGATAAATGAATTGGAATGATACTTCTCATCATGATATGTGAGAATGATTACCCAAGTTGAGCAGTCGACCGCGACCATTTATTGAATAATAAAAAGGAATACAAAAATGGAAAAGGTGCTGGCCGATAAAGTGGCAATCATCACGGGATCGGGAAGAGGGATCGGACGAGCCGCTGCCCTTCTCTTTGCCCGGGAGGGGGCAAAGGTTGTGGTGAGCGATATCGATTCCGTCCCAGCCGAGGAGATTGTTACTGAAATCAAGGCTTCTGGCGGACAGGCCGCCTCTTTTGTGGGAGATGTAACCTCCCCGGCGTTTGCCGATGGCGTCATGAAGGAAACAGTGGATCGATGGGGTGGGATTCACATCATTGTCAACAATGCGGGTTTCACCTGGGATGCCGTTATCCACAAGATGACCGACGACCAGTGGCAGGCCATGATGGATATCCACGTAACCGCTCCTTTTCGAATGATTCGAGCGGCGGCGCCCTACTTCCGGGATGCTGCCAAAAAAGAGATGGCCGAAGGAACTGCGGTGGCGAGGAAAATCATCAATATTTCCTCAATGGCCGGGACCGGTGGGAATCCCGGCCAGGCCAACTACGCTGCGGCCAAATCGGCGATTCTGGGTTTAACCAAAACCCTGGCCAAGGAATGGGGGCGGTTCAATGTGCAGGCCAATTCGGTGGCTTATGGATGGATCGACACCCGGTTGACTAAAGAGAAGGAGGCGGGTGAGGTTTTAGAGCGAGACGGAAAACAGATACCAATTGGCATTCCCGATGCCATGCGACAAATGATGACCATGATGATCCCGCTGGGAAGGGCGGGAACTCCGGAAGAGGCGGCCGGCCCCATTTTGTTTTTGGCCTCCCCACTGTCCGACTATGTGTCGGGGCAAGTTCTGCTGGTGAGCGGTGGCCTGGTATTATAGATGGACCTTTTTACGACGTAATCAGCGGTACCTTTTAAGAGTTCATCAATTTAGGATTATAATAAATTATTTGCGAGGTTATTCTATGCGGTTAAAACATCTTTTTTTATTTACTTGTATCGGGTTCATTGTTTGTGTGGGTGGTTGTTCCGACAAAACGAAAGAGGGTGGCGAAGCCGCCCGAACGACGGCCGCCGAGGATATTTTCAATTACGTCCCCGCCCATAGCCCCTACGTTGTGGGGAATGTAACGCCATTGCCGGAACAGTATTTACTAAAGATGATTACAACGTGGCAAAAAATTCTGCCTTTTCAGACCAAGCAACTGGAAACGATGGTGGCGGAGGCACAAGAGGCCTCTAAAAAACAGCCCGAAAAAAACCTCATCAACCTCGCCAAAGCGGTCTTGACGGAAATGGGGGCCATTAAAACCCCCGAGGATATCCTGTTACAATGGGGAATCTCCCCCAAGGCCTCCGGTGTAATCTATGGTTTAGGGCTGCTTCCGGCCATCCGACTTCAAATTGCGGATAAGCAAAAGGTCGAACAATTGTTGACGCGCCTCGAAGAGAAAAGCGGCGAGAAAATGTCAACTGCTGATTTTAACGGCCATTCTTACCGCCACATTGAAATCAAGGATAAGATCGATTTAAAAGCGATAGTTTCCGTGACGGATAATCACCTCGTTGCCGGCCTGGTCCCCGGAGATCAAGCCGATCTTGAACCATTTCTACCGCTTCTATTAAGCCAGAATAAGCCCGAACCTCCCTTGAGCCGATCGGATTTTACCGAAAAGTTAAGCCAATACAACTATCCCGGTTATGGCGACGGCTATATCGATCTTCAGAGAATTGCCGCCATTTTGCGCGGCGAAGGGGAAGGGCTTAACCTCGCGTCATTTAAGGCCTTGGCACCGGAATCGGGTTTTAAATTGCAAATCGGCTGCAATACTGAATTTAATCGGACCCTGTTTGAGAATATCCCGCGAATGGTCTTCGGCTTAAAAGCGTTGACGGAGAATGCATTTGATATGGAGATGGTGCTTGAACTCAGCACCGGGCTGATTGACATTTTCAAAAAACTGCCTCAACCCATACCCGATATTGCTTCGCACCCCGATCCCATGTTTGCCTTGGGTATCGGGGCCAACATACCTGAGCTGCGAATGTCTATCCAGCGGCTGCTTCAATTTATCATTGAAAACAACCAAGACTGCCCGGACATGGATACGGCCCGGTTGAAAAACATCATGCCCAAGCTGAACATGGCAATGAGCCCCATGATCAGCGGCTTACATTCCCTCATTCTTTCATTGGATCATATGGAAACGGGCCAAAATGGCAAGCCTGTCATGGACACCGCGCGGGCCTGTATTGCCGCAGACATGAATGATCCCCAGGGGATAGTCGCCATGGGCGGCGCATTTATTCCCGCTTTGGCAAACCTTAATATCAAGACCGACGGAACTCCGGTAGCCGTACCCCTCGAAGGACTGCCCGTTAAACTCCCGGGGCTGTTTATGGCGATAAAAGACAAACGCCTTGCCCTGGCAGTAGGAGAAAAAGCCGACCAGCGGGCCAAACAAGCCGCTACCGGTGAAGGAATTGCTGACATGCCGCTTTACTGGATGAAATATCAGGCCAGCGCCTGGGAGCAGCTGGTAAAAACCGGACTGTCCGCCACTCGAAAAATTAAAAAGGACGACCAAGAAATGGTGCTCGAGGCCTTTGAGCAATACAAAGACCTGTTCAAAAGTATTACGGTCGCACTTTATGTTAGCGATAACGGTCTCTCCTTTCGGGAATCGGTGATTTTGAATTGAAAGCCGGTATGCGATTGGCTTGCAGTAGCCCAAAACGGCAATCCCTTAAATTTGGAACCGACGATTACTTTTTTTTATTGTCGTGCAGGAAGAAAGTGATGACAATCCAATTTGGGAAACACCCCCCCGAATCGCCATATGAATTGAAGGATAAATATTAAATGCCATTTGATTTAGGTCTAATCCCGGTCATGGGCGAATGTCATCGTGTAATTATGGTTTAGATGATACGATTGCAAATACGGATAATTCTTGAACCTGTCGACCACCGGGTTTGATAAAAAAGGAGGCCCTATCAATCCAAAATCGATTCTTCAAGCCGACCTGGAAGCTGTGGTCAATCTGGTGGGCCATCGGGAGGGCCGGCTGAGAGACGGGGTTTCCATACCCGCCAGCTGTAAGGAGCTCGAGCAGATAGGCGCCACGGTGGTCGGGATGAACTGCAACCGGGGCCCGGACACCATGCTTCCCCTGGTGAAAGAGATCCGCAAGTCAGTCAACTACCATGTGGCGGCGGTACCCGTCCCTTACCGTACCACCCCGTCGCACCCGACTTTCCAGTCCCTTGAGGATCCGGGCTGCGATTATATTCCCGACAACCGGCCCTTTCCCGTGGCACTCGATCCATTTACCTGCAACCGATATGAAATGGCCGCGTTTGCCAAAGAAGCCCTTGCCGCCGATATCCGCTTCATCGGGGTCTGCTGTGGGGTCGGGCCGCATCATATACGCTCCATTGCTGAGGCCCTGGGTCGCAAACCGGCAGCCGGCAGATACTCACCGGATATGTCCAATCATTATGCCCTGGGTACCGGCGGACGAACGAAAAAAGACAATCTCGATTTTGCCGAAAGGCAAAAGCTATAGTGGGCCAGGAGAAGATGGATGAGTGACAATGGCCTGATATATTCGACCGACACCGGTCGGATGTGTCCATCGTGTGGGAAAACGATCACCCAATGCACGTGCAAAAAGAAAAAATCAGCCCCCCCAGACAAAATCAAAATCGACGGCATCATCCGAATCCAACGCGAAACCAAAGGGCGTAAAGGTAAAACCATCACCGCGATTTACGGATTCGACTCCGGAAATGCAGATCTGAAACAAATAGCCGCCCAACTGAAAAGTCGCTGCGGGTCCGGCGGATCAGTGAAAAATGGCATCATTATCATCCAGGGCGATCACCGGAAAACTGTTCAGACCGAATTGACTAAATCAGGTTTCACGGTAAAACTTGCCGGTGGATAGGGGGTGAGGATAACATGAAAATTACCGGTCGTACCCGGTGCATTTTTTTGTTGAGCCTTAAATTTAAAAAGTTGAGATGTCCCTTTGTAGAGCCTCGATCTCATCTAAAATTTTCCGGTGCGCTACCCTGTATCCGTTAGCTTGTGCCCATCCATTAATTGTTTTTCATTAAAGATGGGCATTTTGTGACGTTTCCAATCCAGAAATGAGGATTATTGTCCAAGATCAAAAAAATCAAAGGATTGCGCGGAGGCGTACACGTGGTACGCCGCACAAGCGATCCCGCAGATTGACGCCGAGATTGGGCAAAAAAGACCTTTTATGGATGGAAACTAGCTTGTATTCTACTCGAGGTGAAATTTCAGCAAAAGATTTATTCCCCAGGATATCCTCCAGAATGTGGGAAACATTTTTTTATTCCTTACAACAACTCAATCACGGATAATTCCTTCAACATCTTAAGCATAATCTATCAGACTGATCGAATTCAAATTTGGATTTGGCTCATTTTTTGGATCAACATCATGGTATCGAAGTGGCGCATAATCTTGATTTCTATTCTTCGATGAGACTTACTCTTTCCCACACCGTCATCTGGGCAACCGTATGCTGAAACTTTCTCCGGGTCTCGCGAATCACAAATTCGATATCACGTGGCTCATCGAGCATTCTGAAATGAGCGCTGAGGTGATCTTGCAATCCCTCCAAAGTGGTATATGGCTCCCCATCCTTTCGAAACCCCCCTACCCAGTTCACCTTCTTAGTGAATTCTTCCAACCAGGTATATGGAGAGGTAAGTACCAGCAAACCGCTCATATTAAGCCGCTTGTGGATAGTGGTGAGAAATTTCACCGGATCGTAGAGTCTATCGATAAGGTTGGCTGCCAGAATCATATCATAACCAGTGAATTGAGACTTAAGATTGGAAGCATCAGCTTGAAAAAATTCCACTTTGTTCTTGAAAGGCTCCAAACCAAATTCTTCCAGTCTTTTCTCATGGTATGATACAATTTCTCCCTCTTCTGCCAGTTCATAATGGGTGACGCCTTTCTCCCGCATTTGAAAGGCGATGCGGACAAATCGGGCCGAAAAATCGAGACCATTCACAAAATCAAATTCCCTGGCGAGTTCAAATGTCGAACGCCCGACGGCACATCCCAGATCAAGGGCTCTCTTCTTTGGTCGATCCATCATATAACCGAGCGCCAGTTTTGCGCAGGTCTCTGGAAAATTGTCTACATCATAATAGTCAGGTCCATAGTGCGCCTCACAATATTGTGATACGGCGCTGTCAGTTTCGTACATGACTTGGGGTACCTCCACGGGTTGTTCTGATTGGATATATCGAAACCCTGCGTGTTGAAAAAAATGACGACGAAATGCGTATCTTGAATCACGGGTGGCCTCATTCCCCGTTGAGATCCAGGAGCCACCTTTGATAAGGTTGTGCCGGGTGTCGAAGGTGGGAGTAGAAAAATCGTCATAATAGGGGTGAACTTTAAAGCCTTCGAATCCGCTAATAGGCGTCTCCGTCCATTGCCAGACATTTCCAATAATGTCGTGGAAGTTTCCAAAACAAAACCGTGTAACAGGGCAGGATGAGGCCCAATGTTCCAGGTTGATATTGCCAGGTGCCTGCTCCCAGAAAGGCTGATCCGGAATGTCGTGGAGATCCCCTAGTCGATACCACTCATCTTCGGTGGGCAGGCGGATAGCTTGGTTGGTTTTTTCCCCAAGCCAATTACAAAAGGCCTTGGCCTCCAGGTAGTTGACCTCAACGGGCCAGTCCCATGGCATTTCAATGACTTGGGCCATGGTCCGAAGTTGATACCCGTTCTTTTTTACTATCCAGAACAAAGGGTGCTCGGCTTGGGTAAAACCGACCCAGCGCCATCCCTCCTCTGTCCAAAACTCCTGTCGGGAATACCCCTTATCCTCCACAAAATTCAAGTACTCCTGGTTGGAAACAAGGTATTTGGAAGCCGAAAAATCCCAGACATCAAACTGGTGGTGGCCGAATTCGTTATCCCAGCCGTAGAAAGGGCTATCCAAGGATTTTCCTAATGTTACCCGGCCCCCTGCCACTGGCAATAATTCGTTTTCCGGAGCATGGCCGGTGTCGGGACAGATCTCCCATAAAGGTAGCTTAAGGACATGATCTATGGGAAGTTGCCGGATAATGACCGAAGAGGTCTCGAGGTGAATACGCTGGTGCTCTATACCCATTATGATTGCCCAGAATGGATGATCCCAGGTAATGGGAATGGTCAGAGGCGTAGTAGTGATAAGCCTATCCACAAATTTGCGCACTTTATCCCGATATGCTTTGACATCGGCCACTGTCGGCCAATCATAGTGCGAATCATCCAGATCATCCCATGACATTTCATCCACACCAACGGCAAACATGGATTCATAAGTGGGGTTGATGCGTTGATCAATGATTTTTGCAATGATCAGCTTGTTAATATAAAAAGAAGCGGTGTGGCCCAGGTAGAAAATCAGCGGGTGCCTCAACGGTTCGGCTCGGATATAAAAGCTCTCCTCATGCTTGAGGGTTTCATAGAGCTGTTCATCGATGCTATATGTCTTGTGAAAATAACCACGAACCTCCTCTCTCTTCTCCTCAGCACTGCCCTCATTCAAAACCATTGTTCGAGTATTACGTAAATCCATGTTCTATCCCTCCTTGAGAACATCTCATAGGTAGAATAGGAAGGCACTTTTTGTCAATATATGTAAGGCGCGATAAAAACAAAATAGGCATCGGCAACCTTGTTCTTATAACTGAGCATCTGATTCACAGTTTCGCGGGCAAGTCCTGGTTGACCACTGTTTTTAACCTCGGCAATCAGTTGAATGATGCCGCCGGAAAGCTCTATTTTTACCGCGAGATCTGCGATCACGTCCTTTTATTATTTTTCTTTTTGGATATCGATGACTTTCAGAAAAGGGATCTTCGGTAGGGATGATGGGAGTGCCGCTTTCGCCGATTTTTCAAGGTGATTTTTGTATTTTTTCATATTTTCACCAATTTCAACAAATGCTGAAATATACTTTTATAATGAAATTTGGGTTTCCTTTTTCCACCCATCTCCTGATTGTAGTGCAGGGTGTTGTATCGTTACCCATCACCGGCAGTTATCCGGAAATTCCGGATAACTGAGTCCGGTGTCAGCTCGCCTTGGGTTGGAACTAATGCAACCATTGCGTCGCGCACCAGTTAGCCTTCCTAAAAAGTGGTTTAAAATGCCGGGAGATGACCGACTTATTCCGCTGAAATAACCCAGTCAGTTGGTTGAGGGAAAGCCAGCAGGTCTATCGGCGAAAGGTAACTTCTAACTGCGCCTGACCATCCTCGGTCTGGTAGAGGAGAAATTCGGCGGATTCGGGATTATTGTTCAACTTGTCGCTCATTATGCTGCTTACTCCTCTTTAAGAAGCAGCTGAGTGTCGCGCACCTTTCCCGTGAGTAGATCTTGCAGTAAAGCGGTTTTAAGTGCATGGAGTTTAGTCCAATTTTTCTGAAGTTGGAATTACCTTATATCATTCAAAACCATCAGTTCTCTTGCTTTTAGTTGATAGTTGTATTGTGGCAGTTTAAGCATGGCTTTCTCAAAATCATCTTTTCCAATATTGCCTTGAGCACCGGAATTCATTTTTGAAAACACCTGGTTTAAAACTGGATTTTTTGGAGAACAAAGTATAGAAAGTTTTTATCAATATCTTTTTGAAATATAGGTTCAAATCGTGCCGCATAAAATATCGGCTGCCTTAAATAGAAACGATTCGAGCTGAGAGAAGCTAATTGTTCAGTCAAGTTTTCCATATCACCTTTTCAAACCAGGACGTGTTGCTTCATCAAATCAGGATCAACATTGTTTTTGGCCAGATCCACAAGATGCCGGTGGTGCGTAAAAAAGATCACCTGGGTCTTTTGTGACAGATCGGCAAGGACTTCCAGAGTAGCTGCTGACCGGTCATCGTCGAATCTCAGCAAGATATCATCCACAACAAAGGGTAGCGGCTCGTTGTGATCCAGGTATTGTTCAAGACTGGCCAGACGCAGGGCCAGGTATAGTTGATCGGCCGTCCCGTCACTCATTCCCTCTACACGGACCTGGGCACCGTTAGCGGATCGAATACCGACCAGAACCGGGTTGCCTTGGTCGTCGTAATCCGCCCGCAGTCGGCTGAATGCGTTCAGGGTCATCTGGGCAAAGAGTTCACTGGCCCGGGATATTAACGGCCCCTGGTGTTTTTCACGGTATTGTTCGACCGTTCGGGAAAGGATGGTGGAGGCGATTTTTAACCGGGCGTATTTTTCCACATCCGACTCCAGGGCGGCCAACAAGCGCTCGGCATTCTCGGCATGCATGGTCGCCTCGGAGCTGCCGTCCATCTGTTCGAGCCTGGCTTGCAGAGCACCGATTTTCTGGTCAAGCTCCGAACGCTCCTTTTCCAGGGCTTGTGTTGTCTCCCCCAACTCCTGAAGTTCAGGGGCGAGGTTGTCGACATCCATCAACGAGGCTTCATCAATAAATGCGTCAACCGTTGCACCCGCACTCAATTTTCGCAGCTGCTGCTCAAAGTCGCTCAGCTCCCTGATCAACGCTTTGCGTTCCTTGGCCCGCTTTTCCGTTTCGGCAAGCACCTCGGCACTCGCACAATGGGCCTCTTTGCAAAGGGATTCAATCAAGGTCTTATATTCAAAAAGTCGCCTTTCCGCATCCTCCAGCTCTTTTTTGGACGATTCCAGCCGTTCCACGAAACCTGCGTGCCGGGACTCATCTTTGCGGGCATGAGTCAACCGGCCATTGAGCAGTTCAGCGGTCCGGTCCCGGGATTCGGCTTTGAGTTCCGGTGCCAGGGTGTCGACCAGCTCATCCACCCGGGACATGAATCCGGTAGAATCTCGGTCGATACCTTCGATCCGTTTTCGCAACACGTCGGCTTCACTGGTTTTGTTCCTGACTTCTCGGATGCTTTCAATGACGGCTAAAGCCGCTGTTGGCGTGGCATCGGCGCGGATTCCAATCTTATTAACGCCGGTTTCCCAGCTTTTTTTCCATTTAGAAAGGGCGCCCTCCAGTTCCACAACAGCCAAAGCCCCTTCCTCCAAATCGGCCTTCAGGTGGATCAATTCCTTGTCAGCAGAGGCAATCTTGGATTCGAGATCTCTTTGGGTTTTTATGAAAACCTGGGCCGTTTTAATCAGCTCAAATAGCGGTTGTTTTTTATCCTGGAGAGCACCTACAGCTTCAAATGCATTCAACAAGCCGGATTTGAGTTCCGTTAGTTGTGCGGCAAGCGTTTCGGATTTGCCCTTTTTGGATCGTAAATCGATCCGTTTGTCCCGCAGCGTTGCCATTTCGGAAAGCCAACCCCGCATCTCCTTCGGTGTTTGTGGGGTAATACCTGCGGGATCCCATATTTTTTGCCACTTGACATCTAATTCACTGTGCTGCACCCGTGCCTTTTCAAGCGCTGCTGCGTTATCGGCAAGCGCTGTTTCCAACTTCTCTTTCCGGACCTCCAGCAACCCTTTCTTGCTCACCTGGTCGGCTTCACGCCTGAGACGATCCGAGATGTGATCTGCGCGAACCATGCTATGTTCGAATGCATCGGGCAAGTCCGACACATCGTCAAAGTGATGCAATATTTCCCGGGATGCTTCAACCGATACCGCCTGGCCTTCCAGATTCTGCCGAATCAGCCCCCACCCCTTGTCACGAAGATCTCTGGCATTCTTCAGGTCCGATTCGGTCGGCACTTCATGAGACCGATCGATAGCCTGTATATCGGCCTGGATTTGAGCGATATCGCCTTGCGTCGATGCTGTTGCCTCCCGTTGTTTTTCAAGCGCGCGCTGTAACGTATCAAAACGCATTTCGAACCGATCGATGTTCTCCTTGGATGGCAGCGGCAGTTCGTCGATATGCTCCGTTGATCCATGCCAGAGAGTCTGTCTTTTCAGCGCGCGGTTCAGGTCGCCATCGAGTGCTTCGCCCAAGGTGCGCATCTCAGCCAGCTGTTTTTCAATTGGACCGGCCTCGACAGCAAACTGCAGGGCGTTTTCAAGCTGGGACACATCCACGGGTGCAGGCATCGCCTCGCGCTGATCGGTCAGCTTACGAAAACGGCTTTTCCGTTTGCGCTGCTGTTCGGCGGCCGATTCCTGTCTGACGATCAACCGTTCGTATGCTTTTCCAAGTTGTTGAATCTCACCCACTTTAGACGAAGGCAGTTTCAATTCCCCGGCCGCTTCACCGGAGATGTCCGCGCTGATTTCCTCAAGCATGTCGGCGGCCTGTTTTTGAAGCGTGCGCATACGCCCTTCGAGTCCGGGCCTGTCTTTCTGGGCTTTGCGAAAGCCGCCCAACTCTTGTTGCAACAACTCAATGGCGGCGGCATTTTCGAGCAGTGCCTTATGATCTGGTAGGGCGTCTATCTCTTTACTGATTTTCTCTATGGCTGCCTGGGAACGCTCCAAATCCCGGGTAGCCATTTTCAGATCTTTTTCCACGTCGCGCCGTTTGTCCCCAAAATCATCCGCAAGATCTGGCACCCCCAGATAAGCAACAAGGTCAGTATCGATCTCTTTTTTTCGGGCAATCAGCGGCAACGCTTCCTGGAAGCGCTCTAGCTTGGCCTGTCTTTGTTTGTGGTCCCCGAGGGTTGCTTTGACATCATCCATCCGTTTTTGAGCATCGCGGAGCTCGAGATCGTGTTCCTTCCATGTCTTCGGCAGTAGCAAAGCAGCTTTTTGTTCTTTACGTGCATTTTTAATCGCTTTAATCGTCTGGTTGATCGACGGCGTTGATCCACTGGGTTTGAAAAGCGCCCCGCATGATTGCTCAAGATCCTTTTGAACGGTTTGAAGGCGAATCAAACCCGCACCGGTGGCGAAAAGGGCTTCACCGACGCTGCCTTTACCGGATATGATCTCCTCACCTCCTTCGATCAGGTCCTCGTGGCCAATGGCAAACATCTGCTCGAATACGTCAGCATTGACACCGCCCAGGAAGGGAGCCAGGGCGTCTTCGTCCAACAGGGTTTCATCGTCTGGACCTCGAAGCGTTTTGGCTCGCCCCTTGCGGCGAAGGAACTCAATCTCGTCACCATTGCCGTTAACCAGCCTGGCCCCGACACGCAGGCTGGGGTAGCCGTGAAGAAAATTAACGGGTTCCCGTGCCGGTATTCCGAAAAGCATGTGCCGGAGAGCTTTCAAGGCCGAGCTTTTGCCCGCCTCGTTGGGCCCGAACAGCATGTGAAAATCCGGCCCGGTATTAGGCAGGTCAATGGTCACGTCGGTAAAAGGGCCATAGGCGGCCAGCCGAATACTCTTGATTTTCATGACGCGCCAGCCTCATTCTTCAGGCGGTGCACCAGCAGCGCATGGGCCTGCTCCACCAGTTCACGCATCTGTTGCGGATCGTCCGGCTGAAGCTTTTCGTCTCCCTGGCGATAATCGGACGGCAGTTTTTGAAAGAGGCTCGACAACTCTTTGCCCAAGGCCAGCAATTCAGGGTCATTTGACATCAGTTCACCCACCAGCGTGCTCAACTCGTGCAATGGCCCCGGGTCGGCAACGGTTCTGATTTTGGGTCTGGTCCTGACGTTGACTTTCTCGATCCAGGCCCGTTCACCAAAATTGGCGATCGCAGTTGACCGGACCGATTCCTTGATGTGTTCGGGATCCGCTGCAATCTGGGCGTGCATGTCTGTCTCGCCGCCAAACACCACCCGGGCAACCACCGGTTTGGGGTCATGCCGATCGAGTACCGTCTCCAGGACTCCTTGAAACCGTTCCAGGATCGCATCGATGCTCACCACGCCTTCCAGATCGACATTCACTTGTTCCCAGCGGATCACATCAATATGGTGACAGGTGATCTCAAGGGGTGTCCCCTCTTCCGCAGTCACCAGCACACACCCCTTGGTGCCGGACTCCCGGATATGGCGTCCCTGGATACACCCGCAAAACACGACCGGCGGATCCTGCGCAACCATCTCAAACTGGTGCACGTGCCCCAGCGCCCAGTAGTCGTAGCCTTTGTTGACCAGGTCATCGAGCGAACACGGGGCATAGTTTTCGTGCCCTTCCCTACCGGTGAGGCTGGTGTGCAACATACCGATGTTGAAATACCCGGAAATCGGGTCTGGATAGCTAATGGCGAGGTTGTCCGTGACGGCAACCTTGGAGAAGCTTTGTCCGTGGATCGCCACTTTTAGATCTTCGAGGATTTGCGTTTCAGGTTTTTTGGGTGAAAGAACATGCACATTGTCAGGATACGGCAGGGTCCGTGTCATCTTGCCGGCAGCGTCGTGATTGCCCGATATGATGAACACCTTAATCCGGGCCTCACCAAGCCGCTTTACCTGCTTGATGAAATAAAGGCCAGTATTGTAATCTTTCCAGTCGCCATCGAACAGGTCGCCGACAATCAGCACGAAATCTACGACCTCATCAATGGCCAGGTCGATCAAGTTCTCAAATGCGCGCCTGGAGGCCTGACGGATCTCCTCTACAGGTGCCCCCTCGTAAGCCTCCAGGCGATGAAGCGGGCTGTCCAGATGAATATCAGCTGTGTGAATGAATTTCATATCGTTTTATCCCGGTTCTCTTTGATTTATTAGATTCCCAGGTCAAACAACCAGCGATCCCTTTTCTGTAGATGGTGTTCGGCTTTCCTCTAAAGCATTGCACTGCATGACTGACGATTGAAAAGCTATTTTTAACGCACGACTCAAATTTTTCAGGAAAAAAATAGGGGGATCTTATAGGGTACTTCTGATTAACTGCTTCAGGCCCTTTAACGTACCACGCCAGGTCGTTTTCTCGTCCACCATCATAGATACCATGACATCCTTCTCGACACTGACCTCAATGACAATCTCTTCATCGCCAATTTTAAAAACCGCCTCTCCCCAGCGTTCAGCCGGCAGACCGGTTGTTTCACAGTCATAGTCCGTTCTAACTTCTGCCGTCATGCGAATTTCTCCCATATTAAGCTCCTTCACAAATTGAGTGGTCGCAAGATTTGCCATCTTCCGCTAAGCGGCCGTAGCCGGTAAAGCGGGGTCTAAAATACACTTGTTACTGATATCACGGTATTATGATGCTGGCTGTGGCCTGACAAACAGCCAGTTTTTATTGTCCGAATCATTTTTTGAGAATCGGTAGCCCGCCCTATCAAATCGTTTGGCCTGTTCAGGGTTCTCGATGCGTTTTTTTAAAAGGTAGTTGGCCATCATCCCCCGGGCACGTTTGGCAAATATGGTGATAACGCGAGATTTACCGTTTTTGACCTCTTTAAATTGGATGGTAAGCTGGCGTCCCTTTAATCGTTTCAGTTTTACCGCTCTAAAATATTCGTTGGAAGCAAGGTTGACCAGAACCGGGTCTTTCAGAGCTTGCATGCCCATATTCAGGCTGTCGGTAATACGCTCACCCCAAAAATGGTACAGGTTGTCGCCGCGGGTGGTTTTCAATTTGGTTTTCATTTCCAGACGATACGGCTGGATCAGATCCAATGGTCTTAGGGTCCCATACAGGCCGGAAAGGATCCGCAGATGGTTCTGGGCGTAAGTCAGGTCCGCCATGGAATAAGAATTGACCGAAATTTGGCAGTAAACGTCCCCCTTAAAGGCAAACAATGCCTGCTTGGCATTCCGGGGCGTGAACGGGGTCGAAAAATCCCGATACCGTTTCACATTCAAAGCGGCGATTTTTTCGCTAACGCTCATTAACCGCTGCAAATCTGGCACCTTTATTTTTTTCAATTCACCGATCAATTGTTTTGACTGAACCAGGTGATCCGGAAGGGTGTGCGTTGTTACCGGTGCCGGGTGATCAAACGTTTGGCCTTTGGAAGGCGATAGTATAATCATCATATCGGTGAAAACTCCCCGTGTGGTCGTCGGCCGAATTTTTTAAAAGCCGATATTCTGAGCTCGGCCAAAGTCAATCGGCTATTAAAATACTTTCCGATTCG
>Ga0316197_10001362_pt1 | contig 17453 bp, 19 predicted proteins | sample OudBiesiAoxic_MG_FD_204939 | JGI IMG/M metagenome (GOLD analysis project Ga0316197, IMG submission 204939) | Coastal sediment microbial communities from Oude Bieten Haven, Netherlands - site A oxic | ecosystem: Environmental > Aquatic > Marine > Coastal > Sediment | place: Netherlands... | reverse complement strand
CTTCTTAAGTGAGAAGCTGCTACATGACCTGAAATTCCAGCACCAAGGACTACTATTTTCGACATACTTATTGGTTTAGTGTATCAAATGTAAATCGATATAATGAGTTAAGTAGTGACATTTGTTACACAAGATAAATTAGTAACTAGTATCGTCTAATGTCACTTTTCCATAGAAGGTTTTATAAAGAAAAATAAAGTATCCTGCCAGTAAAGGAGAACCGATGAGTACAATAGTTAACATGATTCCTAAAGATTTTTGTGATGAAGCTGCATTATATATTGTTACGCTATAACTAGGATCTATTGTAGAAGGCAATAGTACTGGATATAACTGAAATGCCACCAACATAAGTAAAAAAGCCATAGTTAATGAAGAAAAAATGAGTGCATAGGTATAATTTTTCATTGAAATGAGTCTTGGAATATTGGCGACTGCTAAAAAAGCGAGCAAGGGTAACACAAAGAACACAGGAGTTTCCTTAAAATTATCTGTAACACCAGGTATAAATATTAATGTGTATAAAGATGTTATTGAAAAGCTAATAATAAAAAAGATCATGCCTTTTTTCAATAAAAAGGTGAGTCTTGTATGCAATTTACCTTCTGTTTTTAACAACAAAAAAATAGCACCTTGTGTCATAAATATGGATAAGGTAGTAAACCCGGCCATAATGGCGTATGGACTTAAAAATGAAAAGAAAATACCGCCTTGATAACTAAAGTTCTCACCCAGTTCAAAACCTTGTAAAACATTTCCTAATACTACTCCTAATAGAAAAGCGATTAAGGTGTTTGATACAAAATAAATGATATCCCAAGTTTTTCTCCACCATGGCATTTCTTCGGCGCTCCTAAATTTAATAGCAGAAGAGCGCAATACTAATAATACCAAAAACAACATAAAAGGAATATACATGGCCGAAAGCATGGTAGCGTACATTACAGGAAACCCTGCAAATAAAGCGCCACCTCCAATTATTAACCAAACTTGGTTAGCGTCCCATAACGGGCCAATAGCGTTAATAGCCAATCTTCTACTTAAGTCTTTTTTTAAAAACAAATGCCAAGCACCTGCACCGTAATCAAAACCTTCTAAAATAGCATAACCTGAAAATAAAAGCCCTACTACTAAATACCAAAGGGTTGGATAATCGATACCTAAAAATGTTTCCATTTGATTTCTTTTTAAATAATTTCTAATTCATTTTTAGCCTCATTGTAAGGGCCTTGCTTTATTTTTTTATTTAAGGAATAAAGAAATAAAAGTAATAAGAGTGTATATACGATAGTAAATAGCGCTAATGAAAACATAATTTGATTGGATGATACTTCTTGAGAAAATCCTTCACTTGTGCGCAAATGGCCATAAACTATCCAAGGTTGTCTGCCCATTTCTGCAGCAAACCAACCTACTTGATTAGCAATTTGTGGTAAAATAACAGAGAACGAGAAAATCCACATAAGCCATTTGGTTTCGAATAATTTGCCACGCCACCATAAAAAACTAGCATAAAAAGTAAGGGCAATTAAAAACATACCTATAGAAATCATGATATGGTAAAACTGAAACACAGCATTTACTTGTCCTGGTCTGTCCCCCTTAGGAAATGCGTTTAAACCTGTTACAGGTGCTTCAAAATCTTGATGCACTAAAAATGATAGGCCTCCAGGTACTGCTAAACCAGTTACTTCTTGGGTTTCGTCATCTACCCAACCCAACAGGTATAAATCCGCCGGTGCCGATTTGGCGTAATGACCTTCCATGGCTGCCAGTTTTGCCGGTTGATTTACCGCAACGCCATCAGCTGAACTATGTCCAGAAATGAGTTGTGTAAATGATACGATGGTAGCCACTATCAAAGCAATTTTAAAAGCTCTTTTAGAGATTTCAACATATCTGCCTTTTACTATATAATAGGCATGAACACTTAAAACTAAAAACGCTCCAGCTAAAAAGGCACCTTGCCAAGTGTGAATAATTCTATCAACACTTGACGGATTAAATACCATAGCCCAAAAATCAGTTACTTCTGCTCTGGCGCTAAAACCTTCGCCAACAATATGATAACCTGCAGGTGTTTGTTGCCAGCTATTGGCAACTACAATCCATACGGCCGAAAACATAGAACCAAAAAAGACACCTATGGTTGAAATGAAATGGACTTTTGGTGATACTCTATTCCAGCCAAAAATCAAAACACCTAAAAAGGTGCTTTCTAATCCAAAGGCAAAAAGGCCTTCGGCAGCTAAGGCACTACCAAAAATATCGCCCACATATTTAGAATACACGGCCCAATTCGTACCGAATTCAAACTCCATAATAATACCTGTGGCGACACCAATACCAAAGGTAATTGCAAATATTTTTAACCAAAAACGGGTAAGTACCTCATAGGCTTTTTCTCCTGTTTTTAGATATAACCCTTCCATAATTACCATGATTAATCCAATACCAATGCTTAAAGGTGGATAGATGTAATGAAAGGCAATGGTAAAAGCAAATTGAATTCTTGCTAGAATTTCAGTATCCATAGAAACTTTATTTATGTTAACAAATGATTGTTATTTTTAAGAAGCGATACCAGTTTGAGAGCTATTAATTAGTGTTGTAGATTTATTTTTAAAAACTATTAAAATCTCGATAGGTTTCTGTTAAATGCCTTTAGATGATTGTTTGAAGCGAAGATTAGCTTTGAGTAGACATCTTTTATTTCTGATTCTGTGGCTTGTTGTATAGCAGTTTCCAAATCTGCAATATCAGTGATTTCAATTAATTTTCCTACCTCTAAGGCATCGTATTTTGATTTTGTTCCTTTTTCAACTAAACTGTTATACAAGTTTTGCAGTTCTTGGTTATAAAAGATGCCTTTTTCATTACTTAATTGGTATGCTATTTTATATGAATTTAGAAGGTTTTCCATCATATCCATATGACGTTGTTCACTACCTTTTATATTATTAAAAACTCTCATGTCCCATTGTTGGTCTAAAAGATCATAGACGTCTCTTGCAACTTTTTCTTCCTCTAACATGAACTTCATGTCTTGGATTTCTTGTGATGATAAATCGGTCTGTTGCCCAAAAGAATTTATACCTATCAAGGATATGAATAGGATGACGGTTTTAAAAATTACATTGTTCATTGTTGCTAGAAATAATTAAGTTATAGTCTTCTTGAGTTAAATATTGCACTATATAAGTATCTCCGATATTCTCAATGGAGGATACAAAGCTTCGCAGGTGATTTTTTGAACCGCATTTTAAGCTTTCAAATACTGATATTATATCTAAATTGGTGGTATTATCAATGAATTCTTGTAAATCTACAATATCTAAATCCTCAATGGTAGCACCTATTTGTAGTGCATTTGCCTGACTTATTTGACCACTTTCAATAAATTGGTTGTAATAATTTTGAAGGGTTTCATCTTCAAACGAACCGTAGGGTAATACCGTGTAAGCAATACTGTGTTGATCAAGTAAGTTTATAATAGCATTCATGTGCGATTGCTCACTTTTTTTAATGTTTGTAAATTGTTTGATACCCCATTTATTATCTAAGTAATCGTAGGTATCTCTGGCTAATTTTTCCTCTTCAAGCATAAATAACAAGGCTTCTGTATCTTCATTCGATAATTTATCGACGCTTTCCATAATAGTTTCTTCGTTATTATTGTCACTGCACGATAGATTAAAAAGAGATAAGACAGCCAAGGCAATTAAAAGAAACACTATTTGGAAGGATTTTAATTTTTTCATAACACTTTATTTATAAGATATTTTATATTAATATAATCAGTCAAAGTTATGTTAGAAATAACTGGTTTCAGGTAACCTATGTTACTCAATTAGTTGATTATTTATGTTTTATAGTTTAATTAACAGTTAAAGAAAATTAAGGATGCCGTTGATGTAACAAAAGTAACATTGCAATTAACCAAAAGGCGTAGTTTTGCAGCATTGAAAATATCTACAATTATATTATCATTTTTTCTCACTTCGACTATTTTATTTAATAGTCTGAGAGTCTCTGTTACCTATGCCTATTACTATCTGGATATGGCAGATTTTATTGAAAGGTTATGTGAAAATAAGGACAAGCCAGAACTCCAATGTAATGGTAAATGTCATTTAAAAAAAGTTGTAGAGAATAATCATCCTAATGAGAAAGCACCATTTAAGGAACTTAATGTTAAAGAGGTAACCTTATATGTTTTAGGTCAATTAAATTATGATTTTGTTTTGATGTCCAAACAGGATGAAAGATTAATGGACTATAACAATTTATATGCTTATACGTTCGTAAATTCTACAGATCATCCGCCTCAATTTTAGTTCTCACAAGTTAATTATAATTCAGAGGATTATCTAATCCTCTTTTAATCTATTTATTTCAATTTTTAATTTATAAAAAATGAGAACATTTTATAGTGTGCTTTGCTGCATACTTATATATACTGTTTCTTTTTCACAGGAAAAAAAAGAAACGGCAAAAGATACTATTGCTAAAAAAATGGTAAAACTTGATGAAGTTTTAATAACAGGTAATGCTTATACCGATCCAGTTTTAACAATTGTTTCTAACGATTATCAAAAAAATATTGTGCAACCAAAAAATGTAGCTGATTTATTTAATAACATAAATGGCTTTTCTGTTATTAAACGAGGGAATTACGCTACAGACCCATCCTTTAGAGCATCACAGTACGAACAGCTCAATGTTCAGTACGATGGCGGAACAAAAGCAATGAATGCTTGCCCGAATAGAATGGACCCTATCACAACGCATATCATTCCAGAAGAAGTTTCAAAAATAGAAATTATAAAAGGACCTTATACAGTGCGTTATGGAGCTACATTTGGAGGCGTAATAAATATCGTTACCGATAAACCAAAATATGAAGAATTTGGTTTTCATGGTAAAGCATCTGGAGGTTACGAATCCAACGGTAATTCGTTTGTTACGATGCTTCAATTACAACAAATTACAGATACCTATGACATTGTTGGTAATGTAGGATATAGGGATTTTGGAAATTATGAAGATGGAAATGGAACAGAAGTGCCATCCTCTTTTAGAAGTACAGATTATGGCCTTAAATTAGGTTATAATTTTAATGATAATCAACGCCTACAAGGACATTGGAGACAATCATTTGGTAGAGATGTGTTACATGCTGGTTTACCAATGGATACCGATTATGACAACAGTAGTATTTTATCTTTAGATTATAAATGGTCAAATATTGGAGGTGTTTTAAAATCAATTACTGCTAAAACGTATTATAGTTATGTAGACCATTTAATGACTAATAATCAACGGCCATCTTTTATGATGACCGAAGCATCTTCTGCGGTGGATGCCACAACAACAGGAGGAAAGGTAGAATTAAACTGGAAACCGTTTAGTAAAGTTAATCTGTTTACAGGAGTTGATTTTATGCATATCGCTAGAGATGGTGGTAGAGAACGTTTAGTTAAGGTAATGAATGGAAATCCATTGCCAACGCCAAGATTATTTCAAGATAAAGTTTGGCAGGATTCTTATATAGATGATTTCGGATTATTTGCGGAAGCGAAATGGTCAATCAATTCTAAAACCTTATTAACTGCCGGGATAAGAAATGATATTGTTGTGTCTGATATTAAGGATCCAGAAGCCGATTTTGAAGCGATGTATAACTTAAGAAAACGTACGGAACAAAACATAAGTGGAACGGTTTCTGTTAAAAAATTCTTAGCAGATAATTTTACCTTAGAAGCTGCTTTTGGTCGAGGTGTCCGCTCAGCAAATATGATTGAACGCTTTATTAATCATTTTACAGTGGGTCAAGATAGTTACGAATATATAGGTAACCCAGACTTAAAAGCAGAAGTTAATAATCAGTTTGAAATTGGTTTTAAAGGTTTTAAAAACCTAACGGGAAACTTTAATAGCTTTAAATATGAAACCTCTGTATATTATTCGTTTTTTGAAAATTATATTGTTGCTATTGAAGATGTTAGTTTGAATAGAAAATATATGCCAACGATGCCTCCAATTCATCCAAAAGTTTTTAGAAATTTAGATGATGCTTATAAGACAGGTTTTGAAGTAATGGGTCAATTAGATTTTTTAAACGACTATTATTTTAAAACAGAAGCTGCCTATGTGTATACAAAAAATAAGGATTTGTCTGAATCACTTCCGCTAACGCCACCCTTTAATATGACGTTATCGGTTGGATTTGAAAAGACCATGTTTTGGGCAAATGCCAGATATAATATAACAAGTACTCAAAATAATATATCAGAATCCTTTGGTGAGGTTGTAACACCAGGTTATGAAACTTTAGATTTACGTTTTGGAGCAAAACCATTTAAAGATTTTTCCGTAGGTATTGCTGTTTTAAATGTGTTTGATGAAGCTTATAATAATCATTTGAACTTTTCATTTAATAACCAAGCAGATTTTGGAAGAGTGCCTATTAATGATCCTGGAAGAAATATAACTGTATTTTTACAAAAGAAATTTTAAATCTTACTAGGGGTTATCCCAAATTATTTTACTCTTATATTTTGCAAAAAAAAGAAGCGCCTTCAATTTAGAAGGCGCTTCTTTTTTAATTAAATTAAATGGATTTATTTTTTAAGAACTTCTTTTAAAACTAAGTCTTTGTCTAATTTTTTAGTACAGAAGAACCAATCTTCACAATTTAAATCATCTGTGTTTGTCATTCGGTCTTCAGCAACACCGCAAGATCCTGCTGGAGAAATAATAACATCATCACCAGGATACCAATCTGCTGGCGTGGCGACATTAAACTTATCTGAAGTTTGCATCGCAATTAATGCTCGGTAAATTTCATCAAAATTTCTTCCTAAACTTAATGGATAATAAATTAAGGCTCTTACTATTCCTTTAGGGTCTATAAAAAATACAGCTCTTACCGCTTGAGTTTTACTTTCCCCAGGTTGAATCATACCATATTTTTTAGCAATTTCCATAGAAATGTCCTCAATTAAAGGGAATTTCACTTCAATGTCTTTCATACCATTGAATTTAATTTTTTCTTTAATCGTTCTTAACCAGGCAATATGGCTGTATAAACCATCAATTGAAAGGCCTACTAATTTACAGTTGGCATTAGCAAATTTTTCTTCTAAATGTGCAAAAGTCATAAACTCAGATGTACAAACAGGCGTAAAATCTGCAGGGTGACTAAAAAGAATAGACCATGAACCCTTATAATCCGATGGAAAATTAATATCACCTTGTGTAGTGACTGCTTTAAATTCTGGTGCTTTATCACCAATTCTTGGCATAGAAAATTGTTGTTGTTGCTCTTGAGCTGCTTCCATAATACTATAGTTTTTACTTATTGTTTTATAATTTACCGTAAAAATAATTTATAATTATATATTTAGTAGTAACCTATGTTACATACAAAAATTAAGGTTTAGGAAGGAAACGTCCTGCTGTTTTTCTATAGGTTTTATAGTTTGAATATTTTTTTGAAAGTAGTTTTTCTTCGTACGCAGATTTAAAATAGAAAAGGATAAGTAGTGTTAGTGAAATTAATATTTTAAATAGGGAGCTACTATATAAACCATACCCGAAAAGAAATAGTGTAATCGCAGAATAAATGGGATGCCTTATATGTTTGTATATACCATGAGTGATTAATGTGGAGTTTGACTTTGGTGTAGGAAATGGCGATAAGTTTTTATTCAGCTGTAATAGTGAGATAGTGCCTATAAGAACTCCTAAAAAAATCAATAGGACTCCTGTATTACTTATTAAAGTATTGACTTTAAAATTGATAAGTTCAACTTTAAAACAATAAATAGCAAATAAGAGAAATTGTAAAACAACAAAAACAGCATCTTTTGTTTTAAGTTTCATTTCATTTAAAAATATACTAAATGAAGATTAAAAAGTACTATTATTATAAAAAATCCTTAATCTTTTGGGTCTTCTTTTTTCTTTCCACCCATCATAAAATTAATAAGAACGCCTATTAATATAAGGCAAACAATTCCAAAAACGGCTATCATAATAGCGCCGTTAGCCCAACTGTAAAGTGCTATGTTTTGAGTAATCATAAGTTTAATTTAATAAATCCATATAAAAGTAGATATTATTGGAATTTTGACATATGACATTTGTCAGATTGTAAAATGTCATAAAGCACTTTTTTTAATATACGGATATGTTCAATTTTATTTTATCGAAATTCCTCTATATTTTTTAAAATTGTAACACTTTCAACTTTATTTCTCACTTTAAATTTGTTACTTTTGCGCAAATAATAAATAAATAATACTTATGAAATTAATAAAGTTTTTTGCAGTTCTTTTTTTAACTGCAGTAGTGTCTTCTTGTAATAGTCAAGGAATTACAAAAAAATCATTAGATACAGAAATAGATTCTTTAAGTTACGCTATTGGAATGGACGTTGCACGTAACGTTCAGACAAATGTATCGGAAATGGACAAAGATTTATTTTTACAAGGTTTTAAGAGTGTTTTAGATTCTACAGATCTTTTAATTAATAAGGAAGATGTACAAGGTATATTAAGTGCATATTTTCAAAAGAAACAACAATTAGATAAGGAAAAACAACAAGCAGATGCCATTGCTCAAGCTGAAGAGCAATTTAATGATGTAAAAGTTGCTGGTGAAAAGTTTTTAGAAGAAAATAAAACTAAAGAAGGTGTAAAAGTTACCGAAAGTGGTCTGCAATACTTAGTAATGAAAGAAGGAACAGGTGAAAAACCTACCGCAGCTTCTAAAGTTAGAGTGCATTACCACGGAACACTAATTGACGGAACTGTTTTTGATAGTTCGGTTGAAAGAGGTGAGCCAACTGAATTTGGCGTAACACAAGTGATTAAAGGATGGACAGAAGGATTGCAGTTAATGCCTGTTGGATCTAAATATAAATTTTTCATTCCACAAGACTTAGCATACGGTTTTCAACAAAGAGGTGAAAAAATAAAGCCTTTTTCTGCTTTAGTTTTCGAAGTTGAACTTATCGATATTGTACAATAAGGATTTATTTAATCTTAATTATAATCAGGAAAAGCAGGAAGTAATACTTCTTGCTTTTTTTGTTTAACGACTATTTTCATGTATTTAGTAAAACAAGATGTAACTTTGCATTTAAGAAAAACAAATTAATGAGTCATAAAGCAGGTTTCGTAAATATTATTGGTAACCCAAATGTTGGTAAGTCAACCTTAATGAATGCCTTTGTAGGTGAAAAACTATCAATAATTACTTCAAAAGCCCAAACTACACGACATCGTATTCTGGGTATTGTCAATGGAGAAGATTTTCAAGTAGTGTTATCTGATACGCCTGGTATTATTAAACCAGCCTATGAGTTACAACAATCTATGATGGATTTTGTAAAATCAGCCTTTGAAGATGCCGATGTTTTATTATACATGGTTGAAATTGGCGAAAAGGAATTAAAAGATGAAACCTTTTTCAATAAAATTACCAGCTCAAAAACACCTATTTTATTATTGCTAAATAAAATAGATACCTCTAATCAAGAACAATTAGAAGCCCAAGTACAGCTGTGGTCAGAAAAAGTTCCAAATGCAGAGATTTTCCCTATTTCTGCGCTTGAAGGCTTTAATGTAAAGGAAGTATTTAATCGGATTATAGAGTTGCTTCCAGAATCGCCCCCATTTTATCCAAAAGATCAGTTAACGGATAAGCCAGAGCGCTTTTTTATTAACGAAACCATTAGAGAAAAAATTCTAATACATTATAAAAAAGAAATTCCCTATGCCGTTGAAGTAGATACTGAGGAGTTTTTTGAAGAGGAACATATTATTAGAGTGCGTTCGGTTATTATGGTTGAGCGTGAAACTCAAAAAGGCATCATAATAGGTCATAAGGGAAATGCCTTAAAGCGTGTAGGTGTAGAAGCACGTAAAGACCTTGAAAAATTCTTTGGAAAACAAATACATATAGAATTATATGTTAAGGTAAACAAGAATTGGCGTTCCAATGCCAATCAACTAAAACGTTTTGGTTACAATCAGAAGTAATATCTAATAATAGCTTCTTAATTTCATAACATTTAATTAATAATAGAATCTCACTTTAGCGCAATAAATTTATCCTGAATAATAACCTTGAATAATTCTTATTGTGGTTTTAATCAGAATGGTTTATATAGTCATGAATATATTTTGAGTTAGTCAACTTATTGAAGCATTATATTTTAGGGCTTTTTTTTAAAACGTTATTCATAAAATCATGCAGTTCATGCATTTCATCTTTACCTTTAAGTCTTCCCATACGTCCGGCAAAATAAAGTGCAAACCAAATAATTATCATTAAAATCATTACACTTACTTGCATTCCATACGTATTTTTTAAGGACCAATTAGAATAGGCCCAAACCCCGAAACCTATAAAAATAACAGCAACAAAAAAGTGTAAAAACATAAACAGTGTCCAAACGGTTGGGTTTGGGCCAAATAAACCATGTAATGTAGCTGTGTCTTTGGTATCTTCATTTATTTCAAGATGAAGTTGTGGCGACCAGAAATGTTGTTTATGCTTTGGAAATTTTATAAATACATGGTCATCAATGCGATTTACGATAAAATCCTTTTGTTCGGATTTTGATTTTTCGAAATCTAATAAAACAGATTCATTAGAGCAATTTAGTTGTATTTTAAAACGAGGTCTTAAAACAATAGTGTTGGTTGTTGACATTTGGTTTTGTTTAAGGATAGTAAAATACTATTTTTTCTTCAAAGACTAAACACTACCTTTGCAAATAAGATAAAGTGTATGAGTAATATAGTTGCTATAGTAGGAAGACCTAACGTTGGAAAGTCAACATTTTTTAATCGTTTAATACAACGACGAGAGGCTATTGTTGATGCCGTTAGTGGTGTTACCAGAGATCGTCATTATGGAAAAAGTGATTGGAATGGTAAAGAGTTTTCGCTGATAGATACTGGAGGTTATGTTTTAGGAAGTGATGATGTTTTTGAAGCAGAAATTGATAAACAAGTTGAATTAGCTATTGATGAGGCCGATGTTATTATTTTTATGGTTGACGTCGAATCGGGAGTTACTGGAATGGATGAAGATGTTGCTGAATTATTACGCAAAGTAAATAAACCCGTATTTTTAGTGGTTAACAAAGTTGATAACGCGAAGCGCGCTGAAGATGCTGTGGAGTTTTATTCGCTAGGTTTGGGTGATTATTATACAGTAGCGAGTATTAACGGCAGTGGAACTGGAGAGCTTTTAGATGACTTAGTTAAAGCTTTGCCTGAAAAAGAAACCGATCAGGAAGAGGTCATATTACCACGCTTTGCTGTAGTAGGTCGTCCTAATGCAGGCAAATCGTCGTTTATAAATGCATTGATAGGTAAGGATAGATATATTGTTACCGATGTTGCGGGAACAACACGAGATTCTATTGATACGAAATATAATCGCTTTGGATTTGAGTTTAACTTGGTTGATACGGCTGGAATAAGACGAAAAGCTAAAGTTAAAGAAGATTTAGAGTTTTATTCTGTGATGCGCAGTATAAGGGCTATTGAACATTCTGATGTTTGTTTGATTGTTTTGGATGCTACAAGAGGATTTGACGGACAAGTTCAAAATATTTTTTGGTTAGCAGAACGCAATAGAAAAGGTATTGTTATTTTAGTAAATAAATGGGATTTAGTTGAAAAGGATCATAAATCTGTTAAGGAATTTGAAAAGGCTATCAGACTGCAAATGGAACCTTTTACAGATGTTCCAATTGTATTTATTTCGGCATTAACAAAACAGCGTATTTACAAAGCTATTGAAACAGCTGTTGAGGTGTATCAAAACCGTTCGAAGAAGATAAAAACAAGTAAGCTTAATGAAATTTTATTGCCAATAATAGAAAATTATCCGCCACCAGCGTATAAAGCAAAGTATGTGAAAATTAAATACATCATGCAATTGCCAACACCACAGCCACAATTTGCTTTTTTCTGTAATTTACCACAATACGTAAAAGATGCTTATAAGCGATTTTTAGAAAATAAATTACGCGAGCATTTTAATTTTCATGGTGTGCCCATTAGTGTGTATATGCGAAAAAAATAGAATCCTTATAGCTATAATTATAAAAACTTTTACTAACAAAGCATTTACTTTATCATCTTCTTAGTGATGGAATTGTCTTCATCCTGTATTAAAATGATATAAAATCCTGGGCTGAGATTTGAGGTGTCAATATAGTCAGTGGTTTTTTTGCTTAATACACAGCTTCCGATACTGTTATAAATTTTTATTTCATCTACAATTTTAGTTAATGTAATTTGATTTATAAAAGGGTTTGGATGTATGATGATTTGTTCATCTTTAGCTATTAAATCTGAACTTAGTGTTGAATTATCAATCGCTAATTCTCTTAATTTGGAAGGAAATGTTAAAACACTAACTACTAATTTTTCATTCGATATATAAAGCGTATCAGTAGAGCCGTCTGATTCTATAAAACTTATGCCTTCAACTTGATTTCCAAAGGGTAAAAAATTATCTAACTTAACCGTATTACTATTTAAAAAAACGTCAAGATTTGATGGCGTACTTATATTTAAATCATAGATTTCAATTAAAAAAGGTGTAATATTAGATGCTGAATAACCGGACAAATATATTTTGTTTGAATCGACTCTATCTGCTCCAGTAACTAATCCTTGTGCATTGTAATTACTTACTTTATTAGCATTATGTGAGCCAATAATTTTTGGTATCGCATACACATCAACTTCGTTATTTATCCAATTTTTAGAAAATATTAATATGTAATCGTCATAAACCACAAAGGCCTCGGCATCCCAATTATTATTATTCAAATTTGAAGTAAAATCGGTTTGATCAGCATATGAATAATTAATAATATCTGCAGTTATAATTGTGCTTGCGTCATAATCTGATTTTAAAATTCGATAAAGTTTTAAATCGGTTCTACTGCCACTATTGTTTCCAATATCACCAATATAGATATAGGTGTCATCTTGTGCAATATCTTCCCAATCTATATTAGTTGCATTACTAATAGTAACGGTTCTTGTTATCGATCCGTTGGTTGCATTAATTTCATATAATTTAGCGGCATTGCCACTATCGTTATGCGTTATTAATTTGTTATTATATAAAATAAGGCCAGAAGTTTCTGAAATGGATTCTGGTAAATTAAATTTATCTGAAGTACTAACAGTTTGTGCTTTTAAAAATAATATTGAAAAAAAGCACAGGAATAAGAGATAGCTAAATTTCATGGTTGATGATTGTTTTGAAAGTAGGTAAGATAAGAAAATTGAAGTAAATACTTCTTACCAGCTTCCACCAGCGCCTCCGCCAGAGAATCCACCGCCACCAAAGCCACCACCAAAGCCGCCACCGCCAGAACTTCCGCCCCAACCACTCGATGATCGGCCGCCATAACTTCCGCGACCCATATTACTTAAAATAATGGCATCCCAAATGTCAAATCCACCATGTCTGTTACCACCATTTCTGCCACCACCACGCTTATTTTTTGATATAGAAATAATAATGATAATAAAGATGATGATTAAAATAAATATAATTTGAGAAGGAAATTTATTGGTTGTATTTACTTTTCTACTGCCTTGATAGGCACCTGTTAAAACCTCAAAAATAGAATCGACACCATTATTTAGACCTTGATAATAATCATTGTTTTTAAATTCAGGTATAACAACGTTTCTTGTAATTTCTCCAACGATGCCAGCAGTAAGGCGGTCTTCTACACCATAACCGGGTGAAATCCAAATTTTTCTATCATCTTTAGCAAGTAAAATAAAGACGCCATTATCTTCCTTCGCTTGTCCAATACCCCATTTTTGAGCCCAACGAGGAGTTAAAAGTCCGATATTTTCACCCTTGGTACTACTAATGATGGCAACAACTATTTGCGTAGAAGTCGTATCAGAATATTTTATCAGTTTATTCTCTAGACTGCTTTTTTCTGATCCGGATAACAGTTTAATATAATCGTAAACACTTGTTTGCTCGTTTGGTATTTCGGGAATATCAAATTGAGCGTTTACAATTTGAATAACGCATAAGCTTAATACCAATGTTATTAATAGGCGAGTATGTTTAAATATAAGCATTACCCTTTTGAAATTTCATTTGAGAGTTCATTAACATCACCTTGTTCCCAAGGAAAATGCTCTTCTAATTCTTTACCAGCTTTTAAAACACCCGCTACGAGCCCTTGTTTAAAATTGCCTGCTTTAAAATGAGTTTGCATAACGTCTTTCGTAGAATCCCAAAATTTTTCAGGAACAGCATCATTGATACCTTTGTCACCATAAATCACAAAAGTTTTATCTTCTACAGCAACATAAATAAGAACACCGTTTTGTTCTTTAGTATTATCCATTTTTAAATAATGAAATAACTCTAAGGCGCGGTTAAAAGCATCTGTTTTTGAGGTTCTTTCAATATGAACACGTATTTCCCCAGATGTGTTTAATTCAGCAATTCTTATGGCTTCAATGATTTCCTCTTCTTCTGTTTTTGAGAGAAAATCTTCTACTTTTGACATAGGTGTTTATTTAAAATCAAATTCTACTTCAACTGGTTTTTCTGCGCCAGCTTCTGCATCAAAATATGGCTTGCCTTCAAAATTAAACCAACCTGCTAAGATGGAATTAGGGAAGGTTTTTACATGATTGTTAAAAGGTTTTATAGCTTCATTATATCGCGTTCTAGCTGTTTGAATCGTGTTTTCTGTACTAGTCAACTCATCTTGTAATTTCAAAAAATTCGCATTTGCTTTTAAATCCGGATAGCGTTCTACCGTAACTAATAAACTTTTTAATGCTCCACTCAATCCGCCTTGTACTTGGTTGTATTGCGCTAATTGTTCTGGTGTTACGTTGGCAGGGTCAATCGAAATGGATGTTGCTTTAGCTCGCGCATTAATAACGGCCTCTAAAGTGCTTTTCTCGAAGTCGGCAGCGCCTTTTACCGTATTTACTAAATTTCCTATTAAGTCATTTCTTCGTTGATAAGAGGTTTGGACGTTACCCCAAGCTTCACTTACATTTTCATTTAATCTAACAGCATCGTTGTTAAATCCAACAGCCCATCTGTATATACCGAAAATTACGACAAGGACAATAATTAAAGGAATCAACCATTTTTTCATGACTTTTAAGTTTTAGTGTTTAAGATTTTAATATTTACTATTAGTTGAAAAATAGAATGAATTGTTACATCTGATTTTTTATTTTAGTCAGTTTTGATTTGATATCTTCTAATTTACTAATAATTTCAAAGTTGTTAAGTGTTTTTTGTTTTTCTTCCTTAAGATGAATTTTAGCACCTTCAAGTTTAAAACCACGTTCTTTAACTAAATGGTAAATGAGCTTAAGGTTTTTTATGTCTTCTGGAGTAAACTTGCGGTTTCCTTTGGCATTCTTTTTTGGTTTAAGGACATCAAATTCCTTTTCCCAAAATCGGATTAAGGAGGTGTTTACACCAAAAGCTTTGGCTACTTCGCCAATACCATAATATCGTTTTTCTGGAAGATCTATATGCATTAGTCTAAAGATTGATTTTCTAAGGATGCATGTTCTAAAAGCTTATTAAACTCTTCAGCAGTTAAACTTCCATAGTAGAAATTTATAGGATTAATGCGCTTTTTATCTTTAAAAATTTCATAATGTAAATGAGGTGCTTGTGAACGACCAGAACTTCCAACAAAACCGATTAAATCGCCTCGCTTAACTTTTTGATTTTTTTTCACATTATACTTGTACATATGAGCGTACAAGCTCACATAACCGTAACCATGGTCAATTCTTATATGTCTACCATATCCAGTGGCTCGAGAATCTGCTCGAACAACAACACCATCGCCACTTGCGTAAATAGGTGTGCCCCGAGGTGCAGTAAAATCCATTCCCCAATGCATTTTTCTTACTTTAGTAAATGGATCGGAGCGCATGCCGTAACCGGAAGCCATTCTTTTTAAATCGTCATTTCTCACTGGTTGAATGGCGGGAATGGCCGCAAGAAGTTTTTCTTTTTCTTCGGCTAATTTTGCGATTTCATCAAGTGATTTGGATTGCACGACTATTTGCTTTTGTAATATATCTATACGCTTGCTCGTTTCAATAATCAGTTTTGAATTATCAAAACCTTCTAAACTTTTATACCTGTTTATACCACCAAAACCAGCGCGTCGTTGTTCTTCTGGTATGGGGTTAGTTTCAAAATATACACGGTAAATATTGTTATCTCTTTCTGCTACATTCGCTAAAACCGTTTCAGCCTCTTCCATTTTTTTGTTAAGTAACTGAAATTGGAGTTGAGCGTTTTGTAACTCTCTTTTCAGAGCCCGTTCTTTTGGAGATTCCACATATTGACTAGCAATGAAAACAAATAAAAGACCAAAAAGAGCCGATCCCAATAAAAACATAAACGCATATTTGATTGTCGTTCTTTTTCTGCGTTCTATTTTTCGATAAGAAAGCGATTCTGGATCGTAATAATATTTTACCTTACTCATTACTTAAATTATACTATTTTTGCACTTTATAGATATGCAATTTATTTCTAGATTTTATATGCAAACGAGTAAACCTACAAAAAATTATTACAATCATACATATAAAAGTATTATTGTAGGTTAACACGTGCCTAAAAAGGCATCGAAAAATGAACAGTAAAGATAAAAATTGTTTTTGATATAGAAATAAATTTAAAAACACAGTAATCGGTTTACAATAATGAAGTCTCAAGACGTACGTTCTAAATTTTTAAAGTTCTTTGAAGAAAAGAATCATAGTATAGTGGCATCTGCCCCAATGGTTGTTAAGAATGACCCAACCCTTATGTTTGTAAATTCTGGGATGGCACCCTTTAAGGAATATTTTTTAGGAAATGCCAAACCTAAAAATAATAGAATTGCAGATACGCAAAAATGCTTACGTGTTTCTGGTAAACATAACGATTTAGAAGAAGTTGGCTATGATACCTATCATCATACCTTATTTGAAATGTTGGGTAATTGGAGCTTTGGAGATTATTTTAAAAAGGAAGCCATTGCTTGGTCTTGGGAATTACTAACAGAAGTATATGGTATTGATAAAGACATACTATATGTTACGGTGTTTGAAGGTAGCGATGAAGATAAGTTGCCAATGGATACAGAGGCTTACAATTATTGGAAACAATATATTTCAGAAGATCGTATTATAAAAGGAAATAAAAAGGATAATTTTTGGGAAATGGGAGATCAAGGTCCATGTGGCCCTTGTAGTGAAATACATGTTGATATTCGATCTGCCGAAGAAAAAGCAAAAATATCTGGTAAAGATTTAGTGAATAAAGATCATCCGCAAGTTGTAGAAATATGGAATTTGGTATTTATGCAATACAATCGAAAGGCAAATGGTTCT
>Ga0316197_10001361_pt1 | contig 17457 bp, 14 predicted proteins | sample OudBiesiAoxic_MG_FD_204939 | JGI IMG/M metagenome (GOLD analysis project Ga0316197, IMG submission 204939) | Coastal sediment microbial communities from Oude Bieten Haven, Netherlands - site A oxic | ecosystem: Environmental > Aquatic > Marine > Coastal > Sediment | place: Netherlands... | reverse complement strand
TCGACAGCCACGGCATCCCCGCCGATGGGTGGGACTTCGTCATGTGGACCCAGAACGGCCGTTCGATCGTGCCGCTCAGCTCGATCCCAGACGCAGCCGACCTGGAGAACATCCCGCAGGTGAAGTCAATGGGGATCCTCAATCGCGACGAAGGCTATGACGCTGCGACGCCGGGGATCATTCGGTTCACCTCGCCTGAGCAGGCTGCTGGCTACTTCATGCTCGGCGAGACCTCGAAGACCAGCGCCGCCGGCAAGGAGCGCGGCAAGACGCGCTCGCCATTCACCCAGCCGTTCTTTCCGGCGAAGCATGGGCTTCAGGCCAAGCGCTTCGCGGAGCTCGCAGCCACCATGCCCGGGGTCACCATGTGGCTGATGAACACAGGCTACATTGGCGGTGAGGCGAATGACGTGAAAGATGGCAAAGCACTCAACATCAAGATCCGTCACTCGAGCGCCATGCTCGAGGCGCTCCTCAGCGAGAAGATCAAGTGGAAGAAGGATCCCGACTTCGGCTACGAGATCGTCGACGTCGACGCTCCGGAGAACGCGGACCTCGTTGGCAAGGTGCCGGCCGAGATCCTCGAACCGCGGCGCTTTTACGATGCCCGCAACCGCAATGACGACTACCAGCAGTGGGTCCACCACATGAAGGAAGGTCGCTCGGACTTCCTCAAGAAATTCGGCGTCGCGGACGTCATCGTTCAGGCGACCATCGGCTGAGCCGACCGGGGCTCCGCAGCTTTTACGGGGCCCACCGGCACTTGTGATAACAGACATGGGCGTGAAGCGATTCGCGCCCATGGTCGTTTTGGCGATCTGTCTCGGCGCGCTCGGCTCGAGTCCCGCGCGGGCGGACTCGGATCTGGCCGCGTTCGACATTCTGTTCGGTGGGACGACGGCGAAGTTCGCCGGGAACCGCAAGTGGCAGCCGACCCTCTGGATCGACGGCTCGGCGCGTGTCGCCGGGCCGCTTCACCTTGGGGCGTACTTCCAGTGGCTTGGAAAGAGCTGGCCTCTCGACGACCCCGGCATCGGTGGCGGCGGGATGATCGCGCTCGAGCCCAACATCAAGAAGCTTCGCATTACTGGAGCGTTCACCGGCGGCTATCTCAAGGTTCCGCTGCCGACGTACGCCGAGGGGGCAGGCACGATTGGCGCCCTCTTCGGGCTTGGGTACTCCTTCTTGGACTGGATGGGGGTCGAGGCCCGAGGCCGTTGGATGCGATACTTCCGGATGCCGGACGACGCCCCCAACTACGCATGGACCATCGAGGCAGGCTTGAGCTTCTTCGTGAGGTAGGACGATGTCCGCCCCCGTAGATGTGCTCATCGTCGGTGCGGGCCACAACGGCTTGGTCGCGGCTACCATGCTCGCCCGCGCCGGGCTCCGCATTCGCGTCCTCGAGTCGGCCAATCAGGTGGGCGGTGCTTGCCGCACGGAATACCCCTTTGCGAACGCGCCCAACGTTGGTCAATCGACTGGCGCCTATCTGCTCGGATTGATGCCGCCCGAGCTCATGCGGGAGCTCGACGTGTCGTTTCCGCTGCTTCGACGCGACCCGCACTACTTCCTACCGACGACGGAAGGTCGCTACCTCCTGATCGGGGCCGACGCCGCTAGCTCCGACGTGCAACTCGCTCGCTTCTTTTCGTCCCGTGATGCAAACGCAGACCGGGCGCTACGGGCCGAGCTTGCCATGCTTCGACGAGACATCGGTCCCACATGGCTACAGGCGCCGCTCTCGATCGAACAAACCGCGGAACGCCATGTGCGACCCGGCCTACGGGACGCGTTCGTCGCGTTGTGCCGTGGCTCCGTTGGCGACTACCTCGACCGCTTCGGCTTCGAGAGCGAGCTGCTCCAGTCGATGTACGAGGTTACGGACGGCTTCACCGGCCTTTGCGGTGACCGAAACACGCCGGGCGGCGGGATGAATTTCCTCGCGCACAACATGTGCCGCCTACCCGGCAGCGACAGCACCTGGATGGTCGTCCGCGGCGGAATGGGGACGGTTACTCGGGTCTTGGCGGACGCAGCGCGGAAGGCTGGCGCAGAAATCGCGCTCGATACGAAGGTTGCGTCGATCGAGCTCGGAGGCGGCGTGGTGACGGGTGTGTCCACGGAGACCGGCGGTGTCCACCGCGCTGAGGCCGTGATGGTCAACGCCGATCCGTTTCGCATGGTGTCGATGCTTGGCGACGCGTGTCCCGGAGATCTCGCCGAGCGCGTCGATCGGTATCGGCTTCCCGGCACGAGCATCAAGGTCAACTTGTGTCTTCGCGACCTGCCGACGTTCTCCTGCTTGCCCGAACACAAAGGTCAGCACCGCGCGACGATTCACCTACTTCCCGAGCACCGCACCCGCGCCACGCTGCAAGAGGCGTTCGCCCAATGCCAAGCAGGACGGCTGCCGGAGCATCCGTCCATCGAGTGGTACATCCACACGACCCTCGACCCGTCACTGCAAGACGAGCGCGGGCGGCACAGCGCGGCGTTGTTCTGTCAGTGGGTGCCGTACGAGCTTGCTGATACGTCATGGCCCGAGGAGGAAGGGCGATTCGTCGCCCGGCTGCTCGAGATTTGCGACCGGTTCGCCCCGGGTACGTCGGCGTTGGTCGAGGACGTATTCACGCTGACCCCCCCGAAGATCGAGGAGCACTTCGGCATCACCGCAGGCCACATCCACCACGTCGACAATAGCTTTGGTTTCGCCGACCGTTTGCCATACCGGCTTCCGTTGGCGGGCCTCTACGCTTGTGGCGCTGGGTGCCATCCAGCGGGCTCCGTGATTGGCGCCGCCGGCCACAATGCCGCGATCGCGCTGCTCTCTGATTTCGCTATTTCTTCTCGAGGTTGCTGACAGCGCGCTCTGCTTGCTCCGCGGCGGCGGGGTCGCTTTTTTTAACCGTACGGATGTAGGCCTCGAACGTCTTGATCGCCATCTCGGTCTCGCCCGTTTTTTCGTAGCAAGAAGCGAGGTCGAACAGCAGGTCGGGAGGACCCCCATCTCCGAGCTCGAGCGCCTTGATGTAGATCGGGATTGCGTCTTTGTATCGCTTGGCGCCTCGATACGCGATCGCGAGGTTGCGCGCGGACGCTGGATCATAGGGATCCGCATCGACGGCTCGCTCGAGCGCCTTGATGGCGTCGCCGTAGCGTCGGGCCTTTCGGAGGGCGACCCCGAGGTTGTTCAAGAGTTGAGGGTCGTTCGGGTGGGAGCCGAGTGCCTTCTCGTACACGGCGATGGCGGCGTCGTTGTCGTCGGCCTTGCGGTACGCGACCCCGAGATTGAGCCAGTGGTTCTTGTCCTGGGGCTCGAGTTGCGTGGCCTTGCGCAAATACGCGATCGCTTTCTTCGGCCGGTCGAGCCGAAGAAGCACGGCCCCTGCCAATCCGTACGCGCGCCCGTCCTCGGGCACCAATTGGATGCCTCGCTCGAAGGCTTTGAGGGCTTCTTCATAGCGACCGAGCCGACGGAGGATCGTCCCACGAGTCACATGGCCTTGCGCGTACGTGGGTCGAGCGGCGACCGCCGCGTCGATCTCCGCGAGCGCCTCGTCGTACCGGCCCTCGTTGCGTAGCGTCTTAGCGAGCTGATAGTGCGCGTCGGCCGCGTCCGCGAACGCGGTCGTCGCCGTCAGCCACAGCGCGCACCCCAGAGCCACCCCGATCCATCGCACGTTCCCAGTTTAGCTCTAGACGCCCCGATAGAGAAGTCCGATCGCCGCCTGGAACACCGGAGGCATCACCTGAGCGAAGACGACGAACGCCACGATCAGCCCGAGCAGGGAGCCCCCGCCCGAGAACAGTCCGAACCACTTGTCGCGCAGGCGGTCGTTGAGCAAGAGGGGCACCATCGCATATCCGTCGAGCGGGGGGAGGGGGATCAGGTTGAAGCTTCCAAGGATCACGTTGATCGAGAACAAGACGCTGAGGAACAGCGCAAGGCCGCGCGCGACTCCCTCTGGGGCAACGACCAAGGTGTCGAGCGAGATGCCGCCGGCGGGGAGGTCGAAGTACCCCACCGAGATGCAGATTCGGATGGCCACCGCCGCCAGGAGGGCCAGCGCGAAGTTCGCGGCGGGCCCAGCCGCGGCCATGGCCGCAGCGCGCTTCGGGTAGCGATTGGCCCACGCCGGGTCGTACGGTGCGCTCGCCCATCCGATCATCCAACCTCCGCCTTGAAGGAAGAACGAGGCGATGGGGACGACGATGGTGCCGAATGGCTCGCGTTTGATGTGCGGCAGCGGATCGAGCGTGACTTGGGCCCCAGCAGTCGAGTCGCCGCCAAGCCTGCCCGCGAGTGCGTGTGCGGCCTCGTGACACGTCAGTGACAGCAGGAACGCGGCGAGCCAAATCGGAAGCGTGGCCAAGAGATGAGCGTCCATCGTCGGGCCGGAGCCTACTACGAATACCGACGCCTGCTACATTCGCCACGGTGCGCTTCACGATTGCCTTGTTCGACATTGATGGAACCCTGCTTCGGGCCGGCGGGGCGGGCCGGCGTGCGCTCGACTTGGCGCTCGCCGAAGTCATCGGCGGGCGCGACGATGTGAGCTTTGCGAGCGTCGAGTTTGCAGGCCGGACCGACCCATGGATCGTTGCCGAGGGGCTCGCCAAGCACGGCGTGGCTGTTCACGACGCGGTCATAGGCGAGGTGTTGCGCCGCTACCTTGGGCACCTGCCTCGCGAGCTCGAGCTCGCCCCCGCCTTCGAGGTGCTTCCTGGAGCGCCTGAGCTTCTGTCAGCTCTCGTCGAGCGCGATGATCTCGCGCTCGGGCTCGGGACCGGCAACACGGAGCCCGCAGCGTACGCGAAGCTCGCGAGGGGTGGGCTCGATTCGTTCTTTTCTTTCGGCGGCTTCGGTTCCGATCACGCGGAGCGCGCGGAGCTCCTTCGCGTCGGCTTTCGTCGAGGCCTTCGCCATGTATCTGAGGAGGGCGCGGCGAGGGCGGTGGTGATCGGCGATACTCCACACGACGTCCACGCGGCGCACGCCATCGGGGCCGAGTGCATCGCAGTGAGCACGGGAGGCTACGACGCCGCGGAGCTCGAAGCGGCGGGCGCGCGCCTCGTGGTTTCGGATTTGCGAGCGCCCGAGGTCTTAGACGCGCTTCTCTAGTCCAGTAGGATCAGCACGTTCTCGGGCGGCCGGCCGAGCGCGGCACGGCCCTCCCTGAACACGACGGGCCGCTCGATGAGCACGGGATGGCTCGACATCGCCGCGACCAGCTCCGCTTCCGTGCGCGCCTCGTCGGCGAGTCCGAGCTCCTCGTACGCCGCCTCCTGCTTTCGCATCAGGTCACGAGGCGCCATTGCGAGCTCCGCCAATGCATGCGTCAGCTCGGCCTCCGACGGCGGTGTCTTCAGGTATTCGACGATCGTCGGCTCGATTCCCCGGTCGCGGAGGAGCTGGAGGGTCTGCCTAGACTTGCTGCACCGCGGGTTGTGCCAAATGGTCACGCTCGACATGTCACTGCCTCCAAATCGCCCCCGACTTACACAAAAATGCGGCGAAAGTCGACGAAAGATGTCATAGATTACTATGCTTTAGAACGATTCGGGGGGGATCGCTTTGGGGGACATCTATCGCTTTATCTCGACCACGCTGGGCCTCTGTGCAGCCGCGGTGCTGTTGACTGCTTGCCCGGGGAGCCTGTCGAACCCCGATGGGTTCGGAGACGGAGGCGTCGTAGTCAAGGACGCCGAAACGATCCTCGCGCAGAGTTGCGGTACCACAGGGTGTCATGACGACACGGCGCAGGCACAGGCCGGTCTCGACTTGATCTCGCCGAACGTCGAGAGCCGAGTGGTTGACGTGAACGCGACGGGCATCGGCTGCACGAGCCGAATCATGGTCATCGCGGGGGATCCGGACAGCAGCTATTTGATGGACAAGGTCCGCGCCACACCGGGCATTTGCGGCCTGCAGATGCCGGTCGTCGGCAATCTGCCAGCCGACGAAATCGAAGTGCTGCGCCAGTGGATCGTTGATCTGGGTGGTTCCTCTGGGGCAATGCTGGACGGGGGGTAGTCGATGCGGTGCTTGCGCGTTTGCGCGCTCATGATCTTGTGTAGCATGTCGTGGTTCAGCGGAGTCGCATGGGCCGACGATGGAGCCGCCGCCTTGCTCCCGTTCCAGGGGCCACAAGCTTCCAAGGTTCGGCAGAGCGTCCAGAAGGGGCTCAGGGCGCAAGACGTTTCGCTCGTCCCGCTCAAGCAGGTCAGCGCGGTCGTCAAGAAGACCAGCGGCTATTCGAAGCAGGCGAGCAAGTTGGGCGCAAGCGTGCTCGTGAAGGCGCGCGTTCGTCGAGTCGAGGGGCGGTGGCTCGCCGACACCGAGGTCCGCAACGCCAAGGGTGCGCGCGTGAAGAAGTTCCGTAGCAACTCCTCGAGCCTGGGTCGTCTATCGAGCCGAATCGTTGCGGGGCTGCTCGACACCGGCCTGATGCCAACCGCGACCGTTGGAGCGGCGGCTGCGACGGATCCCGAGCCGCCTCCTCCGACGGAGCCGCGGGTGGTGGTGCGTCCGTTCAAGGGCACGCAAGCCGCCAAAGTGCGGGGAGGCGCCGTCCGAGGGCTCAGCAAAGAGCCGATTGAGCTCTACCCGAGCTCGAAGTTCGCCAACAAGGCTAAGAGTCTCGGAGCCAATCTCCAGTCCGACGGCGGGCATGTGCCGCCCGCGGTTGCGCTCGCGGTCAGCGGCCTGTTCGAGGGCGACGTGCTGCGCGAGGACGGCGTGTGGTCGGCGTATGTCCGCTTGGTCGACGGGCGAAGCACCGCCGTGATCAGCCAGCACTACTACGACGCGAGCTCCCTGAGCGGTTTGACCAAGAAGGTGCAAGGCAACATCGGCCCAGATTTCCGTAAAGACGTCAGGAAGCTCGGCGTTGTTGCGCCCGGTGCGGTCGCGGTCGCGCCCGTCGCTGCGCCCGCCGCGGCACCCGTGAGGGCGGAGCCGAAGAAGCCAGAGCCCGAGCACGAGGGCAAGTCCAAGAGGAAGAAGAAGGGCCAAGGGCCCGCGGCGGTCGACATCGAAGCGGACTTCCGAATCGTGCGCCGGACCCTGCGCTACAACGACGACCTACGCGGGGACTTGCGCGACTACACGCTCAACGCCGGGCCGGGCGCAGCCCTCAAGTTCCAATACTTCCCCGGTGCGCACTTCACCGACGGCGTTGGGGCCCAGTTTGGAATCGACTTTGCCTGGGAGAGATTGTTCAATTTCGACTCCACGCAGGCGGATGGCACGGCCTTTCCGACGCAGTCTCAGGAGTTTCTGATCGGCCTGCGTTGGCGATACCCTACCGGCCGATGGGAGCCGTTCGTCGTCGCCGACTACGGCGTACACACGTTCGAGTTCGGCGTTTCCGGTCCGGCGGTTCCCGGCGAAGACAACACGGCGGGCGTTCCGGGAGTGAAGTACGAGTTCGTTCGAATCGGTGGCGGGTTTCGCGTCGCATTGGGTAAGAACGAGACGTTCATCATCGGGGCGAACATCGCACTGCGTGGCGTCTTCAATGTCGGGGGCATCGGCACGTACGTGTGGTTCCCCGAAGCCAAGGCGAACGGCATGGACGTCGGGCTCCTCGTTGGATTCGCGCTCCCGCTCGGTTTCGAGGTTCGCTTGGGCATGGACTATCGCCGCTACTGGTTCGACTTGAATCCTGTTCCACCGGACCCGCCCTACGTGGCCGGTGGTGCGCTCGACCAGTTCCTCGGCGGCACGATTGGCTTCGCATGGCGGCGCTAGCCGTCAGGGAGTCGGCGAGGTTTCACTGGACGCCATTGCGGGCTAAGATGGTTGCATGATGCGGGCGTCGATCTGGTGTGCGGCTGCCATGCTGCTCCTCGGGTGTGAAAGCGGCGAAGAGCCGGTGCGCGGCATCCGAACAGTGGCCGACACCCGTCCACACACGCGCGTTGAGCAACCACCGCGGGAACCCGCCGAGACCCCGAGGCCGGAGGCGTTCTCCGTGGACCTGGTCGATATCTCCGGGCAAACGACCGAGGACGCCGAGCGGGATCTTTCGGCGGAGCTCAACGCCGCGATCGGTACGCCGAGCGACTGCGTTCGCGATTTCACGGCCCCGAGACCTACGAAGATTCGAGTCAGCGTTTCGGCGACCGTACGGCCGACCGGCATGGTCATCACGCCTTCTGCGTACGCCTCCGGGATCTCGACCGCGGCTCGCCTTTGCATCGAGCGGCGTGTTGGATCGGTCGTCCTGGCCGCCCTCGAGGAGCCGGTTTCGCAGAGCGTCTCGACGGTCGTCGAAATCGACTACGAGCCCGAGGTCATCGTCGAGGCCGATCCGGGCGTGCCGGAGCCGGATCTCAAGAACGTGAGAGCGCCGCTTCCAAAGTATCCAATGATTCCGTTGGATGCGAAGTTCATCGACGGATGGCCAACCTCGAACTGGATCAGCGGCGGTTTCGACGGTGGCATCCCCATGCAGAAGGACACGTCGAAAAGGATCCGCGGGCCCAAGCCGGTCCCCATCGACGGGTACGAGGTATTCGAAAACGCGCAGATTTGGACCGACAAGAACGGGGACAAATGAGGGTCATCCCGGCCGCTGTCTCTCCGCGAACCAGGCCCGGTACTTTTCCATTCGCTGTTCTTGTTCCTCGGGGGCGCGGCGCTTGCACGTCGCCCGCTCCTCGGATCCTGCGGGCGCGCCCCAGCGAATCTCTACGCAGTCGTTGGGGTTGTATGCGGTCTCCATGGCTTTCACGCGCTGCACGACGTCCGCGAGCGTGAGCTTCCAGGTGCTCCCATTCGACCGCGTGTACTCGAAGCTGCGCTTCTCGAGCTCAGTGGTAAGGGCCTCGCGAACCGCGCTGGCCGCCTCATGGCCATTGGACTGGGCTAGGCCGAAGCGTTCCGGGTGCGACGCTACGGTGTCGGGGAACGACAGCACGGCATCGATGCTGATCAAGAGCCGCATGTCGCGTGAGGGCGTCGAGAAGTCCTCCCAGGGTCCGGTGGTCAGAAACAACGCCGCACCGAACGGCATGTCGACCGCAGCGTAGGCCTGTTCCCTCATGTAGTCCTCGCCGTTCTGCACCGAGCTCAGCCGTCGCTGAACCGATTCATCGAGCGCGTCGACCAGGCTGGTTTGCATTCGCACTGGGTCGAGCGGACGCGGGTTGATGATGCCTTCAATGGCGGCGTAGAAATCATCACCGGTCCCGCGATACTGCACATCGGACCAAGCGCGGATGCCTTTCGCATCGTGAAGTTGTTCGTTGCTCGCGATCGCCCAGGGCTGAGGCGGCACGTCAGCGTCAGTGCCAGTGCCAGTGCCAGTGCCGGCGTCAGCCACTAGCGAGGGATCGTGCTGCACCGGTCGCCATGCCTTGAAGCCCGAGCCGACGAGCTCGGTTTTCGGCGTGAACAAGAAGGAGCCGCGCCAGAAGCGCCTTCGACCGACCGTTCCGTCCGGCTGGGCGTCGGCGCCGATGAGGACGCCGTAGTCGACGACCCCCTGAGGCTTCCACCGCGCGACGACGAGCACATGCCCATAGGGGTCCGCGTACACGGTTCCAGGGCGCAAGGACTGGCGCCGCAAGCGGACCGGATAGAAGTCGGTGTCATCGTTGTCTGGGAGGGTCCGCGGGCTCGACGAGTGGACCGTGTTGGCCATGCGGCGAACGAACCTCCGAAACGCGGCGGTCGTGCTCTTGTCCGGCACCGAATCTAGGTTGCTGTAGACCCACGGTTCGCACAGCGGGGGCGTCTCTTTGCGGCCCCTCGTGCAGGCTCGGTAGACGAACGGCAGCCGAAGCTTCCATGCGAAGTACGCGCGGAGGAAATAGGGAAGGTCGGCGCAGTCCGGCTCGAGCGCGAGCCCCTCATCTTCGCCTGGTGCGCGGTAGTCGTAGAGCAGATTGCGATCGCGGTCTCCAATCAACGCCTGCAGGTTCGTCCACGTGGTGTCGTCGTCCTCCGGCTCGAAGAAGAGCTGTTCGACGAACGCGGAGTAGAGGTTCTCCGTCGCGCGACCCCATTGCGCGCCGATCTCCCAGGCGGGGCCGGGCGCGGCGCGCCGCTCTCGGGGGGCCGGGTTCTTCGCCACGCCAATCCGTTGGCACGTCAGCACTTGGTCGCCGTCGGCGAGGACGGCGGTCCACCGGCCCTCCATCGGTTCGGGAACCTCGACCCATCGGCTAAACGGCGGGCCGTCGAGCACGTGTTGCTCGGGCTCGATCGACGTTCCGTCGGGCGCAAAGAGGACCAACGTTGCCGCACCAGGGTCAAGCTCACTCGTAACGATGACGCGCAGTGGTCCCGATGTGTCGGGGCGAAGCGGCGAGCGGAACACCGCGACTCGCTTCGAATCGGTGCAGCGCCCCTCCGGCAGTGAGGCCGGCGCGCTCGGGCGCATGTCGGCGTTGGCGACCAGGGCGCGACCCGGCGATCGTCCAAGAACGGTCAAGCGTGTCGTCCTGCTCAAGAAATCGCGCCGTGACGTTCCCGCGCCGAGGCTGAGGTCACTCACCGCCACCCGATCGAGCCGATTGACGGTCTCTAGCTGGGTTCCTTCGCAAGAGGAGAGGAATTCGGAAAACGCGTGAATGGCCATCGGCACCCCGTCGTCGGTGGTGCCGAGGTACAACATGATGTGACCCGGGAAGTGCATGAGCACGGCGCCGCGTCGCGCGGCGGCATCCAGTAGCAACTGCTTCTCGTTGAGATCCTCGACGTTGGACACGTCGACGGAAAACGTCCCCGCCAGAGCCTGCCGGGCGCTGTGGCGCGGCAGCTCGATGCCAAAACGCTCGAAGAGGTCGAGCAGGAACCGCGAGCAGTCGTAACCCCCGTCCTTTCCACCCCAGCCATAGGGCTCCCCGCGCATCGAGAACGCTGCGGTGAGTAGTGCACGCCGGGTCAGCGGCTCCACCTCATTCGATTGGGCCGCCGCTCGAGCTTTCGCGGGGTCGAGCGCGTGAGAGAGCGATTCTTCGGTAACCCATCCCATCGTGTACGAGGTCCGCGCGAGAAACATGCCGTTCGGCCAACGGGTCAGGAGCTGTACCAATTCGCCCTCCCGCGCCGTGCTGCACCGGTTGCGGTCGAAGTCGGTATCGATGGGCGTCTTGTACAAGCCGCCATCGTAGGGGCCGCAACGGAGCGCTGTCCGCGCGTCGACGGTTCGCCACGCCTCGTGCAGCTCGAGTCTCTGTGGCACCGCGAATCCATCAATCGCGGGGCCGTCGAGTCGTTCGCCGCGTGCGTCGACGAGCTCGCCGGCCTCGGCTCTTTGCCTCATGTAGGTCAACCGCTCTTCGACCTGCCGTCGAAGCGCCTCGCGATCGATCGGGGCGAACAAGTCGGCGCGTCCGATCGGCTCGCCGTCCGCGGCACGCTGGAGCGCGAGGTTGTGCCGCACCACCTCTTCGGCACTCAAAAGCGGCTCGTCGACCGGTCCATACTGCGCTTGCCGCGCGATCCAGTACTCGGCCGTCTGATGCTCGGGTCGCACGCCCACCATCGGTGGCTCGACCCGTCGTGTCACGGGGCAGCTCGCGGGCCTCTGTGGCTCGTCGGGGGCCCTCGGCGCCTCAGTGCATGCGCTCACCCCACAAAGCCAGAGCGCCGCCGAGGCGGCCGCCAGTCGCGCTATGTGGGTGCCAGCATCCATTGGATGATTTGGTCTTCGACCGTACCCCCGTTGCCCAGGCCGAGGTCCACTTTGTGCGGAAACCCGACGTGGCCGCCATGACTGGTGACGATCCGGCGAAGTGTGGTCGCATTCTGCAGCCAAGGCCGCACCGTGTCGATGAGCACCATCGGGTCGCGCTCGGCAGCCACGAATAGTGTAGGGGTTCGGATCTCGCCGAGCACCTTGCAGGCGCTCGTCTTCGCCCAGTAGTCCTCAGCGCCAGCGAACCCATAGCGGGGCGCGATGATCCGCTCGTCCCAGAGCTCCATCGTGTCGATGCGCCGAGCCTCATCCACCGGAACTGGCACGTCACGGCGCTCAGCGACGTTTCGGTAGATCTCCTTGAGCGCGCTCAGCACGTGCCTCCGATAGAAGATGCCGCGCGGTTGATCTATCGCCCGCGCACTCTTCTCGAGATCGATCGGCGAACACACTGCGGCTGCCGCGCGAACGCGCGGATCGGGGTCGCCTGCGAGGTACCGCAGAACCATGTTGCCGCCGAGCGAGTACCCGAGCAGCAAGATGTTCTCGTAGCCTAGGAGCGCTTCGCTTCGAAGAGCCGCCGCGAGGTCTTCCGTGAGGCCGGCGTGGTAGTAGTCCGCCCCGCCACGATCCGCGCCACGCAGGTTGAGCCGGAGACTGTCGAGCTCCGCATGAGCGGCCGCGAGCGCGGCCTTGCGCGCGTAGTAGCTCGTCGCGCTTCCGCCGAGGCCGTGCACGATAACGACGATGGTGTCCGAGGCACCAGCTTGGGACAGACGTCCGCTGAGCTGCAGCGTGCCTACGACGCCGTCGTCCAGGCTGGTCTCCCAGCGCTGCCATTCCGGAACCCGCGGCGGCAGCAGGCTATGTCGGAGAAAAGGGCCGAGGGTCCAGAAATGACCCTTCCAGCTCATGATTCATTGGGTTTGAGCGTCGCCAAGGCCGGCGCTTGATCGGCGCTCTGGTGCCAGGAGTAGAAGGGCGGGCGGTCTTTGCACATTGGACGATCGTCGTCGGCGCAGTAGACGCGCACGTGGAAGTGACTGCGATGTGGCGCACCGTGCCGCGGTTGCGTAATGACCCGCCTTGCGCGCATCAGGACCTCGGGGTTGGCGCCTTCCTTCACGGCCTGCTGAAGCAGGCGGCGCTTGATCGCGTTGGCGACGAAAATGTGTTGCACGTCGGTCGTCGAGTGGCTGAGCAACGACTCGATGAGCGCCCAGTTACGCGCGGCGTCGAACTTGTAGAGGTTGCCCCACTGAATGCCCATCGCCTTGTTGTTGAGACGGACAAAGAGATGCACGTTCACTGGCGTCGAGCGCCGATCCAACAAGTAGAACCCAAGGTCGACATCACGGCCGCTCTGGTGCGAGACGTGCGGCCGGAACCGGCCCCCAGTTGGTCGCGAAAGATCGCCGACCGTGAGGCGCGAGCGTGGGTAACGGAACGCGACTTCGTGCGCCGCCCGTTCGATCAGACGGACGAGCTCGCCGGTTCCATGACGCGAGTCCTGCGAACCGACCTTGACAGTGAAGTCCTTGTGGTCGTTGATGCGTTGACCGAAGCGAAGAAGGCCGCGGTTCGGGTAGCCGACCGACACGCTCGGCGCAGCTTCCAAGTCCGACGGGGACACGGTGCGCGGCATCTGCGAAATCTTCTCGAGGTCATCGTCCGAAGGCTCGGCGTGCGCGTCGGCGTGCTGTGCTTCGCGCAGCACGGAGTCGCCGGTCATCGGCAGCTCGGCGGATGCAGACGTGCCGAACGACCCTGCCACCCAAACCAGTGACGTCGCCGTGATCGCGCAGATCCACGGTACCAACCGTGATCCCTTGCTCGTGTCTGAATCCCTCATCCCCATTTTTCGCGACCCAAGTGTGGCCCGAATCCCCTCAAATGCCAGTGTGCAGGTTGAGATGCCCTCATGCCAAGGCTGAGAGCCCGTTCAGCCTGCGTTTTACAGGGTTTTCTCTATCGGTACCGCAGCTTTTTAGGAAGAAAACGACAATTTAGCCCACCGCTGCGGCCGCTTGCCCAGCGTTGTCCGCAGGAAGATCAGCCGGTGGTGGTATCCGGTGACCCAATAGATATCGTGCAAAAAGGGCCCAAATCACCCCCAGACCCCACAAGAGACCGAGAACGACGCCGCCATCGATAATGCCGCGCCACGGCTGGGGAAGCGATCGCACCCACCAAATCAGAAGAATCAGCCCGGCGATGAAGGACCAGCTCACGGTCATCTGGCGACGGCTCGAGTGGAAAAGGCTCATGCAGAAAGGTAGCGCCAAAATCACCCAGAAGGGTCTCGGGTTCTGCCCGAGGTACACGGCGCGCGACACCACCCGAGGAGAGAAACGCAGCTGAAAACCGCGGTAGCCCTCGAGGTACGCGTTGGCGATCAGCCAGCCGATGTAGATCCCCTTCTGGCCGCTGGTCATCAGGTCCTCGGTCCACGGTTCGAGAGCGAGCGGACCCAGCCTCCAAATCGCCTGTCCGAGCAGGAGCGACACCCAGGCGATCCCCCAGGCGGCCACGAGCTTTTGAACCCAGGGACGCATGAACGGCGCGACGTTAGCAGTATCGTTCGGGATGTCGACTTGCCCAGGAGCGGTTGAAACCGGCATGCTCTGACATACTAGGCAACGACTTGGACGATGCGACGTACGATGAGGGGTTTGATGAACTCGGCGCTAAGCCTCGACGGCCTGGCTTGCCCCTGGAGCCTCGACGCGTGCTGCGCATCCTCGCGCCGCAGCGGCGCCGCCTCGGGGTCACGTTTTTGGTCGCCTCGGCCTTGGCATTGGCTGCGTCTTTCTTCGTTCCAGAAACATACGAATCGTCGGCCGTGTTGCTCTACGAGGGCGCGCCGTTTCTCGATGAGGAAGGCATTCCACCAAGCGCCGACGCCTTCGTTCATTCCGCCGTCGTGCTGAGCCGCCTTCGCGGCGTGCGCGCCCGGCTCGGCTGGGGCGTGTCCCTGGAGCAACTGGCGGCCCGGACTACTGCGACCCTCGACAGCGAGACTTCGTTCCGACTGTCGGCAACGTGGGAGACGGCCGAAGAGTCGATCGCATTGGCGCAAGCCGCCCTCGACGAGTTCCTCGAGCATCAGGCCGAGTTCAATGCCCAAGAGATCACGCGACTCACCGCGGAGAACGAGGTCTCTATGGCGCAGGCCAAGGTACGGCGTGACGAGGCGCAGGCGGCGTTTGATGAGTTTCGCGAGAAGAGCGGCATGCCGGATCTCCTCGACGAAAAGGAACAGCTACTCAAGAGGGCCGCGGTTCTCCGGTCTCGCCTGGATGCGGCTGTCGTGGAGATCGCAGCGCAGACCGCGGTCATGGCCGAGCTGGAGCAAGCCCAAAAGGAGCTTCCCAGGCAGATCGTAGCGAGCGCAACGAAGGGCTCGCACGTCGATGCACCATTGGCCCAAGCGCGGGCTGAGCTCGCGGAGGCGCGCGCCACATTGAGCGAGGAGCACCCGCAAGTGCGGGCGTTGAAGCAGAGAGTTGCGAATCTGCAGTCGCAGAAGGGCGCGCATCGCGCCGAGGTCAGCGGGCAGATCCTAGCGCCCAATCCGGCGCGCGCTTCGGTCGAGGAACAGCTTGCGAGCGTCCGAGCGGATTTGGCCGCGGCGCGCGAGAGTCAGGCGGCCATCCAAGTGCTGCTTTCCGATATCCAACGTCAAGCTGAGTCGCTCGCGCCGTCGGAGGGCGAGGCCCGAAAGGTGATCAGCCAGCTCGATGCGGCAATTGCTCGGGTCGAGACGCTCACGGCGCGTGGCGCGGCGCTTCGAGATGCGGCACTCCGGCGGTTCACTGGCTTTCGAGTGCTCTCGTCCCCGGTGCTTCCAGAGCAGGCAAAGAAGGATCCGATTTACGTCACGATGCTCCTCGCACTGCCGGTTCTCGCGGTGTTGGTCTACGCGATCCTTCTGCTCGTGCGCGCTCTCCGTGCGCTCAAGGTGGAAGCGCCCCGCGAGGTCGCGTGGTGGGGAAATGGCCCCGTTCTCGGAACCAGCGTGTGGCCGCGAGAGCCGGACGCGCTTTCGGCGTTCGTCGACGAGCTAGAGGACCAAGGCGTGTATGGTGCTGGGCGTACGCTCGTCGTGCCGGCGACCGAGGTGGAGCGGGAAATTGCATGCTCTTTCGCGATGCAGTTGGCCAAGGCTCCCTGGCTCGCCGCGGCGATTCTCGACGTGGGCGAACGGTCGGCCGACAAGTCCCACCTGGTCACGCCGGCCCCGAGCACTTTGGATCCGCGACTGACCCCAACTCTCGGGATGCAGAGGCGTTTGTCCTCGCAAGGTACGCCGTCGGTTTCGCACGGGCGAGCCATGCCTTACAAGCCGACGATGCAGGGGTTCGTACCGCCAAGCACAAGAACGACGTCCTCGCCGCCGCTCGTTACTCCGTCGCCGCAGTCGGGCCTCCCGGGTGGACCGGGGTCCTCGAGACCACCCCGAAAGAGAACGGTGATTGGACTGCCGGCGGTACATTCGTCCGACCCCGCGGTGCCATCCAAACCGATTCCGATCGAAGCGAGACCGGTCACCAGCTCGACGACCCCGCCCGGCGAGAGCGGCGAGTCGTCCAGGGGCCCACAGCCGTTTCGTCGCAGGCGCGGCGCGAGGGCCACGGTGCGGATGGTCGTTCCCGCGAACCAGGCCGGCGAGGCTCACCAGGTCTCGTCTCCGGAACAGCCGACTTCCGAAGAAGAAGCTTTCCTTCTCACCCGCCCCGTGCCCGTGGCCGCCGACGAGACACCTCGTCCGGCTGGACGTGCGGTGCACGTGAGAACGGAAACGCCCTACGCGAGCGCGTCGAACGCGGTGATGCGAGCCGCTGTCCGACTGCTCGGCGATGAAGACGATGACCTCACTCAGCTTCGGCGCTCCGCACCGCCGACTGCGCGCGAGACCGAGGAAGTGACCGGTGTGGCGCTTGCTTGGAACGGTCCGTTGAGTGGCCCGGTCTTGCGACGGGCGGCGCGCCTCGCGCATCGGGTGCTGGTCGTCGTCTCCTCGGGCTTGAGCGTCGTCGAGCTCACGCGGATCAAGATGCGGCTCGGCCGCGATGCGGGCGTCGGGTACGTGTTGGTCAACCTCGAGGACGCCTATCTGGATACCAAGGACCGGGTCGGGCCAGTCGAGGAGTTCTGGCGCGGGGCTCGGGACGCGGATTCGCCGGCTTCGCGGCGGCCTTGAGGGCGCGTTGCGGCCGCAATCGCTCTAGTCTATCTAGATTTCGCTGTGTCCAACACCGACGAGCGAATGAATCCATTTCCACCGCTGAGCAAGTCGGAGTGGCTCGCCAAGGTGGAGGCCGACCTCAAAGGCGCATCGCCCGACCGTCTGCGCTCGAAGACACCCGGCGGGTTCCAACTCGAACCGCTCTATACGGCGGACGACGTGAGGACGCTGAGCGCTGTGGGCTTGCCCGGTGTCTATCCATACCTGCGCGGTGCAGCGCCCATGGGCGGTTGGATGATTCGGCAGGAGTACGACGATCCTCGGCCGAGCGTGTGCAAGGCGCAGATCGCGCAGGACCTCGGTCGTGGGGTCGAGGGGCTCTGGCTACGCTTGGGACCGCGTCACGGCTGTCGCCTGCTCACCACCGAAGAGCTCGACGACGTGCTCGCGTCCGTCGACCTTGGAGCGACCTCCGTCTACCTTGAAGGCGGTTCGGACGCGCTGGCGGTGGCGGCCGGCTTCCTTGCGGTAGCCGAGCGGCGCGGCGTCTCCCGTGATGCGCTGCAAGGCGGTTTCGCGTTCGACCCGCTCGGCCTTCTCGCAGGCGAGGGGCGG
>Ga0316197_10001359_pt1 | contig 17470 bp, 13 predicted proteins | sample OudBiesiAoxic_MG_FD_204939 | JGI IMG/M metagenome (GOLD analysis project Ga0316197, IMG submission 204939) | Coastal sediment microbial communities from Oude Bieten Haven, Netherlands - site A oxic | ecosystem: Environmental > Aquatic > Marine > Coastal > Sediment | place: Netherlands... | reverse complement strand
GACACCAAACGCCGCGGTATCGGATGGACAGCGCAAATGGTTCAAGTAGTCATCATGCGCAGTGAGCGGTTGTCGAACTGGGAGGACACCAATGAGTCTCGCTGATCGAGTGAAAGCAGCAAAGGAAGCCGACGCGCAGTCCGACAACCAGCGCGAAGAGACCCGCAAGGACTTGCGGAGGAAGCTTCACTTCAAAGTCGTCGAGGGGCTCGGACCCACCTTGTACGACCGCCAGATGAGCGACGCCGAGTTGAAGCTCAGAGTCATGGAGATGCTCGAATGGGCACTCGACCAAGAGCAATCGGTCGCTTTGACGCGGACCGATCGACTTGGTCTGCTCCAAGAGATCGCCGACGATGTGCTGGGGTACGGGCCCATTGATCCGTTCCTCGCGGACCCGGAAGTCACCGAGGTCATGGTCAACGGCCCGCACGCGGTGTGGGTTGAGCGGCACGGCCAGCTCACTCGGACCGACACGCGGTTTGTTGATGCGACCCACCTGGAACGGATCATCGAAAAGATCGTCGGCCAGGTCGGTCGGCGGATCGACGAATCGAACCCGATGGTTGACGCCCGTCTGCCCGACGGTTCTCGCGTCAACGCGGTGATTCACCCACTGGCCATTGGTGGTCCCTTCCTCACCATTCGTAAGTTCGCCGTCGATCCCTTCACGATCGACGACCTCATCGCGAACGACACGCTCAATGACCAGGTCGCGGGGCTGCTGCGGCGGTGCGTGCGTGGCCGGCTCAACGTCATCGTAAGCGGTGCCACCGGTTCCGGCAAGACGACGTTCCTGAACGTCCTCTCGAACTTCATCCCCGACGATGAACGAATCGTCACCGTCGAGGATGCGGCGGAGCTCCAGCTGAGCCAGATCCATGTGCTCACCCTGGAGTCGCGTCCACCGAACATCGAGGGCACGGGTGAGGTCAAGATTCGCGATCTGGTGAAGAACACCTTGCGTATGCGCCCCGACCGGATCATCGTCGGTGAGGTTCGTGGCGGTGAGTCGCTCGACATGCTCCAGGCAATGAACACCGGGCACGACGGGTCGCTCACGACGGTCCACTCCAACTCGCCGCGTGACACACTCGCACGTATCGAGACGATGGTTCTGATGGCGGGAATGGATCTTCCAATCCGGGCGATCCGAGAGCAGGTTGCCTCGGCGATCGATCTTGTTGTTCACGTCCACCGACTTCGCGACGGAACTCGACGTGTGACGCACGTCACCGAGGTCGTCGGCATGGAAGGTGACGTCATCACCCTGCAGGACATCATGCTGTTCGACTACGGCATGGGCGTCGATGAGAGCGGAAAGTACCTCGGCCGTCTGAAAGCGACCGGGATCCGTCCGGCGTTCAGCGAGCACCTGGACAACTTTGGGATCAAGCTCCCACCGGATCTGTTCGCCCCCGAAGCGTTTGCCGCACGATGAGAACTCGAATGAGACTCACCGTGGCCGTTGCTGGCGCAACTGTGGCGCTGTCGGCGGCACCTGCCGCCGCAGCCGAGCCTGTGCTGGCCGCTCAAGGAGCGAAGAGCTGGCTCATCCTCCTGTCTGCGGTCGCAGCCGCCCTTGGTACGTTCCTCTTGCTCGTCGTCCTCTTCGGCGGTGGGAAGAACCCTCGCGACACCGGGATTGCCGGTCGTCTCGGCACCTACGGGTCCAAGGGACAGAAGGCCTCCGGGATCTTCGGCCGCTTCGGCTTCATGAGACGAGCTGCAGCGTCGGCAGACGAGATGGTGGCGAAGCGGGGTAACACGACCGCCGTCGAGAACGCCCTCGAGCAGGCGAACATACCAATTCGGCCGGGCGAGGCCGTCATGGCCGTCGTCGGGATCGCGATCATCGTGGGGCTCATCACCGGACTTGCGACGAAGTCGTTCGTCTTCGCGGGAGTTGCCGGGGTGGTTGTGGTCATCTTCGCCTCGTTGTATGTGAGCCACGTGGCCTCAAAGCAGAAGAAGAAGTTCGACATGCAGTTGCCGGATACGCTGAACCTGCTCTCAACCTCTCTGCGAGCCGGGTATTCGGTCATGCAGGCAATCGAAGCGGCGGCACAAGAGGCGCCGGAGCCAACCCGCCGCGAGTTCGGTCGTGCCATGACGGAAATCCGACTCGGGCGTCCTCTCATCGATGCCCTCAACGACATTGCCACGCGTATGGAGTCGAAGGACTTCGAGTGGGCGGTGATCGCAATCGCCATTCAGCGCGAGGTCGGAGGCAACCTCGCCGAGGTCTTGCAGTCGACGGCAGAGACGATGATGCACCGGAATCGCTTCCGCCGTGAGGTGAAGGCACTCACCGCCGAAGGTCGAATCTCGGCTTGGATCATGGCCCTCATGCCGGTCGGAGTGATCGTTGCGATCTGGGTGATGAACCCCGAGTACATCGTCCCGTTGTGGAGCACGCCGATCGGGATCGCGATGTCAGTCGGCGGCGTCCTGCTCATGGGGGCGGGGATCTTCTGGATGATGAAGATCGTGAGCATCGATGTTTAGGAGAATGCAATGCTGTTCGCTGTAGTCGCAGTTGGTCTATTGGTCGGTGCACTCGTCTTCTATGTCGGGAACGGCGTCGTGGCAGCGCGCCAGAACTCGGGCAACCGGCTCTCGGCGTTGAGAACGAGAGACGAAGTGCTCGACGGCAGCTTCTCCGAGCGAGCGCTTGCCCCGATGGTCCAGGGCATCGGTCGGACCGTCATTCGATTCACGCCGACTGGCTGGGTCGGCAATGCGCAACGCAAGCTGATCCTCGCTGGTTGGGCAGATCGCATGGACGGCAATACGTGGGCAGCGGTGCGAATCGTCTCCGTCGTTGGCTCGTTCTTCCTGTGGCTGTTGGTCCAATCAATGGTCGAAGGTGCGGTGATGCGGATCGTCGTCTTCGGTGTGTGTGCGTTCATCGGATTCTTCGGTCCGGTTGCGATGCTCAACAGCCGCATCGACAAGCGGCGCAAGGCCATGGAGAAGGAGCTCCCCGACGTCATCGACCTCCTCGTGATCTCGGTCGAGGCCGGGCTGGGTTTCGATTCCGCACTGGGACGGGTCGTTCAGAACGTGCCGGGGGAGATCTCGCGAGAATTCTCTCGCACGCTCCAGGAGACCCGGGTCGGCGTCAGCCGAACTGATGCATTGCGACACCTCACCGAACGTACCGACGTCGACGACCTCAATACGTTTGTTCTCGCCCTCATTCAGGCTGACCAATTCGGTGTGTCGATCGCTCGCGTGCTGAGGGTCCAGGCGGAGGAAATGAGGATTCGGCGCCGTCAGCGCGCACAGGAGCGGGCATTCAAGGCCCCGGTCAAGCTCGTCTTCCCGCTCGTGTTGTTCATCTTCCCCGCTCTCTTCGTCGTGATCCTCGGGCCGGCAGCGATGAACGTCATGGACTCGATCAGCAGCGGCAGCTTCGGCGGGTAGCAACACCGCCGGCCGGGTTCTGGTGACCGCCAAGCGAGCCTCGAGGCCGTGGTCTCGTCCTGTCTCAGCGTACGTCGCCCACCGACCACCCGTCGGTCCGATCGCGATTGTCGCCACTACCGATCATCGGCCGAGTTGGTTGAGTGGTGCGCTGATGGTGTGACTCCGTGGCTGGCGTGCGGTGAGATCCGGAGAGCGACGGTAGCCTGACCGCATCCATCGCCGGGGTGAACACGTTTCCTGCTAGAAGGTCACGGTCGGCTGAGCGACGTTCCCGGTTGGAACCGATGGCAGCGGCGGAGTGCGAGACGCGTTCGCGATTCGCTGGTGCGGGCCTTTCGGGATTGTGCCGGCGTACCGGTGGGGTGTGCGGGGTCCGTCGCAGGGTTCCCCCGTAGCCCGGCGATCATCGGCGAACTGCCTGCAGCGGGGTCAACGAAGGCGCTCCCGGTAGGTCCGCGGGCGTCCTGCAGGGCTTGATCGGCGTGCGAGGATCAATGTGACAGAACACCTCCGAACGTGAAGAGGGGATCCGGCGGTGAAGCCGAATCCCCTCTTTGCGTATTGTCCGACGTGCCTACTAGGTCGTCGCGTTGTTCAGCGTGTTCCCGGCGTTGTTGAAGACACCATCGATGGCGCCCGTCAGGAAGCCAATCACGCCGATGAGGATAATTCCGATAAGGGCGACGAGCAGGGCGTATTCGACCATGCCGGCTCCCTCTTCGTTCTCAACCAACCGGCTCTGGAAGGCCGTTACTAGACGAAGCATGTTTTACCTCCGTAGTGGGGATGATCCATTGCTGACTGTATCGGCACACGATCACGCCGTCTGTAGGCCGAGCGCACCATTTGACCGAAATAGGTCGATGGGCCTAGGGGCAGGGTCCGGGCTTGAGATCAGCGACCGTCGAGGCCCAAACGGATAGCCTCGACAGCAGCCTGCGCCCGATCTGACACATGCAGCTTGGCGTAGATGCTTGCGAGGTGGTTCTTCACCGTCTTGTGCGAGATGTACAACTCTTCTGCCAAAGCATCGGTCTGCGAGACCCCGCGAGCCAACAGTGCAAGAATCTCGCGTTCCCGTGCCGTCAGCGATTCCGCTCCCGGGGAGAGTGTCGCTTCCTGGTACGGGGCAAGTGCGGCGGCGAGATCATCAACCGCACAGAGGTCCACGCCGTCATGGACGGCGCGAATTGATGCCGCCAATTCGGGAAGCGGTGTCGCCTTTGAGAGAAACCCCGAGGCTCCAGCTTCAATGGCCCTCTTCCGGTATCTGTCCTCCGTGTGCATCGTGACGACGAGTGTTGGCGGTGGATCATCGAGCGACTGAAGGACGTCAAGGCCGGTTCCGTGGGGCATCTCAATGTCGACCAGGAGCACGTCGGGTCGTGTCTGCCCGAGCACGTGTGCCAAACCCCTGCCGTCAGTTGCGGTTGCAACGACGCCCATGTCGGGAAGCGAGTCGAGGGCCTGGTGCATTCCATCGAGAAGAAGAACGTGATCGTCGGCGATGACAATCCTGATTGGCGCGGTCATGACTCTCCCCACCGGACCTCGATCGATGTTCCTTTGCTGCGCGATGAATCGATCTCGAAGCTCGCTCCAATCTCATCGGCACGTTCCTGCATGCCCACAAGCCCATAGTGGTGCGTGCGTGGAGCACGGCGCGAAATCCCTCGGCCATTGTCGGCGACCCGCAGCCAACCGCTGGTCTCGTCCGATTTCCCCTCAATCGTGACGATTGTCCCACCTGAGTGCTCGACCGCGTTGCGGACGGCCTCGGTCATGATGGCGACAACCTGGGTCCCGACGAAGGTGTCCGGAGGTTCGATCTCGTCGATTGAGATCACGATCGAGGGACCATCCGCAGGTGAATCTGCCGCCACCATTTCCGCGTTCTCGATGAGACCGGCGACCTCCGCCGGTCGAAGATCCGCCACCGTTGTCCGTACCTGGTCGACAAGTTCGGTGATGGTCGCCCGCATGTCGGTTGCCCTCATCCTGGTGGTCGGCTCGATTCCTTCCTCCTGGATCAGGACGTCGAGTCCAAGTCCAATCGAGACAAGCGAGGGGCCAATCTCGTCGTGGAGGTCTCGCGCGAGGCGAATGCGCTCTTCTCGCACGGCGCGGCGTGCGATTGACTGGAGCAGCAGCACGTTGTCGAACGCGAGGCCGACCATTTGGAGCGAACGCTTGAGCTCGGTCGAGTTGATGTCGATGCTGGCCCCGGGCATCGGCCAGAGCCGGAGAACACCAATGTCCTCACCTTCGAGTGCAATGCCGTAGTCGACGGCATCGACGTCCGGGGGCGGTTGCCCCCGGGTTGCGACGACGATCTGGTCGTCGTGGTCGAATATGGCGATGGTGCCCGCCGCATAGGGAACGTTGACCGCGAGGTCTCGGAGCGCGATCCGCCCGATGGTGATGGGGTTCAGCTCAGCCGAGCTCGCCAACTGGGCGAGATCCGTAAGGAGTTGGTGTGCCGCCACGAGACGGCCGTATTGTGTGGCAGCTGATTCAGAGCGGGGCTCCTCGATCAGTATGCGGTGCGCTTGGCCGAACGTGACGCCGAGCAACGCGTAGAACGCGGTCACAGCGGGAAGCGGCGGCGCCAGGAGATCCTCGGTTGACGTGGCCGCAACGGCAATCAACCCGACGATGGCAACAAGCGTCGTCACCCCGCCAAGGCGCATACCGTGGAAGGCCGACGCGAAGAAGATCGGTACCGCGAGATAGAGGAGGTACGGGCTCTCGACGCCGCCCGTCAGCCCAATTGCGAGGAGGGCAGTGGCGACACCGAGAAACGCCAGGAGCGTGGCGACGAGGGGCAGCTGCTTGTGCCGATACGGGATCGCCTGCATACCGATGGTGTAGGCGGTGACGGCGATCGACGCCGCCACCGTTTTGGGTTCAACCCCGTTCTCGAGGATCGAGAGCCCGACCCCTACGACGAGCGCGACCCACACCAAGATGGTCTGGATCCACTCGAATCGAATCTCCCACGAGTCACGCACGCTGCAAGGGTACAGTCTTGTGATGCGCGCAACGAGACACTCGGGGGAGTCGGTGCGGGTTCTCCTCGGCGGCGGCATCGGCTGCGGCAAGTCCCTCGCCGGGCGCCGATTCGCTGCGTTGGGAGCTGTTGTCGTGGATGCCGACAGACTCGGGCACGCGGTTATCGCCCCTGGAGGCGAGGCGTACGAGCTTGTGGGCCAACGCTGGCCGTGTGTGCTGACCGATTCCGGTGTCGATCGAGCGGCACTCGGACAGATCGTCTTCGGGAGTAGCGAACAACTTCGCGAGCTCGAAGCCATGACCCATCCAGCGATCGTCGAGAGAATCGCAGCGATCGCAGGAGACGCCGTCGATCTCGTCGTCGAGATCCCGCTCATCCTGGAGATGGCCGGCGATTGGACAGCCGTCTACGTCGACGCATCAGCCGATCGGTGCATCCGCCGAGCCGTCGACCGGGGGCTCGATGAGCAGAGCGTTCGGAAACGGATGGGCCACCAACCGCGCAGATGCGAGTGGCTCGCATGGGCGGACCGGGTGCTGGAGAACAACGGCACGCCGGACGAGCTCGCCGCGCGCGTCGACGCCCTTTGGACGGAGATTCGGGGCTGATGGCTGAGATGAGGCCGTTCCGGGTGCACTCTGATTTTGCTCCTGCCGGCGATCAGCCGGCGGCGATCGCCCAACTCGTCGAAGGAGTCGAGCGTGGCGACCGATTCCAGACACTGCTCGGCATCACGGGGTCTGGAAAGTCGGCAACGATCGCGTGGACGATCGAGAAGCTGCAGAAGCCGACGCTGATCCTTGCACCGAACAAGGCGCTCGCCGCCCAGCTTGCCAACGAGTTCCGTCAGTTCTTCCCGGAGAACCGGGTTGAGTACTTCGTGTCGTACTACGACTACTACCAGCCGGAGGCGTACATCGCCCAGACGGATACGTACATCGAAAAGGAGTCGACGGTCAACGACGAGATCGACCGGCTGCGGCATTCGGCCACCGCCGCGCTGCTGACGCGCCGCGATGTGATCATCGTCGCCTCGGTCTCTGCGATCTACGGCCTTGGGTCTCCCGAGCAGTACGAGGGCCAACTCCTCCGCCTTGTTCGTGGGGTCGAGTTCCCGCTCGACGAGGCGATTCGGCGCCTCGTCGACATCCAATACGAGCGAAACGAGATCAATCTCATCCGGGGGAAGTTTCGCGTGAAGGGCGACACCCTCGAGGTCTTCCCAACGTATGAAGAGACGGTGTATCGCGTCGAGTACTGGGGCGACGAGGTAGAGCGGATTCTGCAGATGAATCCACTCACCGGCGAAGTGGTCGAGGAGCAGAACGAGCTGTGGGTGTATCCGGCTAGCCACTACGTCACCTCGCAGGAGCGCATGCTGCGCGCCCTCGCTGGGATCGAGGCCGAACTCCACGATCGTCTCCGGGAGCTCGAGAACGGCGGGGAGCTTCTCGAGGCGCAGCGCCTTCGGATGCGCACGTCGTACGACATGGAGATGATGCGCGAGGTCGGGTTCTGCTCCGGAATCGAGAACTACTCCCGATATCTGGACGGGCGAGAACCGGGAGAACCTCCGTACACCCTGCTCGACTACTTCCCGGACGACTATCTCACGGTGATCGACGAAAGTCATGTCGCCGTGCCGCAGATCCACGGGCAATACGCCGGCGATCGTTCGCGCAAGGATGTGCTTGTCGACCACGGTTTTCGCCTGCCCTCAGCGATGGACAACCGACCGCTCACCTTCGAGGAGTGGTACGAGCGCACGGAGACGGCGATCCTGCTGTCGGCGACGCCCAGCGCATGGGAGTTGAGGGAATCCGGGCAGATCGTTGAACAGGTGATTCGCCCGACGGGGCTCGTGGATCCGGAAGTGCTGGTGCGCCCGACGAAGGGTCAAATCGACGATCTCGTCGAGGAGATTCGGGTCAGGGCCGAAGTCGACCAGCGTGTCCTCGTGACCACATTGACGAAGAAGATGGCGGAGGACCTGTCCGACTATCTCCTCGAGCTCGGGGTGCGAGCCAGGTATCTGCACAGCGACATCGACACGCTCGAACGCGTCCAAATCCTGCGTGACCTTCGCATGGGCGAGTACGACGTTCTCATCGGAATCAACCTGCTCCGCGAGGGGCTGGATCTTCCCGAGGTCTCGTTGGTTGCGATCCTTGACGCGGACAAGGAAGGGTTCCTTCGATCCGAGACGAGCCTCGTGCAGACGATCGGCAGGGCCGCCCGAAACGTCGACGGTGCCGTCGTGATGTACGCAGACGCCGTGACCGACTCGATGCGGCGAGCGCTCAGCGAGACAAACCGTCGACGGACGCTCCAACTCGAATACAACGAGCAACACGGGATCGACCCGCAGACGATTCGAAAGAAGGTCTCCGACATTCTGGAGTTGATACAGAGCAGCGACGCCCCTCAAAGCGACCGGCGAGCCCGCGAGCTCCGTCGCCGTGAGCCGCTGGATCTGACGCTCGACGATCTTCGCCGTCTGATTCAGAGCCTGGAGGAGGAGATGCACGAGGCGGCATCCGAACTCCGATTCGAGTACGCGGCGCGCCTGCGCGACGAAGTCGACGATCTGAAGCGGGAACTCAGGGAGCTGGTTGACGGGGCGGGGTAGACCAGTGGAGGCGGTGGCCGCTACGGGAAGCGCTACACAGCACCGGCGGAATGCCGGGCTTGCGGCAGAGCCCCGAACGACGTGCCGGGATTACCGTGTCGATCGGCACGTACACCCCTCTGCCGGTACGCTTGATCGATGAACACCAACCCAGAGGTCGACGCCTGGTTCTCCGACTACGACAACCCTCAGAAGGACGCGGTCCTGCGTGTTCGCGAGCTGATCCTGGCCGATGACCGGATAACCGAGACGATCAAGTGGAAGAGCCCGACGTTCATGTACCAAGGGAACATGGCGAGCTTCAATCCGCGGACCAAGGCGCACGTGAGCCTCATGTTCCATACCGGCGCCTCGATCCCCGGAAAACATGCCCGGCTCGAAGGTGGAGGCGAAACAGCTCGGTACATGAAGTTCGCCGACCTTGCCGAAGTCGAAGCGGCCGCCGATGAGCTGAGGGCCGTCGTCGATGCGTGGTGCTCGAGCCGCAGCTGACCCCGGCACGGCGGCGCCGAAGCACAACCAACGACGTCTGAAGAACGCGGCGCCCGACGTCTGAAGTCCACCGAATTTCGCAACGTCAGGTCACCCGGTGTGTAGCGCCGGGGACCGACTTCACTACGGCTACCGAGTTCAGGAAAGATGACGATGGCGAGCGAGACGATTCACATCAGTGGTGCGCGCGAGCACAACCTGAAGGACCTCCACCTCGAGTTGCCGCGCGAGAGACTCATCGTCTTCACCGGTCTTTCGGGATCAGGCAAGTCATCGCTGGCGTTCGACACCATCTACGCCGAGGGGCAGCGCCGCTATGTCGAGAGTCTGTCGGCATACGCGCGGCAGTTCCTCGGGCAAATGGACAAGCCGGACGTTGACTTCATCGAGGGGTTGTCACCCGCCATCTCGATCGATCAGAAGACCGCCAGCCGGAATCCACGATCGACCGTCGGCACCGTCACCGAGATCCACGACTACCTCCGGTTGCTCTACGCTCGCGTTGGGATTCCGCACTGCCCCAACGACGGTTCGCTGGTTGCCCGTCAGACGCCGCAGCAGATCGTGGATCGCATCCTTGAGATGGACGAAGGCACACGATTCCAGATCCTCGCTCCGGTTATTCGCGGCCGCAAGGGAGAGTATGAGCAGCTGCTCAAGGATCTCGCCCTCGAGGGGTTCAGCCGAGCCAGGATCGATGGTGAGGTCCGGGACCTGACCGACGACATCACGCTCGACCGGTACTTCCAGCACACGATCGAGGTGGTGGTCGATCGGCTCGTTCGGAAGGACGGAATCGAGCGCCGCCTCTCCGACTCTCTCGAGACGGCACTCAGACTCGCGGACGGCATTGCTCACGTCGCCATCGAGGACGGACCGACGCTCTCGTTCAGCCAGCATTTCGCCTGTCCGGAATGCGGGCTTTCGTTCGACGAGCTTCAGCCGAGGAACTTCTCGTTCAACAGCCCCTACGGCGCCTGCCAGGAGTGCTCCGGAATCGGCACCAGATTCCAGATCGACCCCGCGCTCATCGTTCCGCAACCAGACCGAAGCCTCTTCGACGGAGCGATCGCGCCGTGGCGTGGACGGCACCGGATGACCTACTACCAGCGGCTCCTTTCCGCCGTGGCGGCGGCAGAGGGAATCGACATGGACCGGCCATATCGGGAACTGTCGGAAGAGCACCGAACGCTGCTGATGGAGGGTACGAGCGACCGCGCATACACCGTCACCTACGAGAACCGGTTCGGCCGCACACGCCGGTATGACACGAATTTCGAAGGTGCGCTGCCATGGCTCGAACGGCGGTACGCAGATTCCGAGAGTGATGCCGTGCGCGAGGGCTATCAGCAGTTCATGCGCGAGGTGCCGTGCCGATCGTGCCACGGCGGCCGGCTGAACCCGATCTCGCTCGCTGTGACCGTCGGCGGGCTGTCGATCGCGGAACTCTCTGGTCTTTCGCTCGCCAAGGCATCGGCCGTCCTCGCCGATCTCGAACTGTCGGATCGAGACGAGCAGATAGCCGGCCGGGTAATCAAGGAGATCCGGGCCAGGCTCGAGTTCCTCCTCAATGTGGGCCTCGACTATCTGACGCTCATGCGGTCCGCCGCCACACTCGCGGGCGGTGAGGCGCAGCGCATCCGGCTGGCGACTCAGATCGGTTCCGGCCTGGTCGGGGTTCTGTACATCCTCGACGAGCCATCGATCGGTCTGCACCAGCGCGACAACCAGCGCCTGATCGAGACTCTGCTGCGACTCCGCGATCTCGGCAACACGTTGATCGTTGTCGAGCACGATGAAGAGACGATCCGCGTGGCCGACCATATTGTCGACATCGGTCCGGGTGCGGGTGAACACGGCGGCAAGATCGTCGCCGAGGGGTCGCTTGCCGATATCGAGCGTGAGAAGTTGTCCTTGACCGGGGACTACCTCGCAGGGCGACGTTCGATCATCGTCCCTGAGGAGCGGCGTACGGGCTCCGGTACCTCGCTTGTGATTCGAGGTGCAGGTGAGAACAACCTGCAGGACATTGATGTTGATTTCCCACTCGGTCGGTTCGTTGCCGTCACGGGTGTCTCCGGCAGCGGGAAGTCGTCGCTTGTGCAGGAGATCCTCTCGAAGGCGCTCCACGGCGAGTTGCACGGTGCGAAACGCATTCCGGGCCAGCATCGTGGGATCGAGGGCATGGAGCACATCGACAAGGTCATCAACATCGATCAGTCTCCGATCGGACGTACGCCCCGGTCGAACCCGGTGACCTACACCAAAGCCTTCGACGCAATCCGGCAGCTGTTTGCAGCGACGCCCGATGCCAAGATGCGGGGATACCAACCCGGCCGGTTCTCGTTCAACGTATCGGGCGGACGTTGTGAGACGTGCAAGGGTGACGGCACGCTCAAGATCGAGATGCACTTTCTCCCCGATGTCTACATCCCGTGCGACACGTGCAAAGGCCGCCGCTACAACCGGGATACGCTCGAGGTGACCTTCAAGGGCCACTCGATCGCCGACGTGCTCGAGATGTCGATTGAGGAGGCACTGCACTTCTTCGAGAATCAGCCGCGAATCGCTCGCATCCTTGGCACGTTGTTCGACGTTGGTCTGGGCTACATCCGTCTCGGGCAGCCGGCGCCCACGTTGTCCGGCGGTGAGGCACAGCGAGTGAAGCTCGCAGCCGAACTCGCGAAGCGGTCGACGGGTCGAACGGTCTACATCCTTGACGAGCCCACGACCGGCCTGCACTTCGAGGACATCCGCAAGCTGCTCGGCGTTCTGGAGCGATTGGTCGACGGGGGCAACACGGTGGTCGTCATCGAACACAACCTCGATGTCATCAAGACGGCGGACTGGGTGATCGACCTCGGCCCCGATGGGGGTGACGGTGGTGGGCTCGTTGTCGCCGCAGGCACCCCCGAGGATGTTGCGCTCGTCGCGGAATCGCACACCGGGGTCTTCCTCGCGGACGTATTGGCCCAATCAGTGCGCAGCGGATCCCAGCGTCTCTGATGGAGGTCGATCCGATTCACGGCGAGAACCCGGAACGAGCGGATGGCACGACATCTCCGGTCGGGGATTGGGACGTCATGGCCGACTGGTGGCGAGGCGAAGCCGCGGGCGATCCGGTCTATCTGGAGGATGTCGCTCCGATGCTGACCCGGCTCATGGAGTCGACGACGGCACCGGTCCTTGATCTCGGGTGCGGAGATGGCCAATGGCTGCGATGGCTCGATGGTGACGTGGGGAAGGCCATCGGCTGCGATCGGTCGGGTGCCCTGTTGGCCGACGCCGCGGCTACGCACCCGGTCGCGTTGTGTGAGCTGCCCTCGTTGGCCTGGCTGCAGGATCAGGCGCTCGGCACGGCGTTCTCGGTATTCGTGTTCGACCTGGTTGCGGACATCGACGCGCTCTTCGCCGAAGTCGGCCGGGTCGTGGCGCCCACCGGTTCGCTTGTGGTCGTCATCAATCACCCGTCGTTCACGGCTCCGGGATCTGGACCGTTCATGGACCCGGACCTCGACGTGTTCTGGCGGTGGGGTGAATACCTCGAGCGCGGAGCCAGCCTCGTGCCTGCCGGGCCCGGCGCGGTGAAGATGTACCACCGGTCCACCGGCGACATCCTGACGTCAGCAGCGCAGGCAGGGTGGCACCTCGAAGAGATGATCGAGGCACCCCTCGGCTCAGCCGCAATCGAGAGAGAACCCTCGTATGCGGGACAAGAGGACATACCGCGTTTTCTCGGGGTGCGTTGGCGCCGATGATTCAAGAGACAGCCGGGACGTGCCGATAACAACCACCTGTCTACGGCATACGGAGTGTCCCCATGACTGATCATCTGGTCGCATTCGAATACGGCACCGGGCGCGTCTGGGGCTACATCAGGGCTCGGTCAAGCGCCGAGATCATCGAGGTCGTGCCGGAAGTGGACGTGTACGATCGCCCACCATCGTGGATGCGCGAGGGCGATGTGCGGCTCTTGCGGGAGCGAGCCGTGTACCTCAGCGGGAGTGCCCTCGACTCGATCCTCCACCGGAGGACATCGGCGGCGTAGTTGAGTGCCGATCACGCCGAGGCCGATACCATCGGACTCGATGCCGGAGCCCTCAACACGTTTGCCTTCGAAAGGGCAGTCCTCGGCGGGAAGTGACACGCCCCTCGGACCGCGCTGGTTCACCGTCGGCCTGGTGGCCGCGCCGACACTGCTCGTTCTGTTCTTCATGATGGGATTCATCCACGTGCCGGCGGACGGTTCGGGCGCGTCGATTCAGTTCCCCGAGATGTTGCGGGTGAACACACCGACGGCTGGTGATACCGGGGCACACGTGCTCCTTCCTCGCATTATCGAAGAGATGGGATTCCGGGTGGGCTGGCCGCTCGGCTGGAGCAACGCATGGTTCGCCGGATTTCCGGTGCTCTACCTGTACTTCCCGCTCCCGATGCTCGCGATCGTGCTTCTGGACACCGTGTTGCCCTACGGAGTCGCATTCAAGATGGTGCACGCCACCGGTCTGGTTGCCCTCCCCGCAGCCACCTACTTCATGGTGCGATGGATCGGATTCGAACGGATCGTCGCCGGGCTCGCTGCGGTCACGGGCGGGATGTTCGTGTTCATGGAGAGTTCCCAGGTCCTCGGTGGAAACGTGAAGTCGGTGATCCTTGGTGAATTCTCCTTCTCTTGGTCGCTGGCGCTCCTCGCCGTCTACGTCGGTCTGATTGTCCGCGACGCAGAAGTCCGCAGGCGTATCGAGCCGTGGCCTGGGGTCGTCCTCGCGATGGTCGCGGCATCGCACATCGTCTCGGTTGTGGTCGGGGTGGCAGTCTCAGGATTGCTCCTTCTTCGAAAGTCGCGGCGCCGTGTTGTGCTTGTGTCTTGGATTCTCGGATTCGGCCTTGTCGGCTTCTGGGCGGTGCCGTTCATTGTCCTGATCCTGCAAGGTATGTCACCGGATTCGAACTGGCAGGCGCTCACCGGCTTGACCGGACCCGATTCGCCCCTCCCGATCGACCTCGTTCCGATACTTCCGTTCGCAGCTGTCGGGTTGATCTGGTCGCTCAGACGCAGAGACCGGATAGCTCCCATTGTCGGGCTGGCCGTGATTCCGCTGGCGGCCTATTTCCTGCTTCCGCTGCTCGGGCTGTCGATCGTGTACAACGGCAGGTTCCTGCCGTTCTGGTACTACGGAGTCTTCGTACTCGGGGGCATCGGAATCGGGAGGTGTGTGGTCGCGGTTGGCCGGAAGATCCAGGCACAGGTTGACGGCGTCGCAGTGGTGGCGGCCGCCGCTGCGGTGACCGTCATGGTGGTTGCGGTGTTCTCCCTGTCGGTGGTCCCGTCGTGGGTTGAGCGCTCATACGCGGGCTACGAGGGCAGAGCCGTGTATCCCGAGTACGAGCGTCTCATGGCCACCGTCGACGATCTGCCTCCCGGAAGGATCGCGTGGGAGTGGAACCTCGCGATCGGGGCCTATGGCACCCCGCTCGCCCTGTCGCTCTTCCCATACTGGAGCCCCGAGCACCCCTCGATGCAGGGTTTGTACTACGAGTCGTCGCTCACAACACCGTTCAACTTCATCAACGAGAGCGAGACCAGTCGCGATCCGTCGTTCAGGATTCCGGGTCTGCGCTATCACCCGATGGATTTCGCCCGGGCTACTCCACATCTGGCTCTGTACGACGTCGCCTACTACGTCAGCTTCACCGACGAAGCCGAGCGGAGTGCCTTCGAATTCGGCCTTGAGGCCGTGGCCGACGCCCCACCATGGACCGTCTTCGCTCTCCCGCCATCACAATCGGTCGACGTCGCAGTGCTCGAACCGTCGGTCTGGGCTGGCTCATCGGGCTTCTCCGATGCCGCGCTGGAGTGGTATGACGATGTGGACAATCTCGATCACTGGCTTGTGGCCTCGGGGCCGGACAGTTGGGCGCGGGTCGGCTCTGTCGCTGAACGGCTGGATGAACCCTCAGCGGCATACGACGTCGATCCCAATGCCGTCACCAACATCCACATCGAGGATGACTCGATCTCCTTCGATACCACAGCGGTCGGTGTGCCCCATCTGGTGAAGGTCTCCTACTTCCCCAATTGGAACGCCGAGGGCGCAGATGGTCCCTTCCGTGCGGCGCCCTCGTTGATGGTTGTCGTGCCGACCGAAGGGTCGGTGGTGCTGCACTTCGGCCGAACATGGTCAGAGACCGTCGGTCTCGCTCTCACGGTGCTCGCGATCGGAGCTGTCGCAGCTTGGGGGTTCGGACGGCGAAGGGCACGCAGGGCAGACGGTGAGAGCCAGCAGGCGCCGCTCGTCGACGAAGCGCCTTTGGGTTGAATGACGGCCTGTCGGGTCATGGGCCGGGATACCATCGGGGGCGATGTTCCGGCGCCCGCCCCCATCCGAGATTCCCGATGCACCCGGTGTGTATCTGTTCCGTGACGAACACGGGGCCGTCCTCTACGTCGGCAAAGCGAAATCGCTGAGGAAGCGCCTCGCCAACTACTTCGGATCCGACGTGCGCGGCAAGACCGCGATGATGGTTGACGCCGCCGCGGGTGTCGAGTGGATCGTGACGCCGTCCGAGGTGGCTGCGATCATGACCGAGTTCTCGCTCGTCCAGGAGCACCAGCCCCGATTCAACATTCGGCTCCGAGACGACAAGAGCTTTCCCTATCTCGCTCTCACCGTTTCCCAGGAGTGGCCGCGGGCGATGGTTGTGCGGGGCAAGCGGCGGAAGGGCACGCGGTACTTCGGCCCATACGCCCACGCCTACGCGATTCGCCAGACGCTCGACCTCATGCTGCGGACCTTCCCGATCCGTACGTGCACGGACGCGAAGTTCCGGAGGCACGAAGCGGCAGGACGGCCGTGCCTCTTGTTCCACATCGAGAAGTGTGCCGGGCCGTGTGTCGGAGAGATCGACGCCGACCGGTACCAGGACCTCGTCGACGGAATGGCGTCGTTCTTCGACGGCGAGTCCGCCACGGTCACCGAGCGGCTCAGAAAGGACATGGAGGCGGCCGCTGCCACACAGGAGTATGAACAGGCGGCGCGGATTCGCGACCAGCTGAGTGCGGTGGCGAGCGCGACGGAGCGTCAGGAGTTGGTCACCGAACGGCCCGACGACTTCGATGTGGTCGCGGTGGCTGAAGACGAGTTGGAGGCGGCGCTGGTGGTACTCCACGTTCGGCGCGGCCGGATCACGGGCCGCAAGGCCACGGTGGTTGACCGTGTCGAGGACGTCGATACCCCGTCGCTGATGGGCATATTGCTCACCGCGCTGTACGGATCCGAGCGTCCCCCGCGAGAGGTTCTCGTCCAGGAACTCCCGGACGACGCCGACGTGCGGGCTGCATGGCTTGCTGAGCGGCGCGGGAGTGCGGTGTCGCTGCGTGTGCCCGTTCGCGGGGCGAAGCGGAGAGTGCTCGAGACCGCCGCGGACAACGCAGCCCAGGAATTCAACCGGCACCGCCTGAAACGACACAGCGACCACAACGCTCGCGCCCGCGCCCTGAACGACATCCAGTCGGCGTTGGACCTTCCCATCCCGCCTCTGAGGATCGAGTGTTACGACATCTCGACCATCCAAGGAACCAGCACGGTCGCGTCGATGGTCGTCTTCGAAGACGGCCTCCCAAAGAAGAGCGACTACCGCCGATTCAAGATCAGAACCGTCAGCGGCCAGGACGACTTCGCTGCGATGGAGGAGGTCATCCGCCGCCGGCTGAGTGCGTACCTCGCCGAACGGGATCTGCCGGTGGACCAGCGCGGCCGGTTTGCGTACCCGCCGTCGTTGATCGTTGTAGATGGGGGAGCGGGACAGCTGAGCCGCGCCGTCGCCGTGCTGGCTGAGCTGGATCTGGACATCCCGGCGGTCGGCCTCGCAAAACGACTCGAGGAGGTGTACGTGCCCGGTCG
>Ga0316197_10001358_pt1 | contig 17476 bp, 16 predicted proteins | sample OudBiesiAoxic_MG_FD_204939 | JGI IMG/M metagenome (GOLD analysis project Ga0316197, IMG submission 204939) | Coastal sediment microbial communities from Oude Bieten Haven, Netherlands - site A oxic | ecosystem: Environmental > Aquatic > Marine > Coastal > Sediment | place: Netherlands... | reverse complement strand
CTTATTATCTTGTCAATACTTTCAATAATTTAACGGCCGACAATAAGATATGGTAAAGAGAATCAATCCTATTGCACCTATTGTCCTCGCGGTGCTTATCATGGTATCCTGCAGTCCGTTCAGGCCTAAAGAGAGGCCCGGCCCCCAAGGCGATTTGCCCCAACTTTACTCCCTCTATACCGGCCCGGCGGAACCTGCCCAAAGGTGGTGGCATACATTTGAAGCCCCTGAACTCGACCGGCTGGTAAACGAAGCGTTATCGGACAGTTTCTCCCTGAAGGCGGCCTGGGCCAGGCTCCGGCAAACAGAGGCAATCGCCAGAATCGTCGGAGCCGATCTTTACCCTGACTTGAACGGGACTGCGGGGGCGCTTTACGCCCGGCAAAGATCGGATAAAGGGTCAGGAGGTACGGAGAGTTTCGAGGAATATTCCCTGGGGCTGGTGAGCAGTTATGAACTGGACCTGTGGGGGCGCATCCGCTCCAAACGGGAAGCGGCGATACTTCAAATTAGCGCCACGCGGGAAGATCTCCATGCGGCGGCCATCACGTTGTCAGCCGAAGTGACGAATCGCTGGATCCGAATTATCTCCCAGCAACTTGAAAAAAATCTGCTGAAAAAACAGCTCGAAGCCAATTTGATTTTCCTGGAATTGATCGAATTGAGATTCCGAAAAGCCATGGTATCGGCTCTCGATGTCTACCAGCAGAAACAGGTAGTGGAAAACGTGAGGGCCGATATTCCCTTGGCAGAGGCCGAGGAACAGCTCCTGATGCACGAACTGGCCGTGTTGATAGGCAAACCGCCCACCACTGCGCTGGCCATCTCCCAGACTGATTTGCCCAAAATGGCCGAGCTTCCGGCCACGGGACTGCCGGCGGACCTCCTGGCAACCCGGCCCGATGTCCGGTCGGCGGGTTCACGTTTAAAAGCGGCGGATTGGCAAGTGGCCGCCGCCCGGGCTGATCGTTTGCCATCCATCGCGCTTACGGGACGGGTCATCTACGGCCAGGGCGATCTGGACGTACTCTTCAACAACTGGCTGCTCAGTTTGGCGGGAAATCTGACCGCACCTATTTTGGATGGCGGACGCCGGGCCGCTGAGGTTGACCGTACAGTCGCAGTGGCGGATGAAAACCTATGGTCCTATCGCCGAACGGTATTGACGGCAATCAAGGAGGTGGAAGACGCCCTCGTTGGCGAAAACAAACAGCGCGCCCATATCGAGGCGCTCGAGCAGGTCTATGACGCTGCCCGCCGGGGCCTGGAAGAGGCGGTGGAACGCTATCGCAATGGACTGAGTGATTATCTTCCGGTCTTGACCCAATTGCTGACCACCCAAAATCTGGAACGGGATCTCATCCGGCAAAGAACTTTACTGCTGCTGAATCGTGTCAGCCTGCACAGGGCATTGGGCGGCGCATGGATAAAGGATCTGGCGCCCGATGGTTTATCATGAGGTTAATTTAAAATCTAACAGCTTAGGGACTTTACATCGATGACTGGAAAAAATCCTGACCCCCCCGAAGTGATTCAAACAGCATCACAGGATCAAACTTCGACCCCGAAAGGTAAGTGGCGCTGGGCGTTCAATATTTTATTGTGCGTGATATTTATCGCTGTGGGAATCGCGGGAGCAAACTACATCAAAAAAACGACGCCCAAAGCGCGCAAACGACCGCCGGCAAAAATTGAGCCGTTGGTCGTCACCAAGACGGTTTCACCAACCCAGCACCAGGTGGTAGTAACAGCCATGGGTACGGTGATTCCGGCCCGGGAAATGACCTTAAAATCCAGGGCAGCGGGAGAAGTCGTTCAGATCCATCCCGAGTTTATTGAAGGTGGCTACATCAAAAAGGGCACGGAAATCATAAAAATTGATGACCAAGACCACAAACTGGCTATTGCCAGGAGAGAGAGTGCCATTGCCAGCTCGGAATACACCCTGAAGCTGGAAATGGGTTATCAGGATGTGGCCAAGCGGGAGTGGGAGTTGCTCAAGGGGAACCAACCGGCGGATGAAAAGGATATTGAACTGGCCCTGCGTAAACCACATCTCGCCAAAGCCAAAGCGGATCTGGCGGCGGCCAAGGCCGAATTGAAACAGGCCCAGCTGGATCTGTCCCGAACCACTATCCGGGCGCCATTTAACGCTGTTATCCGATCCAAAAACGTTGAAATCGGTTCCCAGGTATCGACCCAAGACCAGCTGGCGGAACTTGTGGGAACGGATCTCTACTGGATCCGTGTTTCGATTCCGGTGGAAAGGCTAACATGGGTTAGGATACCGCGGGCCGACGATGGCCCGGGGTCCGAAGTGCGGGTCTTGTACCGCAATGGTTTCCATCGCCAAGGTAAAGTCATCAAGCTGCTGGGAGACCTCGAAACCGAAGGCCGCATGGCGCGTATTCTGGTGGCCGTCAAGGATCCGCTGGATATGGAATCGTCCGTTAATGGCCAGCCACCGCTATTGCTCGGCGAGTATGTCCGGGTTGAAATTGAAGGCCGGATGCTGGAAAACGTCTATCGCATTCCGCGCAGTGCCCTGCGGGACGCCACAAATTTGTGGCTGGTGGATGATGGAAATCATCTGGAAATCAGGCCGGTGCAAACCGTATGGCGGGACACCGATACAGTCCTGCTAAGGGAAGGTTTGGAACCGGGAGATCGGTTGATCATTTCGGATCTCTCCAAACCGGTAGCCGGCATGCCGGTGAGAACCGAGGCGGCAGGCGCCGGTATGCGACCCGAGGGTCAAGCAGAAAAGACAAAACAAGGTGGATAGTGATAATAAAGATCTATCATAAAAAATTATCTCTCGCGCAGAGACGCTGGGGTGCAGAGAAAAACAAAAAACCAAATCCCATATGAACCAGACAGAAAAAGACAACCCACCCAAAGGGGTCATCGCATGGATGGCGGGGCATAGCGTAACCGCCAACCTGCTGATGCTCGTTTTGCTAATTGGCGGGTTGATTTTAGCAATTAATATCAAAAAGGAAGTTTTTCCCGATTTCGAGCTAGATAGGGTGAGTATATCCGTTCCCTATCCTGGAGCCAGCCCCGAGGAAGTCGAGCGCGGTATTATTCTGGCCATCGAGGAGGCAGTCCAGGGTCTCGAGGGAATCAAGGAAGTGACGGCATCGGCCAATGAAGGCTCCGGCCGGGTGACCGTTGAGATCATCGCGGGTGAAAACATTCAACGCATCGCCCAAGACATCCAGAACGAAGTCGATCGGATAACATCTTTTCCGGATGAAGCCGAACGGCCCAAGGTGGTGATTGCCCAGCGGAAGCGATATGTGGTGTCCCTGGCGTTATACGGCGATCAAGGTGAGGCGATCCTGAGGGAAGCCGCCGAAGAGATCCGGGACCGGTTAGTGCAGGATCCCGACATCGCCCAGGTAGACCTTTCCGGAATCCGCGATTTCGAGATCAGCATCGAGATCCCCCAGGACCGGTTGCGGGCCTACAACCTAACGTTGGAACAGGTGGCCCGGGCCATCGGCAGGGCCGCGGTGGAGCTGCCCGGTGGATCCATCAAGACCGAAGGCGGGGATATCCTGGTGCGAATGAATGAGCGCCGGGATTTTGGGCATGAATTCGGTAAAATTCCCATTATCACCACCGTTTCCGGCACTGAAGTGTTGCTGGAAGATATGGCCAGGGTCAAGGACGGCTTTGAAGAGTCGGACAATTTCGCTACCTTTAACGGCCAACCGGCCATTATGTTGGACGTTTACCGGATTGGCGATCAAACCCCCATATCCGTTTCAGACGCGGTTAGGGACAAGTTGGAAGAGATCAATTCCATTCTGCCCCCCGGATTGAATATAGAAGCGCGCAACGACCGGTCCGATATCTACCGCCAACGCATGGATCTCATGTTGCGAAACGGCTACATCGGCCTTGCGCTGGTTTTTATCCTACTGGCAATTTTCCTGGAGCCCCGGCTGGCTTTCTGGGTCAGCCTGGGAATTCCCATCTCCATTCTGGGTTCCTTTTTCCTGCTGACCCTCATGGGCCTCAGCATCAACATCATCTCGATGTTCGCCTTTATCGTCACGCTCGGGATCGTGGTGGATGACGCCATTGTGGCCGGTGAAAACATGTATCACCATCGCCAGAGGGGCCGCTCTTGGTTCCAGGCCGCTGTCCATGGCACACGCGAAATCGCCAAGCCGGTTACTTTCAGTGTATTGACGAATATAGTCGCGTTCATGCCCCTGCTTTTCGTACCGGGATTCATGGGCAAAATTTTTAAGCAGATTCCGGTGGTGGTTATCGGCGTTTTCGCCATTTCCCTGATCGAAAGTCTGTTTATCCTTCCGGCCCATATCGGCCACCAGAGGCAGCGACCGCCGTCGGGGCTTTTCGGCTGGATCTATCGGCAGCAGCAGCGGTTTAGCGATCTATTTGCCCGCGTCGTTCGTTACCGATACGGCCCATTCCTCGATTTCGCTCTGCGCCATCGATATGTGACCGTCAGTATCGGCGTCGCCATCCTTATCATTACGGTGAGCTATATCCAAAGCGGGCGCATGGGGTTTGAACTTTTCCCCAAGGTGGAATCCGACTATGCCAAGGTGACGGCGGTACTTCCCTATGGCACAGCCGTCAAGAAAACAGAGGCGGTGCAGCAGGTTCTGGTACAATCGGCCCAGGAAGTGGTGGCGGAAAACGGCGGGGAAGAATTGACCGAAGGAATTTTCGCCACAATCAATGGCAACCAGGCCGAGATACGCGTATACCTGACACCGCCGGCCAGACGACCCATATCCACGGCCAGGTTGACGCAATTGTGGCGCGATCGGACCGGTAGCCTGGCTGGGTTGGAGTCAATCAAATTCGAGTCGGATGCCGGGGGACCCGGCCGGGGCGCCTCTATATCCGTGGAGCTTAGCCACCGTAAAGTGGAAGTACTGGAAAAGGCCAGCGCCGAGGTTGCCGCGGCCCTGGGGTTTTTTCCCACCGTGACCGATATCGATGACGGTTTCTCGCATGGAAAGCAACAGCTTGATTTTCAGATCCGCCCCGAAGCACGCAGCCTGGGCCTACGTTCCCAGGAAGTAGCCCGGCAGGTGCGCCACGCCTACTACGGGGCCGAGGCCTTGCGTCAGCAACGGGGCCGCAACGAGGTGAAGGTCATGGTCCGGCTCCCTAAAGCAGAACGCATATCCGAGCACCACCTGGAAGAGATGATTCTGCGCACACCGGCCGGCAAGGAGGTTCCCTTGTCGGAAGCCGTCACCATCAGCAGGGGCCGGGCCTATACCACCATCGATCGCCGTAACGGGCGACGAGTGGTCACGGTGACGGCCGATGCCAAGCCTCGAAGTAAATCCGGGCAGGTACTCCAGGCGCTGAAAGCGGACACCTTACCCGCCATGCAGGCCAAGTTCCCCGGTCTCACCTATAGCTTCGAAGGACGTCAAGCCGACCGCACCGAGAGTATGCAAAGCCTCATACGGGGATTGATGATTGCCCTTCTAATCATCTACGCTATGCTGGCTGTCCCTTTCAACAGCTTCATCCAGCCCGCCATCATCATGTTGGCCATTCCCTTTGGCATCGTGGGGGCGGTCATTGGGCACCTCATCATGGGGTATAGTCTTAGCGTCATGAGTATGTTCGGTGTGGTGGCGCTCTCCGGTGTTGTGATCAATGACTCCCTGGTGCTCATCGATTTCGCCAACCGCCGGCGCCAGGCCGGAAGGGAGAGCTACGAGGCTATTCACGAATCGGGAATCCACCGTTTTCGCCCGATCCTTTTGACAACCCTGACCACATTTGGCGGATTGGCGCCCATGATTTTCGAAACTTCCCGCCAGGCGCGGTTTCTGATTCCCATGGCAATTTCACTGGGATTCGGGATATTGTTCGCCACGGTGATCACCCTGTTACTGGTGCCGTCATTCTATATGATTGTTGATGATTTGAAATCCCTATTTACTAGAAAAAGCGTGCCTGCAATGGTGGATAATTCCACTTGAATTCCGGGCAAGCAGATGGCGTTTAAAATAACATGGCGCGTAAAAAATACAGAATTTGGATTAAACCCATAAGTGCAGCGATAAAGGTCATTTCAAGCGGAGGTTCACATGGAACATAAAGATTATTTTGAAAACATCAAAGGTATGGGGATATTGTCTACGGCAGACAATGACGGCAGGGTCGATGCGGCTATCTATGCCCGGCCTCATTTTATGGATGACGGAACCATCGCGCTGATCATGCGTGACCGGCTGACCCATCGTAACCTTCAGTCAAACCCCCATGCTTCTTACATGTTTATTGAAAAAGGACCCGGTTACAAAGGGAAACGCTTTTTTTTAACCAAAATCCGGGAAGAGCGGGATTCCGACCTGTTGCAGTCCCTTCGACGCCGTCAATCCATCGACGAGAAAGACGAATCTAAATTTCTGGTATTTTTCAAAATAGACCGTGAGCGGCCCCTGGTGGGCGACGGGAAATAGATTCGGCGGCCGTTCAGCCTGACTGAATCAACAACGTCCAATACTGATGCGGATATCGCTTCTATGAAAACGAATAAGCAATTTAGAAGACAATTGGGTGAATTATTCCGTTCTCAAAACCTGGCGGCTTTATCCACTCAGAATTCCGGCCAGCCCTATGCCAGCCTGGTTGCCTTTTATGCTGCCGATGATTTAAGGCATATTTACTTCGTGACGCCAAAGACCACGCGTAAGTTTGCCAACTTAACAGCCGACCACCGGGTGGCAGTTATGGTCAATAACAGCACCAACCAGGTCTCTGATTTTCATCGGGCCATTTCGGTAACTGCGGTTGGCAAGGCCAAAGAAGTCACCGGAGCGGACAAGGAGATTATATTAACCCAATACCAGGCCAAGCATCCCCATTTGGAAGATTTTGTGCGCTCGCCGACATGTGCCCTGGTAGAGGTATCCGTGGATAGCTATTATATGGTTAGAAACTTTCAAAACGTTATGGAGCTGCACCTGGAATCATGAACTGGATTCTATCCGCTGAAGAAGTCACTCCCGGAGATCGTCACCGCGTGGGCGGCAAAGGATATGCGCTATCGCAACTGGCCAAAGGCCTTTTCAAGATACCCACGACCGTTTGCATCACCAGTGATACCTATCAGGAATATGTACGCAGGACGGGCCTGCGCGAGCGAATTTTACTGGAGCTTCATCGTAAAGACTTCAGAGAAATGCGCTGGGAAGAGATCTGGGATTGCGCCACCCGCATTCGCAATATGTTCCTGACCAAACCGCTCCCCGACGATCTGGCACAGGCAATCCGCAACGATATCAGCGAACGATTCCGTGGCAGAACGGTAGCCGTACGGTCATCGGCGCCGGAAGAAGACAACGCTCAATCCTCATTTGCCGGGCTGCACGAATCCTTTATCAATGTGGCCGGTGTTGAATCGATATTAAAACACATACGCCTGGTATGGGCCTCGCTGTGGTCGGATGCCGCACTGCTATACCGAAGGGAAATCGGCCTTGACGTTGAAAAGAGTTCGATGGCAGTGGTGGTGCAGGAGACTGTGGCCGGGGACAGATCCGGGGTGGTCTTTACCCGAAATCCCAATGACGAGAATCAGGGAATTATTGAATCCGTTTACGGCTTAAACCAGGGGCTTGTAGATGGGACCGTCGAACCGGATCACTGGGTCATGGATCGATTTCGCAACACAATTATTTCGCATACGTCCCCGGAGCGTAAACACTGGATCATTCCAAGCCAAGATGGTGTCCGCCTGGCGGAGCTGCCTGGAGAAAAATCAGCCCATCCGCCGCTGAACACCCAAGAAGCAAAAATCGTATTTAAAACTGCCTGCAAAGCAGAAAAATTTTTCAAAATGCCCCAGGATGTCGAATGGACCTATAAAAAAGACGCGCTAGTTCTACTTCAATCCCGTCCCATTACTACCCTGCGTTCCGATAATCCCGAAGACGAGCGCGGCTGGTATCTAAGCCTGAACCGTAGCTTCGATAACCTTAAACATCTGCGTAAGAAAATCGAAGAAGAACTGATTCCCGGTATGATATCCGAGGCTGAGCGCTTAAGCGCCATAGATCCGGCAACGTTATCGGATCAGGCCCTGGCTGAAGAAACCAGAAAGCGCTCCGAAATCAACCAAGAGTGGGTCAACACCTACTGGGCTGATTTCATACCGTATGCCCATGGCGTACGGTTGTTTGGCCAGGTTTACAATGACGCCGTACACCCCGAAGACCCTTACGAATTTATCGATCTTCTCACCAATACCGAAATGGCCAGTCTAGCGAGAAACACCATGTTGATGGATCTTGCTGCCGTTATCCGCCGTGACAAAAATCTGGCGGAAAAACTGAAGCGCGGCGATGATACCGAACTGGATGCCCATTTTTTTTCCATGATCAATGAATTTATTGAAAAATTCGGTGACCTCTCCTGCGCGGTTACCGGGGGTAAAAATTGTGTGCTGGGCACCGGTCCGCTTTACCGGTTGCTAATTGAAATCGCGGATCATCCGGCGCCGACCGGTGATCGCCACAAAAATGATAGAATCAACCAATTGCAACAAAAATACCTGGATAGCTTTGACGACGATCAGAAGACACGGGCCAAAGAAATGCTCGATCTGGCCAGGAGCAGTTATCAACTGCGTGATGATGATAATATCTATCTCGGTCGGATTGAAGCGCAATTGCTGGCAGCCGTCCAGGAAGCCAGGAAACGCCTTGAGGACCAAACTGGCGGAAAGACATCGGTAATGTTAAAACAGGTACTGGAAGAGATCGATTTCGACACCGAATCCCGGAAATCAGGTCATGCCGAGACGACGCCCGGATTTAAGCTTCAGGCCCGGCAGTTGATCGGCCAGCCCGCAGGCCCCGGAATATCAAAAGGCAGCGCCCGGGTAATCCACAAACATTCCGATTTGGCCGATTTTAAATATGGAGAGGTATTGGTGTGCGATGCGGTTGATCCCAATATAACCTTTGTCGTCCCCCTGGCGGCGGCCGTTGTCGAGCGCAGGGGCGGGATGTTGATTCATGGTGCCATTATCGCCCGCGAATACGGATTGCCCTGCATCACCGGTATTCCGGATGCAACCTCCTTGATTCAAACCGGGGATGAAATAACGGTGGATGGATATTTGGGGATCGTCACCCTGGGTGGCACCGGGTTTAGAGGATCAGGCAGGGACGGCGATAAGTCAACACCCTTAGGCTAAAGGAGACGGCTTGGGGTCCAAGGATCCAAGGGTTCGAGGGGTCAAGTGAAAAGACCATTAAAGGTTTTCCTTTAATCCTTTCGGTAGCATCAACAATTAAACTAAAGTCTTCACCTAAAGGCGAGGGTTTTTCTCCCATTCCCCGAGTGGGACGATAATGAAGCCCTAATAAACTGAATCCGACACATCTTCGAAAGATGCTTGGGTCAGGCCGTTGAGAAGCAGGAAGGATCTTATCCTAATTTGAAAAACTTCAGCCTCGGGGTGCCTTATGAACTCAGTTAAATGGGGGTGGGCTGACAACAGTTTTTGACGAACCTTTTTATCTTTAGAAAGATCTATGATTTTTTGGAAAACGCCTTCAATGGTCATAGCCAGGGTTGTCGATCGGGGTGATGGGTCGCGGTTATCAATCAGAATGCTGACGGCCGGATTTTCTATTAAATTTTTATACTTCTGCGTTTGCTTGTGTGTTACCATGTATATTTCAGAGCATTTTCTATTGGTAACATAAGCCATCAGGGAGCAATAGGGCTGACGGCCGGTTATGGTTGCCAGAACGCATATACTTTGATCTCTGGCCAGTGCCTTCATTTTTTCAAGCGTCATTATTAATCCCTGAAAGGTGCTGAGTTTTTATAATTATCGATCTTTAGCATAATATTCGGGTAACAAAAATTAAATATTTCCAACACGGGCGGAATTAATATTTCGGGGAGTTTGAGTATGGACGATAAATTCAAAATCGGTATCAGCAGCTGTCTGCTTGGCAATAACGTCCGATGGAACAGCGGTCATAAACTGGATAAATACCTGACCAACACCCTGGGGCAGTTTGTGGCGTATGTTCCGGTTTGTCCCGAAGTAGAGGCCGGTTTCGGTGTTCCCAGAGAATCGTTCCGTTTGGTCGGCGACCCGGATCATCCCCACCTGATAACGTTTAAGTCAAAAACGGATCACACCGACCGCATGGTCAGCTGGGCCAAAAAACGCGTCAGGGAACTGGAAAAGGAGGACCTATGCGGATTTATTTTCAAGAGCGATTCTCCCAGCAGTGGAATGATTCGGGTCAAGGTGTATAATGAAAAAGGCATGCCGCATAAAGTCGGCATCGGGATCTTTGCCCGGGCCTTCATGGAACATTTCCCCTTGATACCGGTAGAAGACGATGGCCGCCTGAACAATCCACTCATCCGGGAAAATTTCATCCTACAGATTTTTACCATGAAGCGCTGGCGCGAAACAATGTCCGGAAAACGGAATATGGGTAACCTGGTGGATTTTCATACCCGCAACAAGCTCTTGCTCTTGTCTCACAGTCAAAAACACTATCGATCGATGGGAAAATTAGTTGCAGACGGCAAGAAATTCCCGATCAAAGATCTGTATCAACAATATCAACGCTTACTAATGGATGCTTTGAGGTTGAAAACAACCATCAGGAAGCACATCAATGTGTTGCAGCACCTGATGGGTTACTTCAAAAATCAGCTGACCGGGGATGAGAAGCAGGAATTGATCGAAGTTTTTGGCCAATACCGCAGCGAATATGTACCGTTGGTTGTGCCCATAACGCTAATCAATCATTACGTGCGCAAATATGACCAGCCCTACCTCAAGCAACAGACCTATCTCAACCCTCACCCGCTGGAACTCAAGCTTCGCACACATGTTTAGCTTTTTGTATTTCTGCAAAAAGGCATTAAAATTCCTGCACGGGAATCAGTACTTCGTTGCGGCGCAAAAACCAGGGCATAAATGGCGGATTATAGCGCGCCCAGATCGCTGCACCTGATTTTATGATAGTTTTTGACTATTATTAAACCCCCATTAATATCTGGTTGATCCTTTATTTTTTGTGAATATATTTTATGCCAAGCAAGAATTAAATAATACTTTAAGGAGGCTTATCATGACCGAACACAATGACTACATAGAAACCGAAAAAGAACGAGAAGATGGACATGTTGATACACGCAAAAAAAACTTTGAATGTGAGGATAAAGACCCGAATCTCGGATGCGATATGGGAATCGATGTGGCGGGCTAATATACCTGCCTGAATTTATAATCCCGCAAAGTTAGAATCCCCATCGACATGAAACAAGGCAGAGCCATATCGGGCTATGCCTTGTTGGTTTAATTTGGTGTGGCATTTGATAAAGGAGATTACCATGGAACTTAAAGAATATTTTGATACGACGAAGGGGGTGGGGGTGCTGTCCACGGCCGACCGTGATGGCCAGGTTAATGCGGCTATTTATGCCAGGCCCCATTTTCGGGAAGACGGAACCTTGGCGGTTATCATGCGTGATCGTCTCTCCCATCACAACCTGCAGTCCAATCCCCATGCAACCTATCTATTCAAGGAGGAAGGTTCCGGCTTCAGGGGAAAAAGGCTTTTTATGACCAAGGTAAGGGAAGAACAGAATACCGAACTGCTGGAATCTCTGCGACGCAGAAAATCGACTTATGGGAATGGTGAAGACCGGTTCCTTGTATTCTTTATGCTTGAGAAAGAATTGCCACTCGTTGGAGATGGCAAGTCGTTGCAATAACAACCATAAGTTAGTTTCCATTCATAAGTGGTCTTTTTGCCCAATCTCGGTGTCAATCGACGCCCCCCCCAAGGCGGATCTCCGATCTCGACTTTTTCTCTATAAGGGTGTAAATAAAGATCCCTAACCTTGCGATGGACGAATCATGAAAACACTTGTGATGAAATCGGATCCAATTCTGGTTACTGGCGGAACCGGCTATGTGGGCGGACGTCTGATTCCACGTCTGCTGGCGGCCGGACATCGTGTGCATGCCATGGCACGATCCCCAGAGCGATTGTATTGTCGCCCCTGGGGCCGACACCCGGGGCTTACGGTCGTTCCCGGCGACGCGCTGGATCGAGAGGCGTTTATCCTTGCGGGCAAGGGCTGCGGCGTCAGCTATTACCTGATCCATTCCATGAACGCCCAGAAAGGTAAATATGCATTGGCGGACCGTACCGTGGCTGAAAACATGGTGGCGGTTGCTGAAGCCAACCAACTATCCCGAATAATCTACCTGGGTGGGCTGGGAGAGAAAAACCATGAAGCCCTGAGCAGTCATCTTAAGTCCCGCCACGAAGTGGAGCAGATCCTAATGGCCGGAACCGTACCGGTCACTATTTTGAGGGCCGCCATGATCCTTGGATCGGGGAGCGCTTCTTTCGAAATGCTTCGCTACCTTGTGGACCGTCTGCCCATTATGATTACGCCGCGCTGGGTTCACACGCCCTGCCAGCCGATATCGATCAGCAATGTGCTCGACTACCTCGAAGGATGCCTGGCGGCGCCGGCTACTATCGGACAGACCCTCGATATTGGTGGGCCAGAGGTTTTGACGTATCGCGACTTGATTCACATCTATGCCGAGGAAGCCGGTCTAAAAAAACGAACGATCATACCGGTGCCGGTGCTGACGCCCTGGTTGAGTGCAAAATGGGTTCATCTGGTAACACCCGTACCGGCCTCCATTGCCCAGCCCCTGGCCGAGGGGTTGAGTATTCCGGTGGTATGTCGGGATAACCGTATCCATGAGATGGTTCCGGTAAAGCTGGCCGGAAATCGTGAGACAATTCGCAAAGCGCTGGAACGGATCAGGCAGGCGCAGGTGGATACCTGCTGGTTCGATGGTGGTGGTTCCCTGCCGCCTGAATGGACGATGTGTGGAGATGCCGACTATGCCGGCGGCACGATTCTGACAGGCGGTTTTCGGATCGTGCTGGAATCGTCCACGGAAGAGGTTTGGCATACGATCCAGCAGATCGGTGGGCGCAACGGATGGTATTTTGCACAGCCGCTGTGGCGGTTGCGGGGGATGATAGATCGCGCGGTCGGTGGTCCGGGCTTGCGTCGGGGACGACGGCATCCGGTAGATTTGCGGGTGGGCGACGGCCTTGATTTCTGGCGGGTCCTGGCTTTGGAGCCGCCAAACCGTTTACTGCTGCTGGCGGAGATGAAGGCCCCCGGCGATGCGCTGCTTGAATTTGTCATCAAACCGGAAGACAAACACCAGGTGACCGTAGAGATGGTGTCTCGTTTTCTTCCCCGTGGGATCGCCGGAATTGCTTATTGGTACATTTTGCTGCCGGCACATCAGTGGATTTTCGCAGGTATGCTGAGATCCATGGCCCAGCGCACCGGCAAAAGGGTGGTTAAAGGTCCATTTAAGATGGTGGTTGAAGATCCGGTGGAGTGCCGGCTATAGAACCTATCATACCGAAAAATAAAGATTATAGTGACATCTGCTGCAATGAACAGGGATGAAAGCCCACATTAACACCTACTGCATCGAACGCAAACAGATCCTGCCGGTCGGGCTCGAGCAAGCCTGGCAATTTTTTTCGAACCCGGCCAACCTGCGGTCGATCACACCCCCCTGGCTTGATTTCACAATAACATCCAAGATTCCCGAAGTTATTTATTCAGGACTTATCATGACCTACCGTATCCGACCATTGGGCGGGATAGCGGTATCATGGGTATCCGAAATTACGCATGTGCAGGCGCCATACTACTTTGTGTACGAGCAGCAAAGCGGACCCTATCGATTCTGTCATCACCAGCACCTTTAAAAGTATCGGACACTGGTGTGGATGTTATCGATACCGTTAATTACCAGCTGCCACTGGGTGTAATCGGTATGGCTTTGCACACCGTGTGGGTGAAGCCAAGGCTGGACGAAATATTTCGTTTTCGCTATAATGCCCTTGCACACTACTTCGATGAAACCTCAAACGAGCGTAAACAAAATGAGAAACTCAGCTAAAGTATTTTAATTTGTGGTATAAATCTGCAATTCGGTTAAATTTTCATAATGCTTCAATGAATGAGATAGTTAATTACAAAACAATCTCATTTTGTTTACCCGGTGGGAAAGTCGATCATGTCCCACCTATGGCGTTATCAAGGGTTCGCGGTCGCACACTACAGCGTCAACCTTGATGCCTTGTATCTGGGGCATCCTCGACTTTCGCTCAATTGGGGTGAAACCAACCAAACAACCTGAAGAACAGGAGGCTGTATCGATGAAATTTCGGATTGTGTTGACAACCGTTCTGTGGACATTAATGGCCGGCTCATCCTGGTGCCAGGATGCGCCAGTCAGCGAGGCTACCCAGGAATGCCTTGACTGCCATACGATTTTCCACCCCGGTATCGTGGAGGGATGGCGTTCCGGTCGCCATGCGGCCGTGACACCCCGGCAGGCCATGGCCGTTGAAGGATCGGCCCGCAAGGTATCCAGCGCAGTGGTGCCTGAATCGCTGAGTACTTCGGTAGTGGGGTGTGCCGAATGTCATACGCTGCGACCGTCGGCCCATGCGGACACTTTCGAACACAATGGTTACAACATCCATGTGGTCGTCAGTCCGGAAGACTGCCGCACCTGTCATGCCCAAGAGGCCGAACAGTATTCAGGGAACATCATGGCGCATGCTTACAGCAATCTTGCCGACAATGCCATTTACCATCAGCTCCAGCGCGTTATTCTGGGAACACCGTCCCTAGTGGACGGCAAGGTTGAAATTGCCGCCGAAAACGCCGATACCCAGGCGGATGCCTGTTATTACTGCCATGGAACGGTTCTCAAAGTGACCGAAACCGAGGTGCGGGACACGGATGTCGGTGAATTGGAATTTCCTGTTATCGCGGGTTGGCCCAATCAAGGGGTCGGGCGTATCAATCTGGATGGCAGTAAAGGGGCATGTACGGCTTGCCATCCCCGGCACACCTTTTCCATGGCGATGGCCCGTCAACCGCATACGTGCAGAGAATGCCACATCGGACCGGATGTACCGGCCTACAAAGTTTATCTTTCCAGCAAACACGGCAATATCTACTCGTCCAGTCATCAGACATGGGATTTTAACAATACCCCTTGGCGCATCGGCCAGGATTTTACCGCGCCTACCTGTGCTGTCTGTCATATCAGCCTTGTGGCCGATACGGAGGGTGAGATCGTTAACGAACGATCTCATGAAATGAAAAACCGTTTGTCCTGGCGCATTTTCGGACTGATTTACGCGCATCCCCAGCCCAAGTCACCGGATGTGACTGTCATTCGAAACAAGGACGACCAGCCGCTGCCCACCGATTTCAACGGTGGCCTGGCCGGTGATTTCCTTTTGTCCCAGGAACAACAGGACAAACATACCCGCACCATGCAGGCCACCTGCCTGGCTTGTCACGATACATCGTGGGTCCAAGGCCACTGGCGAAGGTACACAAATACGATCCGCGAGACCAATGCGAGTATCCTGACGCTGACCAACATCATGAGCGAGGCCTGGACACGTGGGTATGCCCGGGGTCTGGGACAGGGAGAAAACCCCTTCGATGAGGTTGCGGAACGCAAATGGAGTGATGCCTGGTTGTTTTATGGCAACACGGTACGGTTTGCCTCTGCCATGGCCGGTGGGGGCGATTACGGGGTGTTTGCCGATGGCCGCTATCAGCTCTCCCAAGTCATCGCCGAGTTGCATGAATGGGTGGAGCAGCGCCGTATTCTGGAAGACCAGTCCGCCCAACCTTGACCCGGCCGAAATAGTATTGAACTATCCAAATAGCGGTATAGTTGAATGAACGATGTTGATACACGGATAAAGCATTTGAATGATCGCAAAGTCCGCAAGGGCCGTTACGTCCTTTACTGGATGCAGCAGTCCCAGCGCGCAGAGCACAATCATGCCCTGGAATATGCCATTCAACACGCCAATGCACTCGGCCAGGGTGTCATCGTAGGTTTCGGTCTCATGGATGATTATCCGGAGGCCAACCTGCGCCATTACACCTTTATGCTGGAGGGTTTGAAGGAGACCATGACTGCCCTGGCAGCAAGGGGCATCAAAATGGTCTTGCGCCGCGGACATCCGCCGGAGGTGGCCTTGAAGCTCAGTCGCGGGGCGTCCATGATTGTCTGCGACCGGGGATATCTCAAACACCAGAGGGACTGGCGTGAACGGGTCGCCATAGAAGCGAATTGCCGCGTTGTCCAGGTGGAAAGCGATGTGCTCGTGCCCGTGGAGGTGGTATCCGGCAAAGCCGAGTATGCCGCTCGTACGATTCGCCCCAAAATCAACCGACACCTCGAAACCTATCTGGTTGGTCTCAAGTCGACCCATGCCAACCAATCATCCCTGGGCATGAAGATTAAAGGAATGGATTTGGACGACCCGGATAAGTTGCTCACAAAACTAAAGCTTGATCGTAGCGTGTCACCGGTGTCCGATTTGTTCAAAGGCGGGACATCCCAGGCGGTCAAGCGCCTTGAGGGGTTCATTCACCGCCATCTGAAGCATTATGATCAACACAGCAATCAGCCGCAGACGGACGATATCTCTCACATGAGTCCCTATCTCCATTTCGGTCAGATTTCACCATTGTACCTGGCGCTTCAAATAATTCGTGCCCCCAATTCACTCAAGGCATGCAAAGACGCCTATCTCGAGGAGCTTATCGTGCGGCGTGAGCTGGCCATGAATTTTGCTTACTTTACATCCAAATATGACGACTACGATTGCATTCCTGGCTGGGCCCAAAAAACCCTGGCCGATCATCAGCATGATGAACGTGATTACATCTACAGCCGGCGACAACTTGAAAAAGCCGGTACCCATGACCCTTATTGGAATGCCTGTATGCTGGAAATGAAACATACTGGTTTTATGCACAATTATATGCGCATGTATTGGGGCAAGAAGATTTTGGAATGGTCGTCAAATCCGCAAAAAGCATTTCGAACGACCCTGGCCATTAACAATAAATACTTTTTAGACGGACGGGATCCCAATTCATACGCGGGGGTGGGCTGGATCTACGGGGTGCATGATCGTGCCTGGGCAGAACGGCCGATTTTCGGTAAGACCCGTTATATGGCGGCCTCGGGCCTGGAGAGAAAATGTGATATCGCGGCCTACGTTAAAAAGGTGGACGATCTGGTAAAAAGGGTGGGTTAATTATGCCGCCTAAAAAAACATTGCGGCTGATCATTGGTGACCAGCTGGACGAAATGCACTCCTGGCTTAAAAAACCGGATAGATCCATGATCGATATAATAATGGAGATACGGCATGACGACAGATGGGGCAGAAGTCATTCGGAACATATTTATGACAACCGCTATAGATTTCTCCTCGAGCCAGTTGCATGATTGTTCCAACGATTTTTAAGTATGCATGACTGACACAGTAGGCGGTTTGCCATACGATCGTCGACGTATTTTCAT
>Ga0316197_10001357_pt1 | contig 17478 bp, 19 predicted proteins | sample OudBiesiAoxic_MG_FD_204939 | JGI IMG/M metagenome (GOLD analysis project Ga0316197, IMG submission 204939) | Coastal sediment microbial communities from Oude Bieten Haven, Netherlands - site A oxic | ecosystem: Environmental > Aquatic > Marine > Coastal > Sediment | place: Netherlands... | reverse complement strand
CTCACGACCACGCCCGTGACGATCCAGCCACCGCCAGCGCGCGCCATAAATGGCGTGGCGCGCGCCGGCTCTTTCTTCGCACAAGAGCCGCGATCAGCATAAGACAAGCGGTACGCACTGTAGCTGTGAGGTTTTGCTTCGGTCTGCGCCTGATTTTTGGGCGCAGGGCGTGCTGCGCTGAGGTGCAAGTTGTCGCAGCGTCATCGGAATATTTGAAATGTTGTGAAAACCGTGTAACTATCAAATAACAACCAAAAGGAGACGGACCATGAAGATCAAGACCCTTGCGATTGCGCTGGCCCTGACAGCCGCCCCCGCTTTGGCATACGCAGAAGGCTGTAGCTACAGCAAACAGAAGCAGGCCATGTCCTGTGCGGCCGGTACGGCCTACGACAGTGCGACAAATAGCTGTCTGCCCGTCAGCACCTGAGCGTTCTTTCTCAGCGACAAAAAGCCTGCGCAGCCCGTTCAGCGGTCTGCGCTTTTTTTTCGGCGGGTCGCTGCTGAATATACTTGGGTCACTTATGCGTGTAAGTTTGCCCATCCCGCTTGGCATGCTTTGGCTTTAGACTAACTTACCGCCAACAGCCCACTTCAGGAGACATCCAATGAAACATATTGTTCTGGCGTCCGCCCTTGCCATTCCCTTCGGTGCAACTTCTGCTTTCGCCGCCGGTGGTGGTGATGAGCAAGCCCCATCCAAGCCCAAGTGCAAGACGGGCCAGGTATACGACAAGAAAACCAAGGCCTGTGTCGTAGCGCAGGAAAGCAACCTTGACGTTGACAGCCTGTATGAGAATGTCCGCGAATTGGCTTATGCCGGGCGTTACGATGATGTGCAGGTGGTTTTGGCCCAGATGCCACAGAACGATGACCGGACGCTGACCTACCTTGGCTTTACCAACCGAAAGATGGGTAACGTGGACGCTGCAATGTCCTACTATGCCCAAGCTTTGCGGGTGAACCCGGCCAATGTCTTGGCGCGGTCTTACATGGGTCAGGGCTTGGTTGAGCAGGGCAACATCGCCGATGCGCTGGTGCAACTGCGTGAAATTCGTGCCCATGGCGGTACGGGTACGTGGGCAGAGGCCTCCTTGCGGACGGCCATCGCAACCGGTCAGACCTTCAACTACTGATTTCAACGTTTCTTCATCTTTGAACGGCATAACCCACACACTTGTGAGGGATTGCCTGTGATGAACGATATGGTTCCAATGAACGCAATTGCGCCGCTCCCTGACATGACCGGGGGCGGCGTTTCCAAATCTCTCAGTCGCCGGGCGAAAGCTGCCATCGTTGTGCGTTTGTTGCTGAACGAAGGCGCGGATATCCCGCTTGAGGAACTGCCGGATGAATTGCAGGTCACACTGACCCAACAAATGTGTGAGATGCGTCTGGTCGATCGCGACACGCTGAGCGCAGTTGTGGATGAGTTCGCGACCGAGTTGGAGAAAATCGGTCTGTCTTTTCCGCCAGGCATTGCTGGTGCGCTGGATGCCCTGGAGGGCAAGATCAGCCATCAGACCGCAGCACGACTGCGCAAGGAGGCCGGTGTCCGGCAATTCGGCGACCCCTGGGGGCGAATTCGTGAACTGGGTCCGGAAAAACTGCTCCCGGTTCTGGAAAACGAAAGTGTGGAAATCGCTGCGGTGATGCTGTCGAAATTGCCGGTGTCCCTCGCCGCTGAGCTGCTGGGGCGCTTGCCGGGGCCACAGGCCCGCAGAATTACCTATGCGGTGTCGCTGACCAACGCAGTAACGCCCGAGGCGGTGGACCGGATTGGCCTGTCGCTGGCCACCCAACTTGATGCACAACCCAAACAGGCCTTTGATGATGGACCGGTCGAACGCGTAGGTGCAATCCTGAATTCATCGACCTCCGTCACCCGCGACGATGTGCTGACCGGATTGGACGAGACGGATCAAGGCTTTGCCGACGCTGTGCGCAAGGCAATCTTCACCTTTGGCAATATACCTGCACGCATCGCGCCCCGCGATATTCCGCGCATCCTGCGTGAAGTTGAGCAGCCCTCCTTGGTTGTGGCACTGGCCGGTGCGGAAGCAGCGGGATTTGCTGCCTCACGCGACTTTGTTCTTGAGAACATGTCAGGCCGCATGGCCGATCAACTCCGCGAGGAGATCGATGCATCAGGCAAGGTCAAACCTGCCGATGCGGAGGCCGCAATGTCAGATGTTGTTGCAGTGATCCGTCAAATGGAACAATCTGGCGATCTGTTGCTGGTGGTCGAAGACGAACCAGAGGACTAAGCCCTGCATGACAAAGCTGACTTGTTGCCCCTGAACCCACGGGCTATGTCTGGCGCACTTGTCGCAAATGACCGGAACCGATGTCAGAACAAACAGCCTTGGATGATCCCCACGCACAACCGGCGCGCAAGCTGGGGGATTATCTGACAAATGCTTTGATCGTGGGGATCATTCGGTTGGCTCTGGCCCTGCCCTATACCGCACGCGTTCGGTTCGTTGGCTGGATTGTGGAACGCGTTATCGGCCCTATCGCGGGATATCGCAGGCGGGCGTTGCGCAATCTGGCGATGATCTGGCCGGAACTTTCTGCCACGCGCCGGGCCGAGATTGCCAGCAAATGCCTCAACAACGTCGGGCGCACCTTTATCGAGAATTACTCAGCCAAGGACTTTCCCGCACGGATGGCAAAAGTGACGCCAACGGGCCCCGGATCAGAAGCGCTGCAAAAGGCTGTGGACGAAGGACGTCCCGTCATTCTGGTGACCGGTCATTTTGGAAATTACGAGGCAACCCGTGCGGCACTGGTGGCCAAGGGCTATGACATTGGCGGGCTCTACCGCGATATGAAAAACCCATATTTTAATGCGCATTACGTCAAGACGATGGAGGCCTTTGGCGGACCTGTTTTTCCGCAGGGCCGCAAAGGAACAGCAGGCTTCGTGCGCCATCTCAAGGGTGGCGGCCAGTTGGTTTTGCTGTTTGATCAGCATGTGCAATACGCGCCCATCCTTGATTTTCTGGGAGAGCCTGCACGCACTGCCGTATCTGCGGCAGAGTTGGCAATTCGCTACGATGCATTGCTGATTCCCTTCTACGGCATCCGGCAGGACGACGGGCTTAGTTTTGAATGTGTTTTGGAAGCGCCCGTTCCCCACTCCGACCCGTTGACGATGACCCAAGCCCTGAACGACAGCCTTGCCGCGCGTGTCAGGGCAGCACCCGAGCAATGGTTCTGGGTGCATCGCCGGTGGCGGGCAGACCAACCCTAGCCAAAGGTGTGGCTCTGGTGACGTGCTGGAACATCCGCGCTGGGAAAAAGCCCTACCGCAGCCGAGCGGCGGCCAGAATGGGGCCCGCATTCTTTTTCTGGATAATCACGACGGCTGGCTTGTCCCCCTCAATCGGGGCTGAGATGCTCAGCGGTTCGGCTCCATCCCAGTCGCCCAAGACCGTCCAGCCTTCGACAATGTTTGTATATTCCAGCGTCTTTCCCGCGTTCTCGCCACGTTTGATCTTGGTCGATTGGCGGGGGGTGTAGCGCAGCATGTGGACTGTCATCTTGCCATCCACATCTGCCACCCGCTTTGCCGCGATGTTCAGCGTGTCACCGTTCCGCGCCAGATCAAGGGTGACTTTGACGGGCTTGCGCGCGTGCTCTGCTATTGCCTTGGAAAGCGCCATCGGCTTGGCCCCAACGATATCCGTCACACCACCAACGATCATTTCGGGCGTATAGACAGACCGTCGGTTGCCCGCCGCAGCGTAGGTGCGCTGGCGCTCGGCATGCGCGGGGTGGCCGAACGGATCTTTCCAGCCAATATAGTCCCAATAATCCACATGAAGCGCCAACGCGATCACGTCCTCCCGGCCCGAAAGTTCAAGCAACATCGCATCCGCAGGAGGGCAGCTTGAACACCCTTGCGATGTATAAAGCTCGACAACGACCGGGTTCTGCTGTGCCATCAAAGGCGAGGCAAGGCTGACGACGGCAGCTATAAGCGCAAAGGTGAGGTGTTTCATGTGATTCCGGTGACTGGCGGCATGCGAGCCTCAGGTTTAGCCTTTGTGATCTGAAATAACCAATCAAGGTTTCTTGAAAGCTGCGTCAGATTGGTGTGTTGGGCTACACTTTCTGTACACCATAGTATACAAAAGTGCTGAAGAGCCACGAATAGTGGTTGATCCGCACAGGCGTCAGTGGCATTGAAGCCTCAAGTTCCGCCAGCCAACAGACCAGAAAGGGAGTCTTTCATGACGATTCAAGTCGGTCAGGACACAGCCAAAACACGCAAGACGATTACCGCAGGTGATCAAAGCGTCGCCTATTACTCCATCCCCGCCGCTCAGGAGGCCGGGCTTGGTGATTTCTCAAATCTGCCCGCAGCGCTGAAAGTGGTGTTGGAGAACATGTTGCGGTTTGAGGACGGCAAGACAGTCACCGTCGATGACATCAAGGCATTTGCCGAATGGGCACAAAAAGGCGGCAAGAACCCACGCGAGATTGCCTACCGCCCTGCCCGCGTCCTGATGCAGGACTTTACCGGTGTACCTGCGGTGGTCGACCTGGCTGCAATGCGCGACGGACTGGTGGCCCTTGGTGGAGATGCGGAAAAGATCAACCCGCTGAACCCCGTCGATCTGGTCATCGACCACTCCGTCATGATCGACGAATTCGGCAACCCCCGCGCCTTCCAGATGAACGTGGACCGCGAATATGAGCGGAACATGGAGCGCTACACCTTTCTCAAGTGGGGCCAAAAGGCGTTCAACAACTTCCGCGTCGTGCCCCCCGGCACCGGTATCTGCCACCAGGTGAACCTTGAGTATCTGGCCCAGACCGTCTGGACCGACACCGACCAAAACGGTGAGGAAGTCGCCTATCCCGACACGCTCGTCGGCACCGACAGCCACACCACCATGGTCAATGGCATGGCCGTTCTGGGCTGGGGCGTTGGCGGGATCGAAGCTGAGGCCGCAATGCTGGGCCAGCCGATTTCCATGCTGATCCCCGAAGTTGTCGGCTTTGAGCTGACCGGCGAGATGATGGAAGGCACCACCGGCACGGATTTGGTGCTGAAAGTGGTCGAGATGCTGCGCGAGAAAGGCGTGGTCGGCAAGTTCGTGGAATTTTACGGCAAGGGCCTCGACAAGCTTCCACTGGCGGACCGTGCGACGATTGCAAACATGGCACCGGAATACGGCGCGACCTGCGGCTTCTTCCCCATCGATGGTGAGACGCTCCGCTACCTGCGCACCACGGGCCGTGATGAAGATCGCATCGCGCTCGTCGAAGCCTATGCCAAGGAAAACGGCATGTGGCGTAATGCAGATTACGCGCCGGTCTATACCGACACGCTGAGCCTCGATATGGGCACGATTGTACCTGCGATCTCGGGTCCGAAGCGTCCGCAGGACTACATTGCGCTGGACAGAGCGCATACGGCGTTCGGCGATTATGTCAAAGGCGTACGCGAGGGCAAAGACGCGACCCTGAAGGAAGAGATCCGTTGGGAAGGTGAAGGCGGCCAGCCTGAGCCAAGCGAAATTCCCGGCGACGAAGGGCATCATCAGCGTGGATATGTGAAGACCGATGACGGCCATTACCAGTTGCACGACGGTTCAATCGTAATCGCATCGATCACCTCCTGCACGAACACATCCAACCCTTATGTGATGATCGGTGCCGGTCTGGTGGCACGTAAGGCGCGCGAAAAAGGTCTGACCCGCAAGCCCTGGGTCAAGACATCGCTTGCGCCCGGCTCTCAGGTGGTTTCGGCCTACCTTGAGGCGGCAAACCTTCAGGAAGACCTCGACGCCATCGGGTTCAACCTTGTGGGCTACGGCTGCACCACCTGCATCGGCAACTCCGGCCCGCTGGAAGCACCGATCAGCAAGGCGATCAACGACTATGACCTGATCGCGACCTCGGTCCTTTCCGGCAACCGCAACTTCGAAGGGCGGATCAGCCCTGATGTGCGGGCGAACTACCTCGCCTCCCCACCGCTGGTTGTGGCTTATGCGCTGGTCGGCGATATGAACGTCGATCTGGCCAACAGCCCGCTGGGTCAGGATCAGGACGGCAACGACGTCTACCTCAAGGACATCTGGCCCACGTCGCAGGAAGTCGCGGAACTGGTCGAGCAGACCGTGACCCGCGAGGCGTTCCAGACCAAGTACGCGGATGTGTTCAAGGGTGACGATAAATGGCAGGCCGTGGAAACGACCGAAGCCAAGACCTACGACTGGCCGCCGCAGTCCACCTACGTTCAGAACCCGCCCTATTTCCAGGGCATGTCGCCAGAGCCGGGTGTGATCACCAATATCGATGGCGCGAAAGTTCTGGCGGTTCTGGGCGATATGATCACGACCGACCACATCTCGCCTGCGGGTTCTTTCAAGGACAGCACGCCAGCCGGTCAGTATCTGGTCGAACGTCAGGTGCCTGTGCGCGAATTCAACTCTTACGGTTCGCGTCGCGGCAACCACGAGGTGATGATGCGCGGTACTTTCGCCAACATCCGCATCAAGAACGAAATGCTGGATGGAGTCGAAGGCGGCTACACCCTTGGGCCGGACGGCGCGCAGACGTCGATCTTTGATGCGGCAATGGCCTATCAGGATCAAGGGACACCGCTTGTGATCTTCGGGGGCGAGCAATATGGCGCGGGATCAAGCCGTGACTGGGCAGCCAAAGGCACCGCACTGCTGGGCGTCAAGGCCGTGATTGCAGAGAGCTTTGAGCGCATTCACCGTTCCAACCTTGTCGGCATGGGCGTCATTCCGTTCGAATTCACCGGTGGGGACACCCGCAAGTCTCTGGGCCTGACCGGAAAAGAAACGGTATCCATCTCCGGTCTCGACACCATCAAGCCTCTGCAGGAAGTCCCCTGCACCATCAACATGGAGGATGGCTCGGTAAAAGAGATCATGATCAAGTGCCGGATCGATACGGCGATTGAGATCGAATACATCGAACACGGAGGCGTGCTGCACTATGTCTTGCGTGACCTTGCAAAAGGTGACGCGATCGCTGCCGAGTAAGTCACCGCTTGCATGACATTAGAAAGGCCCCCGTTGCACATTGCAGCGGGGGTCTTTTTCTTTACGCTGAAGACAAGAGGCCAAGAATTCAGGTCGAGGTGAGGATGAGACGATGAAACCAGTTGCACTTATCACCGGCGGCGCGCGCGGCATTGGCCGTGGGATTGCAGAAAACCTCGCTCAGGATCACGGAGTGGCGGTGACCTACAATTCGACGGCCCCCGATGCCTTGCTTGACAGTTTGCCAGATATCCTCGCGATCAAAGCGGACCTGTCAGACAGGTCTCAGGCCGCTGAAATTATCCCTCAGGTCATCAACCGGTTTGGCAGGCTGGATGTAATTGTGAACAACGCAGGCTCACTCTTGGCGGACGACGAGGATAACGGTCAGAACAACGCGATCAACGTCGCGGCGCCCATGGCATTGCTGGATGTTGCCCTGCCCCATCTGAAGGTGGGGGCAAGCATCATCAATATCTCATCGGTCAATGCGTTCCTTCCAGCGATGGGCGCTGTGTCCTACTCAGCCAGCAAAGCAGCGCTTGATACATGGACGCGCGGCATGGCCAAGACGCTGGGTCCGCAGGGTATCCGCGTCAATGGTATCGCACCGGGCGCCATTGAGAGGGCCGAAAGCCCCCGTCCGCCAGAGCTTGTTAAGGCCTTCGTCGATATGACGGCGCTTGGGCGATCAGGAGTACCGGAAGATATTGCGAAGGTTGTTCGGTTTCTGGCGTCGAATGCGGCGGGCTTCATCACCGGAGAGACAATCACAGTGTCGGGCGGCTACCGGCTTTAGGGGCCTTTTGAGTTACTGGCCCATTGCCTTGTTGAACGCAGGCAGGAACCGCTGTTCATAATCGCTGCCCACCAACGGGCCAGCGAAACGAAACAGAACCGTACCATCGCCATCCAGAATGAATGTCTCGGGTGGTGCGGTAACACCCCAGTCGATTGCGGTGCGGCCCTGTGGGTCGAACGACACACCGACAAAAGGATTGTCGTCTTCTGTGAGGTATTTGAAGGCGTTCGCCTGCGTATCCTTGAAATTGATGCCGATGATCGGAATGCCTTCTGCTTCCATCTCCAAAAGCTTGGGATGCTCCGCGCGACAGGGCGGACACCAGCTTGCCCAGAAATTGACGAGGGTAACCTTGCCGCTGGCCAGCATTTCAGGCGTGGCCGCTGGGAACCCTTCCAGCGTTCCTTCGGGCAGGCCCGGCGCGGGTTGACCGACAAGTGTTGATGGCAGACCTTCAGGATCTTCGCGAAACATGCCGACAACAGCCAGAAGAACGAATGCCGCAAAGATCAGCGGCGGCGCGATCATCAAGGGCGACACTTTAGCCATCTTTCTTGACCTTCGCTTCAATCTCTTTCAGGGCGGCGCGTGCAGCGCGGCCCCGTCGCAGGCTGAGCATCACCAACGCTGCCAGCAAGACAAGCGATGCGGCGTAGGCCGACAGCACTTCAACCGCGTATTTTCCAAGATCAGGCATCATAGCTCCCGCTCTGCCCGGACACGCAGCGCTTGTGCACGACGCAGCCGAATTTCAGTACCGGTGCGGTACAGCACCAGCGCGAGAAACAGCAGGCCAAAACCCACCATGCTGGTCAACAGCGGGTACCAGAAAACATCCGAGACAGAGCGTTCTCCGGTGGCTACCGGGATAGAGGTGCCTTGGTGCAGGCCCTGATTCCAGAACTGAACCGCGTAGCGTGACAGCACCGCAAAGACGGAACCGACAAGACACAGGATTGATGTCAGATCGGCAGCTGTGTCTGGATCCTCAATGGCTTCCCAGAGGGCGATATAGCCCAGATAAAAAAGAAACAGGATCAGAAACGAGGTCAGTCGGGGGTCCCATGCCCACCATGTACCCCACATCGGCTGACCCCAGATGGCACCAGTGATCAGGGCGATCAGCGTCATGACAAGGCCGACAGGTGCTGCGGCTTTGGCGGCCAGCGCACTCACATGGTGGCGGCGGATGAGCCAGATCAGGGACGTGATCAGCATCATGAACCATGCGTTGATTGCCATCAGCGCGGAGGGCACATGCAGGTAGATTATCTTGACGGTTGAGCCTTGGCGGAAATCGTCGGGCGTGCCGAAAAACCCCCAGATCAGACCGACGATCACGCATCCAGCGGCTGCCACCCAGAGAAAGGGTTGCACCTTGGTGCTGAGGGCCAAGAATTTGACCGGATTTGCATAGGACCAAATGGACATAGCGCCTATGTAATCTGCACTTCGCATGGCCTCAATGGGCAAAGCGCCGCAATGGCACACGGGTATAACGAATGCGTCATCAGACGTTCTACCGCAATCCCATGCGCAGCACGGCCGCGCTGGCGAAAGGCATAAGCGCGATGGTGGCAAGGGTAATGCCCGCCAGCATCAAAAGTGGCGTTGCCGGATCAAGGCCTGCCGCGCCACGTCGCGCAGCTTCGGCCCCAAAAATCAATGTCGGGACGTAAAGCGGCAAAACCAGCAGTGACAGCAAAAGACCGCCGCGTTTGATGCCGACCGTAAGCGCCGCGCCAAAGGTGCCGATGACAGAAAGCGCGGGTGTGCCGATGGCCAGGGAGATCACCAACCAGCCATATCCAGCCCCCGGCAGATTCAACAGCACACCCAGCACCGGGGCTGCCAAGACAAGCGGCAAGCCTGTTGTGATCCAATGGGCCAGCGCCTTGACGCTGACAGCGGCCTCAAGTGGCAGCGGCGCCGTGAGCAAAAGGTCAAGCGTGCCGTCTTCGTAATCCAATGCCAGCAGCCGGTCGAGGGACAGCAGACAGGCAAGGAGCGCGCCCAACCACAGAACGCCCGCTGCAATCGTTGAGAGCAAGGCAGGCTGGGGGCCAACGCTGAAAGGCACAAGCGTCGTGACAATCAGAAAGAATGCAAGGCCAAGGCCAAAACCGCCACCAGCACGGAAGGCCAGCCGCAAGTCACGCATCAGCAGCGCAATCACAAGAACGCCTCGTCGCTGGCACCGACGCGCAGGGTTGTCATGGCCCGATACGGCGTAATATCGATCACGTCGGCCTCAAGCCCAAGGTCGATATGTGTCGCCATCAGCGCCGAACCGCCCTGCGCCAGATGCGCCCGAACCGCAGCGGCGAACATGGCAACGGCATCAGTGTCAAGCGACACAGTGGGTTCATCCAGCACCCAGATGGGGCACCCCGTCACAAGCAACCGCGAAAGCCCAAGACGCCGTTTCTGCCCTGCCGAAAGCGTTCCGGCAAGCCGGTCTGCCAATGGATGCAACGCGTAGGCATCAAGCGCCGGTGTGATGTCATGGCGGCCGAAAACCTGCGCCCAGAACACCAGATTTTCGCGGACCGTCAGCATCGCTTTCAAGCCGTCGGCATGTCCCGCATAGGCGATCTGGTCAGCAACCCCCGAAATTTCGCCTTCGACGGCCGGTTGCAGCCCCGCAATCGTGCGCAGCAGCGTTGTCTTGCCCGCCCCGTTCGGACCACGCAGGATCAGTGCGGCCCCGGGTTCCAGCACAAAGCTGAGCCCAGTCAGAACAGGGACGCCCCCCCGGGCAAGCGTCAGATTGGAAGCCTTCAGCGTCATCGCGTCAGATCACACCGGAATCAATGCGAGGGCCACGCGGCGTCCCTCGCTCAGTAGTACGTTGTAGGTGCGGCAGGCGGCAGGAGAAGCCATCGCCTCAACCCCGATCCCGGCCTCCTGAAGTGGGTTCAGCAGATCATCAGGCAGATGGGCCACATCCGCACCGGTGCCGATGAACAAAACGTCGATCTGCTCTTTCAACTCAAGCAGTGTACCTGCATCTTCGAACCCTGCCCATGTCCGGGTGCCAGCAGGCCCCGTTATGACGGCGCCTTCGATCACCTGCCCCCCGATACGAAAGAACCCCGGCCCATAGCCTTCGATGGGCTGGGCATCGGTGAAGACAATCTCATTGAGACGCATTGGTTATCCTTTCCAAATCGGCAGGCTGACAATAGCCGATGCTGCGATGACGATATAGGCCACACGTCGAAAAAGCGCCTCTGCCTGCGGGTCAAAAAGCCGCGCCCCGATCATGTTCGCGACAACGTTGGGTATGCCGACAAGCAACCCCAGGAAAAAGACCTGCCAGACCATCAGACCGCTCAGCCAGAGAAAGGGAAACAGGATCAGGTCCACCGCCAACAGGTAGAGCCGAAAATTGGCGCGGATCACCGATATGGGCAAGCTGCTTGCTATGTAGAGCATGATCACAGGTGGCCCCGGAATGCCGGCAAAGCCGGTCATGATCCCACCTAGGGCGCCGGTCGCAACAGTCAGGCGACGGGTCAGTTCCCCCTTATATCGCCAACCGGTCACAAGCAGAACGAGAAGCGCCAGAACCACAGCCGAAATCAACCACCCAAATACATTTGGATCAATGATGCTAAGAAACGCGGTCCCAATGGGCAAAGCCACCAGCGCGCCTATCATCAAGACACCCAGGTCTTTCGGCGCGCCATCACTCAGCGCTGCGGGGAGGTTCGGGAGTGGCCCAAGCATTTCTCCAGCGACCAGAAAAATCACCGCCTCGATCGGCGGCAGAACGGAAGAGGCTACCGGCATGATGATCATCGCGGAGCCGAAGCCCGAAAAACCCCGGACAAGTCCTGCCACGCAAACCGCCCCGATCAGCCAGATCAAACCCTTGGTCTGAAAAGCCGATGCAAGTGCTTCAGGCATCTATGTTGGCGTATTGATTTCCAGCGTTGGCATCGGGTTTGGACCAGTCACGCTTTACACCCAGATACAACAAAATCGCGGATGCCACGAAAATTGAGGAATAGGTACCAACGATCACGCCCCAGATCATCGCAAAGACAAAGCCTCTGATCACGTCTCCGCCCAACACAAACAGCGCAATCAAGGCAATAAGCGTTGTGAAGGAGGTCATGAAAGTCCGCGACATTGTCTCATTGATCGACAGGTTCAAAACCTCTTTCAGGTCCCGCTTCTTGTACTTGCGGAGGTTTTCGCGGACCCGGTCAAAGACGACGACGGTATCGTTCAGCGAATATCCCACGATGGTCAGCAAGGCCGCGATGATGGCAAGGTCAAAGCGAATTTGGAGTTCCGAGAATACACCGATTGTCAGCAGAACGTCATGCACCAGCGCCAACACGGCACCAGCCGCAAATTGCCATTCAAACCGCAGCCAGATGTAGATCAGTACCGCACCGATCGCCAGTACGACGGCGATGGCAGCAGTCTGGATCAGTTCACCAGACACCTTAGGGCCGACAGATTCAACAGAAGTGAACTTGATATCAGGCCGTGCTTCTTTAAGCGCCGCTTCAACCGCACTGATGGTTTCGACCGATACTGCCTCCTGATCGTCCTGCGCCTGTATCCGGATCATTGCGACATTCTGGTCATCGCGGAAGGAGGGATCAAAAACCTCAGTGATGGAAATGTCGCCCAGTTCCAACACATCCAGTGCTGCGCGGTATTCCGCGACATCCACAACACGGGGGCTTTCTGTCCGAACCGTTGTGCCTCCGCGAAAGTCGATGCCGTAATTCAGGCCTTGCAGCATGAAAGAGGCAAACGCCACGATCATCATCAAACCCGAAATGCCCAGCCACAGCTTCCAGCGGCTGAAATAGTCGAAATTCGGCGCTTCTTTGAACAGACGCAGACGCATGTCTCAGACCTCGATCGTTTTGGGACGTGCCCGTTCAAACCAGATCACCACCATCAGACGGGTGACGAAAATGGCCGTGAAGACGGATGTGATGATGCCAAAACCCAGCGTGATCGCGAAACCACGCACCGGGCCGGAGCCCATCACGAAAAGGATTACTGCGGTGATCAGCGTGGTAATGTTGGCGTCGATGATAGCCGAGAGCGCTTTCTCATAGCCAAGCGAGATTGCGCGGGCCGGACCCTTGGCGGTTCGCAATTCCTCGCGGATACGTTCGAAAACCAACACGTTGGCATCCACGGCCATGCCGACGGTCAGAACAATACCCGCGATGCCCGGCAGGGTCAGGGTGGCCCCGACGAGGCTCAGTAGACCAAAGATCATAGCGACGTTGATGATCAAAGCGATGTTTGCGAAAATACCGAAGAGCCCGTAGCTGACAAACATGAAGAACAGAACCGCTACAAAGGCAACGACGGTCGCGACCTTGCCCGCGTCAATGCTGTCCTGCCCCAGTTCGGGGCCGATTGTGCGCTCTTCGAGGAAGTCGAGACCGGCAGGCAGCGCACCCGCGCGCAACAAGATGGCTAGGTTGGTGGATTCCTCCACATCGAAATTGCCGGTAATGATACCCGAGCCGCCTGGTATGTGACTTTGAATTGTGGGCGCGCTGATCACCTCATCGTCCAGCACGATGGCGAAGGGTGAACCGATGTTTTCTGCGGTGTAGTCACCGAATTTCCGCGCACCAGACGTGTTGAACCGGAACGTCACTGCGGGCCGTCCATTTTGGTCAAAGGACGGTTGCGCGTCGACCAGTTCTTCGCCCGTCACCACCGGGGCGGATTCCAAAGTGTAGAAGGCGCCGGGTTCATCTATGGACGGCACGATCTTGTTGCCGATGCCGGGGTTCGCGTTTTCATCGGTTCCACGGCTGACCACAGGGTTGAAGGTCAGCTGCGCGGTGGTACCGATGATTGCCTTCAGCTCCGCAGCTGAACCGATGCCGGGAACCTGGATTAGGATACGGTCGGCACCTTGGCGCTGGATCGTGGGCTCGCGCGTGCCAACCTCATCAATCCGGCGGCGGATGATTTCCAGCGACTGCTGCATGGTACGTTCGTTCGTGGCCTGCTTTTCGGCCTCGGACAGGGTGACGATAATAACGCCCGCATCGCCGCGCACATCAATGTCCGTTGCCCCCGCCCCGGTCAAAGTTGGCACTGGCCGCGCAAGACCGCGCACGATCTGCAGAGCTTCCGCCATCTTTTCGGGATCATTGAGACGCACCCTCAGTTCATCTTCGGGTGATTGCTGTCGGCGCACAGGCGTCAGACTGCGAAGTGCATCACGGACTTCGGGCCATTGGGCCTCCATCCGGGTGGCGTAAACGTCCTGGACCCGCACCTCGGCCAGCAAATGTGCGCCGCCGCGCAGGTCAAGACCCAGGTTTACGAGGCCAGAGGGCAACCAATCCGGCCACAGCGCACGCTGCGCCTCAAGTTCCGGCGTTTCGCCCTGCAACTCGATTGCATTGACCGCATCATTGTGCTGCTCAACCGGACCGTAGAACGCATTGGGCAGCGCCAGCCACAGGCCAACAGCACAGGTCAGCGCGATCATAATCCGTTTCCACAGATCAATCTGAAGCATATCTGCGCCCTCTTTTCGGCTTGGTCAGCGAGGTTATTTGGCGGGTTCAGTCTTGGAGACAACGGTTGCGATGGTGGATTGCACCACGCGCACTTTCACGCCGTCGGCGATCTCTACTTCAACCTCACCGTCGTCCTTGACCTTGACGACCTTGCCGATCACGCCGCCCTGAGTGACCACCTGATCGCCACGGCGCAGTGCCGAAACCATCGCCTGATGTTCCTTGACCTTTTTCTGCTGCGGACGGATCAGCAGGAAGTACATGATCGCAAAGATCAGAATGAGGGGGATGAACTGTTCAATACCGGCCATCGTATGCGTCCTTTTCGGTGGGCTTTCGGGCGCTTCATGGCCCTGTCGCTGAGTTTGGCAGAACCTATGTGCGCCCGCCGTTGGGCGCAAGGTGGAAAGGGTCAAATCGGGCCGACAATCAAAGGCTGCGACAACTCTACCCCCTTGGCAAAGTTTGAGGCATAACCGCCCGCAAACGATTCATCAGTAAGGACCGGACCCATGCATGACATCCGCGCCATCCGCGAGAACCCCGAAGCCTTTGATGCTGCGCTTGCGCGGCGGGGGGATGCGCCGATGTCATCCGAAGTGTTGAAGCTGGACGAGGCGCGGAGGGCGAAGATCGCCGCTGCCGAGAACGCGCAGGCCGAGCAGAACAAGGCCAGCAAGGAAGTTGGCGCGGCCAAGGCCAAGGGCGACGACGCCGAGTTCGAGCGGTTGCGCGCGCTGGTGGGGCAAAAAAAGGAAGAGGTCGCAGCAATGCGGGCCGAAGCCAATGAACTTGATGCGCAGCTGACCGACATGCTTGCCCGTTTGCCAAACCGGCCTGCGGATGATGTGCCTGACGGTGCGGATGAGAACGACAACGTCGAAGTGAACCGCTGGGGCGACATCCCGACATTCGATTTCGAGCCGAAAGAGCATTACGAGATCGCGGGCGTGGCCGCATCGATGGATTTTGAGACGGCGGCGAAAATCTCCGGCAGCCGTTTCGTGGTGTTGTCGGGTGCCGTGGCACGCATTCACCGGGCGCTGGCGCAGTTCATGGTGGACACCCACGTGGACAAAAACGGACTGACCGAGGTGAACCCTCCGGTTCTGGTCAAGGACGAGGCCATGTACGGCACCGACAAACTGCCAAAGTTCGGTGAGGACAGCTATCGCACGGAAGAAGGCATGTGGCTGGTGCCAACCTCCGAGGTGCCTCTGACCTATATCGTGGCCGATCACGTCGTCGATGCCGATTACCTGCCGCGCCGCTACACCGCACACACCCTTTGCTTCCGCTCAGAAGCGGGCAGCGCGGGGCGCGATACCGCAGGCATGCTGCGCCAACACCAGTTCGAGAAAGTCGAGATGGTGAGCGTCACCCACCCCGATAACAGCGACGCCGAACAAAAGCGCATGTTGCGCTGTGCCGAGGATATTCTCGAGCGGCTGGGCATCCCGTACCGGACGGTGATCCTGTGCACCGGCGATATTGGCTTTGGCGCCCGCCGGACCTTCGACATTGAGGCTTGGGTGCCGGGGCAAAAAACATACCGCGAGATTTCAAGCGTCTCGACTACGGGTGACTTTCAGGCTCGGCGCATGAACGCGCGCTTCAAGCCAAAGGATGGCGGCAAGCCGCAGTTCGTGCACACGCTGAATGGCTCCGGTCTGGCCGTGGGGCGCTGCCTGATCGCGGTACTTGAGAATGGTCAGCAAGCGGACGGGTCAGTGAAGCTGCCTGAGGTCCTCGCCCCCTATCTTGGGGGCAAGACCGCCCTGACGGCAGACGGGACACTGGCGTAAGTCGGCAAATCTAAAGAATTTCATTGGCACAGGACAATTGAAAGGCACGGCGATTGTGCTAGCGTGCTGACAGGAATGACCGGAAAGGGACCCGACATGCCTGCCTCTCGTACCATCGTGGCTGCCCTATGCTTGTTGCTGAGCCTGGCCTTCGCTGCTTCGCCATTCTTTGTCGAAGGTTTCGCGGGCTTTGACCCTAACCAATTCCCGGTCCCACAGAATGATCCGCCGGTTCAGCCTGCGGGATACGCATTTGCGATCTGGGGGGTGATCTACGGCTGGTTGATATTGGGGCTGACTTGGGGATTGTTCAAAGCCCCCAAGGACGGTCAATGGCATGACATGCGAAAACCGCTTTGCGTATCGCTCGCAGTTGGCGCGGCATGGCTTGCTGTCGCGGTTGCCAGCCCGATGTGGGCCAGCGTTCTGATCTGGATCATGCTCCTAAGCGCGCTTGCAGCACTTTTCGTGGCCCCCGTTTCGGATCAGCCGTGGGCAGCTTGGCCCGTTGGTCTTTATGCGGGTTGGCTGTCGGCGGCGTCCTGCGTGTCGCTGGGTCTGCTTGCGGCAGGGTATGGCTGGCTGGATGAAACGACCGCCGCGCTCGCCTTTGTCGGTCTCGCCATCGTGATCGGTGGGTTTGTGCAAGGTGCGCTGGGGCGCGCACCAACTTACGGGATCGCCGTGATCTGGGCGCTGGAGGCGATTGTAGTCGCCAACTACGAGACCACGCCGATCGTCGCATATGTCGCCGGCGGCGGGGCGTTGGTGTTGATCTTTCCCACGCTTAAGGCATTTCGGGCCATTTAATTCCCGTCCGGAAGATTTAAGGGGTCGGGACCTTTCGCATATCTCGACCCCAGAAATTAATCCTTGCGTCGGCCTTCGGTATGTTTGCGCAGCTTCGATGGCCCGGCTTTCTTGCGCCCCTTGTAAGGGTTCGCATCGTTCTGCCCCCGCATCCACAGCCGGATCGGCGTTCCGGGCATGTCAAAGTCGATCCGCAGGTTGTTCACCAGATACCGGCTGTAGCTTTCGGGCACCTTGTCGGGATGACTGCACATGACCACGAAGCCAGGCGGGCGCGTCTTTGCCTGCGTCATGTAGCGCAGCTTGATCCGCTTGCCTTGCGGTGCGGGCGGCGGGTGCGCCTCCATCATGCCAGAGAGCCAGCGATTAAGCTGGGCGGTGCTGACCCGACGGTTCCAAACCTCGTAGGCGCGCATGATCGCATCATGAAGACGGTCAAGCCCCCTGCCCGTTTTCGCGGAAACCGTGATCAGGGGTGCGCCGCGCAGTTGGGGCAACAGACGCTC
>Ga0316197_10001356_pt1 | contig 17478 bp, 15 predicted proteins | sample OudBiesiAoxic_MG_FD_204939 | JGI IMG/M metagenome (GOLD analysis project Ga0316197, IMG submission 204939) | Coastal sediment microbial communities from Oude Bieten Haven, Netherlands - site A oxic | ecosystem: Environmental > Aquatic > Marine > Coastal > Sediment | place: Netherlands... | reverse complement strand
ACTCAGGTGTATAACCTTCCAAATATATTTCGTATGCAGTAGTGAAATCATCAATTTTTGTATCAATATTGTCTAGTAGTAAAGTTTTATTAAACCCATACTCTTTTACATTATTTATCTCAGCCTGTAACTTTTCTATAGAAGAAAAAAAACTACGTGGCTTTATCTCCCCAATTTGAAGTCTTGCATTTGATAAATAGTTTCTTAAATTTATAGCCTGATTAGCTATATCTTTACCTACTGCAATTGAGTTTATATGACTTTCTACATCCTGAAATGCCGTATTTATTTTATGTAAACACTCAAAAAAATAATGTGCCTCTTCCATTGATTTTAATATATTTTTTATCTCATTTTTTATTTTGAACGACAACATTACTATCTACTCCGTTGACTTTTTTAAGATTAAAGGCTTATTTCACCTTAATAGTAATTTAAATACAGACGCTAATAATCGCACAAAATAATACCAATGCAAACAATCACTTAATTGAAGCTTTTATAGCTATTATTTTATGCTATAGCTCTATTTAGTAATGTTGTCAGACCACTAATTTTTTGAGGTAAAAACTCAGCTAAACTAATTAAAAAAGCCCATAACATTTCAAATCATAAACACAAACACAAAAAACGAGCCTAATTAGGCTCGTTTTTTGTTTTAACTTATAGCTTACCGTTTCTCTATTTACTCTGGCTCATACCCCAAGTTAGGCGATAACCAACGTTCTGCCTCTTCAAGCGTCATATTGGTTCGTTTAGCGTAGTCTTCTACTTGATCGCGTTGTACCGCTGCTACTGCGTAGTACTTAGCCTGAGGGTGTGAAAAGTACCAACCTGAAACTGCAGCACCTGGCCACATGGCGTATGAGCTAGTTAGCTGCATGCCAATGCGTTTTTCGGTATCGAGCAACTGCCAAATTTTCTTTTTCTCGGTGTGCTCTGGGCACGCGGGGTAACCTGGCGCTGGGCGAATACCTTGGTAGTTTTCGCGTATTAGCTCATCGTTTGCTAGGTTTTCGTCTGGTGCAAAACCCCAATACTCTTTACGTACTTTTTCGTGTAGGTATTCTGCAAACGCTTCTGCGAGTCTGTCGGCAACCGCTTTAATCATTATTTTGTTGTAGTCGTCTTGCTGTGCGTCAAACGCATTTGCTAAGTCGTCTTCTTCTAAACCGCCCGTTACTGCAAACGCGCCAAAATAATCAGGTGTGCCTTTGGGTGCTATGTAATCGGCTAGGCAGTAGTTAGCAAAGTCGGTTTTTTCGGTTTGCTGACGTAAATGGCATGAAGTAGTTAACAGCGTTTTGCGTGTTTCGTCGGTGTATATTTCTATGTCGTCCCCTACGCGGTTAGCAGGGAACAAACCAATTACGCCAAGTGGTTGCAAACTGCCGGCTTTTTCAAGGTCGTCTAACATGTCGTTAGCGTCTTTAAATAAGCTTTGCGCTTGCTCGCCTACGACTTCATCGGTCATTATGCGCGGGTATTTACCGGCAATTGACCACGTCATAAAGTATGGCGTCCAATCTATGTATTTACGCAAAGTGGCAATTGATACGTTTTTAAATTCGATCACGCCAAGCTTTTTAGGTACTGGTGGCGTGTAGTTATCCCAATCAAGTTGTGCTGCGTTATCGCGTGCGCGCTGGATTGTAACAGGCTTAGAACGTGGTTTTTTACGCGCTTGCTGCTCACGTACCTTTACATATTCAGCTTGTGTTTTAGCTAAAAAGTCAGGTTTAAACTCTTTTGATAATAAGTTTGAAACCACACCTACTGCACGGCTGGCGTTACTTACGTATACTACGCCTTTGTCGTACTGTGGCTCAATTTTAACGGCAGTGTGCGCTTTAGAGGTAGTTGCCCCGCCAATCATTAATGGGAGTTCAAAGCCACGGCGTTTCATTTCTTTTGCTACATGCACCATTTCGTCAAGCGATGGAGTAATTAAGCCCGATAAACCGATAATATCGGCTTTTTCATCGATTGCGGTTTGCAGTATTTTATCGGCAGGTACCATTACGCCTAAGTCGATTACTTCGTAGTTATTACACTGCAGTACCACGCCTACAATATTTTTACCTATGTCGTGCACGTCACCTTTTACGGTCGCCATCACTATTTTACCGTTAGTTGAGCCTTCTTCTTTTTCAAGCTCAATGTAGGGGTCTAAGTAGGCAACTGCGCGCTTCATTACACGCGCCGATTTAACCACTTGTGGTAAAAACATTTTACCCGCGCCAAATAAGTCGCCTACTACGTTCATGCCGTCCATTAACGGCCCTTCAATTACGTGGATGGGTTTAGCAGCGGCTGCACGGCATTCTTCGGTATCTTCGTCTATGAAGGTAGTAATACCTTTTACCAGTGCGTGCTCAAGGCGTTTTGCAACCGGCCATGTACGCCATTCTAAATCTTCTACTCGCTCGGCTTGCGCCATGCCCGAATACTTTGGTGCAAGCTCAACTAAACGCTCGCCTGCGCCGGGATCGGTATTAAGAATTACGTCTGTAACGGCTTTACGTAACTCATCTGGTATGTCGTCGTAAACGGCAAGTTGGCCTGCGTTTACAATACCCATATCCATACCCGCTTGAATAGCGTGGTATAAAAACACCGAGTGAATAGCCTCACGAACGGGGTTATTACCTCTAAACGAAAACGATACGTTTGATACCCCGCCCGACACTTTGCAGTGCGGTAAATTTTGCTTAATACGGCGCGTGCCTTCAATAAATTCTACGGCGTAGTTGTCGTGCTCTTCAATACCGGTGGCTACGGCAAATATATTCGGGTCGAAAATAATATCTTCTGGCGCAAAGCCAATGTCTTCTACCAATATTTTATAACTGCGCGCACATATTGCGAACTTACGGTCAGCGGTATCTGCTTGCCCGTCCGTATCAAACGCCATTACCACGGCGGCGGCACCAAAACGTTTTATTATTTTAGCTTGGCGAATAAATGGCTCTTCGCCCTCTTTTAGCGATATTGAGTTAACAATTGCCTTGCCTTGAATACACTTTAAGCCTGCTTCTATTACTTCCCACTTTGAGGAGTCGACCATAATGGGCACTTTAGAAATATCAGGCTCTGAGGCTATTAAGTTTAAAAACTTAACCATGGCGGCTTTTGAGTCCAACATGGCTTCGTCCATGTTTATATCAATAACCTGTGCGCCGTTTTCAACTTGTTCGCGGGCAACGGTTAGCGCGGCTTCAAAGTCTTCTTCCATGATTAGGCGTTTAAACATGGCCGAACCAGTTACGTTGGTACGCTCACCAACATTAGTAAATACTGCTATTTGCTGTGTCATGTTGGCTCCTTAATTTAAGTTACAGGCTTCAAGGCCTGATAAACGCATACGTACTTCAAGTTCAGGTAAAGGACGAGGTTTAACACCTTCAAGCCCTTTTGCAAATGCGCGAATATGCGCAGGCGTTGTACCGCAGCACCCGCCTACTATATTAATAAAGCCCGATTTACCCCAATCGATAATTTCGGCTGCCATTTCGGGCGCTTCTAAGTCGTATTCGCCAAACTCATTAGGCAAACCCGCATTAGGGTGTACCGAAGTAAATGTTTCGCATACACGCGATAGCTCTTGCACATATTGGCGCAATAAATCAGGCCCAAGCGCGCAGTTTAGGCCAATCGAAATTGGTTTAATATGGCGAATAGAGTTATAAAATGCTTCGGTTGTTTGCCCCGAAAGCGTACGCCCAGAGGCATCGGTAATAGTACCTGAAATCATTACAGGCAATTTACGCCCTGCTTGCTCAAAGGCTTCTTCTACTGCAAACGACGCTGCTTTTGCATTAAGCGTGTCGAATATAGTTTCGATTAGTATTAAATCGGCGCCGCCTTCCATTAATGCAAGTGTCGACTCAACGTACGCAGTAACGAGTTTATCAAAAGTAACATTGCGGTAACCCGGATCGTTTACATCTGGCGAGATAGAACAGGTTTTAGACGTTGGCCCTAAAACACCGGCTACATAACGTGGCTTTTCTGGTGTTTTGGCACTAAATTCGTCGCACATAGCACGTGCTAATTTAGCCGACTCTACGTTTATTTCACGGCTTAGGTTTGCCATGTCGTAATCGTCCATCGAAATGGTGGTCGAGTTAAACGTGTTTGTTTCAATAATATCGGCGCCCGCTGATAAAAAACCACGGTGAATATCTGCAATTAGCTCAGGCTTAGTGAGGCTTAATAAATCGTTATTGCCTTTAATAAGTACATGCCAGTCTTTAAAACGCTCGCCGCGATAGTCTTCTTCTTCTAGCTTATGATCTTGGATCATGGTGCCCATTGCGCCATCTAAAATTAAAATGCGCTCTTTTAGCGCAGCACTTATTTCGGCGTGCTTATTATTTGAAGCGTTATTCGGCATAGTTGTTAGTCCTCACATCTTGGCTAACTAAATTAATATCATACGGTGTGGTTTGGTACACGTAGTAATTTAACCAATTCGAAAAAAGTAAAAAAGCATGGCTTTGCCACGTTTTTGAAGGTTGTTTGGTTGCATCGTTATCTGGAAAGTAATTTTCGGGTTTAGGTGCATCAGGACTTTTTTTACAATCGCGTTCGTACTCTGCTTTTAAGCTATCTGCGTCGTACTCAGGATGACCGGTTATAAACACTTGGCTACCCGATTTATTTTTAAGTAAGTAAGCCCCTACTCGCTCAGAACCGGCAAGCACTACCAATTCATCGCAGGCATTTATTTTATTTATATCTATGTGACCATAGCGTGAGTGAGGCACTAAAAAGGTGTCGTCGAAGCCACGCGTTAAAGCACCGTGCTCAAAGTAACATTGGTGAGTAAATACACCGCACAGCTTATCGTCTTTTAAATCGCGCTTTAAATTATAACGATGATATAACGCTGCATGCGCTGCCCAACACGAAAATAGCGTTGAGGTAACGTGTTGCTCAGCCCAATCAATAATAACCTTTAGCTCATCCCAATACACTACATCGTCGTACTCCAAATGAGCAAGTGGCGCACCGGTTACTATTAACGCATCGTAGTTGTTGTCTTTCACTTCAGAAAAATAACGGTAAAAGGTATCAAGATGCTCTTCTGAATTACTGCTACTGCGGTGAGTGTCGAGTCGCAGTAGCTCTACATTTACTTGCAAAGGCGAGTTGGCAAGCAAGCGAATAAACTGTACTTCGGTTTCTACTTTATTAGGCATTAAGTTTAAAATAGCCAAACGCATTGGGCGTATTTCTTGCGTTTTTGCACGAGTTTTTGGCATCACAAATACGTTTTCTTTTCGTAAGCGTGCTATAGCGGGTAACTCGTCTTTTACTGTAATTGGCATATTTTTACTCCTGCTCATAAAAACCGAAAGTTAATTATGAACTGAAAGTAAAAAATATCAACCTCTAGATGTATAGATGTCTAAATGAAATTTATTCATTCTATTTAAATTGAAAAATATTAGGTGTTATGCAAAAGAGGTTCTACATATGGAGTGATTTATTTCGATACTTTTGAAATAGCGCTACCAAGCTTAGTAGCGCATACGTATTTAAAACCGATAGTTTACAGATAAATTAAGTGCGTAAATATCGCCTTCGTCTGTATCAAAATATTGATATTCAGCGCTTACCTGCCAGCGTTGACTTAATCGATAGTCAATCCCAGTACCGTAAGTTACGCCGCCTTCGTCATAGTTTTGCTCAGTTATTAGCGTAGAATTTGTATCTGTACCAGTTATTGATTCTGCCAGGTTTTTTACGTCGTCTTCATTGTAACTTAATTTATTTCTGCCATAGCCACCAAATAAAAACACATCAGCTCGAGATGAAATTGGATAATTAGCTTTTACAAATATACTTGTTTGCAAATCAAGGCTTGAATCAATTTGGCTCTGAATCGGTTCTGAGGTTAACGAACCGTCCTGGGGGTTTTGAGTAAAAACAATTCCATTTAAAGGTGCTGATTCATCATTTAAACCAAAACCTACACGCCCTTCTAATGCAAAGTATCGCGAAAACTGATAACCAAACCGTCCGTAAAGCGTTGTAAATTGTAGGTTATCACTTTCATGAACATCAATCTGTGTTGAGCCCATACCTACTCCATGGTAGTAGCCGTTTACGTGGAGTATTTCGGCTTGGCTTGAAAATGTATATAGCCCTAAAAGTAACGCGCTTAACTTTATAACTGTTGTTTTCATGTTCACTCCCTAAACGTTATTAATTTTAAATAATGTTGATGTTTTAAAAAGACTTGAGCTAGTCGCTTTTATAGCTTGCTTATCGCTTGTAAACATCTTGTTCCTTTTTCGTTAAAATTGAAATGTATTTGAACAATATAAAACAATAGATTACATAATTTTACATAATAGACATTCGCAATCTCGGTATTTTTAATAACCCATAGAAGAGAATAACGCCAGCACAAACGAATAGTTCTACGCGTCATTCGTTGACTGTTTCACCTGTGAGCCACTACAATACAACATTGAAATTTTTATTATTATTTGAAGGCTCCTTTAATGGTTTTACCTGATAAATTTATATTCTCGATGAGTCGAGTATCTAAGGTTGTGCCTCCTAAGCGCACTATCTTAAAAGATATTTCGTTGCACTTTTTCCCTGGCGCAAAAATTGGTGTACTTGGTTTAAACGGTTCTGGTAAATCTACGTTACTACGTATTATGGCCGGTGTTGACCAAGATTTTGAAGGTGATGCACATCCTCAGCCTGGTACTAAAATTGGTTATTTACCGCAAGAACCAGTATTAGATGAAAGTAAAACAGTGCGTGAAATTGTTGAAGAAGCCGTTGGCGAAGTTAAACATGCACTTAGCCGTTTAGACGAAGTGTACAACGAGTACGCAATGGAAGGCGCTGACTTTGACGCACTTGCAAAAGAGCAAGGCGAACTTGAAGCAGTTATTCAGGCGCACGATGGTCATAACATCGACAACGTTTTAGAGCGCGCAGCTGATGCACTTCGCCTGCCAGAATGGGATGCTAAAATTGAGCACCTTTCTGGTGGTGAGCGTCGCCGTGTTGCTATATGTCGATTATTGCTTGAAAAACCAGACATGCTTATTCTTGATGAACCAACTAACCACTTGGATGCTGAGTCGGTTGCATGGTTAGAGCGCTTTTTACACGATTACGAAGGCACTGTTGTGGCTGTAACGCATGACCGTTACTTCCTTGATAATGTAGCTGGTTGGATATTAGAGCTTGACCGTGGTGAAGGTATTCCATGGGAAGGTAACTATTCTTCTTGGCTTGAACAAAAAGATGCGCGCTTACAGCAAGAACAAAAATCTGAAAAAGCACGTCAAAAATCAATTGCGCAAGAGCTTGAATGGGTTCGTTCAAACCCTAAAGGTCGTCAAGCTAAGTCAAAAGCACGTATGGCTCAGTTTACTGAAATGCAGCAGTCTGATTACCAAAAGCGTAACGAAACTAACGAGATGTTTATTCCACCTGGTCCGCGCTTAGGGGATCAAGTACTTGAAGTAACGAATCTCCGTAAGAGTTTTGGTGATCGCGTATTAATTGACGACTTAAGCTTTAGCATGCCAAAAGGTGCCATTGTGGGCATTATTGGCGCGAATGGCGCAGGTAAATCAACACTATTTAAAATGATCAGTGGTGAGCAAAAGCAAGACAGCGGCAGCATTAGTGTTGGTGAAACTGTTCACCTTGCGACCGTTGATCAGTTCCGTGATGGTATGGACGAAAGCAAAACTGTTTTCCAAGAAATATCAGACGGACAAGACGTACTGAAAATTGGTAACTTTGAGTTCCCAAGCCGTGCATACGTTAGTCGCTTTAACTTTAAAGGTAACGATCAGCAAAAGTTTGTTAAAGACCTATCTGGTGGTGAGCGTAACCGCTTACACCTTGCTAAGTTATTAAAAGCTGGCGGCAATGTGTTACTACTCGATGAGCCAACCAATGACTTGGACGTTGAAACATTACGTGCACTAGAGAACGCTATTTTAGAGTTCCCTGGTTGTGTAATGTGTATCTCGCATGACCGTTGGTTCCTTGACCGTATTGCTACGCACATTTTAGATTACCGCGACGAAGGTCAAATTAACTTTTTTGATGGTAACTACACTGAATACGAAGAGTGGCTTAAAAAGACACTAGGTGCAGCTGCAGCTCAACCTAAACGTATTAAGTACAAAAAAATTGGCTAATATTTATTAATGCTAATTTGAGCCCTGCATTTATGCGGGGCTTTTTTATGCCATCAGCATTGTCTGCACATATATTGTTAGCATGTAGTCAATTATCCGCTATGCTAAATTTATTAAAAACAATAAAGTTAAATTATGCAAAACCGTCGTCAATTTTCTCGCGTGTTATTTTCAACTACTGCCCAACTAGATTTTGATAACCATGAATACCCCTGTAAATTGCTTGATGTATCATTACATGGCGCGTTAATTACTAATTGTGATGCCTTTATTGGCAACAAAGATAGCCAAGCCGTTCTGTGCTTTACCCTGCCTCAAAGCGATATAGAAATTAAAATGGAAGTAGTCATTTGCCATATTGAAGCCGATCATATTGGCTTAAAATGTCATCACATTGATATAGACAGCATTACCTATTTGAAGCGTTTAATAGAGTTAAACTTAGCTGATGACGAGCTACTCCACCGCGAGCTCGCTATGTTAATTCACGAGACACAATAATAGACTCAATTGAATTAGTTGATTACCATAGGGCAAACTTTTTAACTTGTGAAAACATGACTTTAAATCCACATTTACCTTTGGTGTATCACCCTAACTACTCGTTTAGTTTTGATCCAAAGCATCGTTTTGCAATGAGTAAGTTTGCACATTTATATGCACATGTTGCCGAGCTTGGTTTAATCGGCAGTAACCTGGTAGAGCCAATACTCGGTACGCCAGAGCCACTTGAGCTAATACACTGCGAAAACTATATACATGACTTATGGAATAATCGCCTAGATGAAAAAGCGATGCGCCGTATTGGCCTACCTTGGTCAAAAGAGCTTATGGCACGTACTTTTACAGCTCCTCAAGGGACGCTTCAAACAGCGCGTTTAGCACTTAAACATGGTATAGCGTGTCACCTTGCTGGTGGTACACACCATGCACATACCGATTTTGGCTCAGGTTACTGCATGGTTAACGATTTAGCCTTTACTACGCAAACTTTAATTGAATCGGGTGAGGTAACTAACGTACTTATTTTTGATTTAGACGTGCACCAAGGTGATGGCACTGCGGCCATGTTAGAGCATCAGGCATATGCTTATACTTGCTCTATACATTGTGAAAAAAACTTCCCTTTTAGAAAATCAGCTAGCGATTTAGATATTGGCTTAGCCGATAATATGAAAGACGATGAGTATTTAGGCATAGTTGACGACACACTGCAATTTTTGCTCAAAGAGTTAAATCCCGATTTAGTGCTTTACGATGCAGGCGTTGATATTTGGCAAGGTGATGGTTTAGGTAAACTCGATATTAGCTGGGATGGCATAGTTAAACGCGATCATTTAGTACTAAAACGTTGCCTTGAACACAATACTCCCGTGGCTACAGTAATTGGTGGCGGCTACGATAAAGATCACCTTCGCCTTGCTAAGCGCCATGGTATTGTTATTGAGCAAGCCGCTCGTTTTTAATGTGAAATAAAAATGTTAAATACTCGTTCTTATTTAATACATACAATAAAAACGAAAACACTATGAAACAACTCTTTATTGCCATCACATTCACTTTATTAAGCTTTATAGTTAGCGCGCAAGAGCAAGACGCTGAAGCAACATACCCTAAATTACCTGCATTAAATCTACAAATGGCCGATGGGTCTGCTCTCAGTACTCAAGATTTATTAGGCCAACCTTACATTTTACATTTTTGGGCAACGTGGTGCCCATACTGTAAAAAGCTACAACCAGCACTTCAAAAAATTGATGATATGGGCTTAAAAGTTATTGCCGTGAGCTTTAAAGAAGATGACGATGCTACTCCCGCTAAAGCGCTTAGCGATAGAGGTTATACTTTTAAAACAGCTGTAAAAGCTGATGCAATAGCACAGCAATTAGGTATACGCGGCACACCTACTACATTGTTTGTAAATAAAGAAGGTAATGTAATTTGGCTGACTAATACGTCAAACCCTGAGGATCCAAACCTACATTTAAATGCGCGAACATTGTTACACTCCATATCTGAACAATAATATAAGATTAAATATTTAGTTTAAAAATATAAGTAATATAAACTTTATACTACAATTTAAGCTCATAAATTAATTGAGATTATAATGCGCCTACTACTTACTCTATTGCTCATTGCCATAAGTGGTTTTGCTACAGCGGAAGAAGAAAAGATAGAACTTCCACCGGTAGACCCCGCATACAATGCTGAGCACCCAATGGCTTTGCTAAATCAGGGTTCTAGTATTTTTGCTATTAATTTGCCAACGTATAAAGCACCACACGATGTGCAAGTAGTGTATAAAATAGAAAACCCTGATGTCGCTTTTTTAGAGCTAGTTCGTAACGCAGACCTTATAACTCTAAAACCACAGCCTTTTAATATTCAACATTTAATGCGCGGCGCAGAAATTACCATTACCGCCGATGTTTTTGATGGTGATTACAAGCAAGGTGGGAGCTTAATTTACTCAAACAGAGAAATTGTTATGAGTAAAAAGCTCTACTCGAGAGAGTTAACAGGTTTAACTGAATCATCACAGTGGCAAGACTACGACCTAATTACTTTAAAGGGAACTAAACGAATTTACATTCATAAAATTCAACAAGCGCCGAGCTATAACCATCTTATTTTTGTCGATTTAGTAAATGCGTGTATGCAAAAACTTCGTACATCAAAACGTGTACCGGCTGAAAACGAGCTTACTTATAAGTTTATTAACTGCGGTACGCTTAAACCACTTTATTACAATGCTGATGATTTTAAAAAGTAAAATAGCGAGTATACGAATGCTAAATCATTTTACTATTCAGGCATAAAAAAAGGCTCTTTCGAGCCTTTGGATTAACTTTGGAATGTTAAAGCTTTTAAATTAGGTAAGTGTTAATAGCTGTGGAGCAACGCTATGATAGTCAACAGCCATAGCAATACTTAACGCTGTAATATTAATGATAGAAAACGCGAACACTTTACGTGCCCAACTGGTTACATCAATATTTCGACGATACCCTCTTAGTGCCATTAATAACCACCAAAAACTGGTAATACAGGCAACAGCCATAAAAGCAGCGCCGGTGTATCCACTAATTGGCAGCAGCATTACAACTAAAGCGTATACAGCAATATAAAGTACAATATGGCGTTTTGCTTTGTCTATACCCTGCGCCACAGGTAATACTGGAATACCTGCAGCTTGGTAATCTTTAAAGCGGAAAATAGCGATGGCGTAAGAGTGCGGCATTTGCCACAAGCTAAACATAACCAGCAGTATTAACGCGCCCATATCGAACTGCCCTGTTACGGCGCAGTAACCGACTACTGGTGGTACTGCGCCCGAAAGGCTACCTACAAAAGTGCCATATACTGAGTTACGTTTCATGTAGAGGCTATAAACCCCTACATAGATTACGTAGCCGAAGGCTGCAAAAAATACCGCGGCTTGGGTGGTAAAGGCAATAAGTAAACCAAAGCCAATAACGCCCAATAAAATACCGTGGCTAAGTGCAGCAAAGGCCGACATTTCGCCTGTTACTGTTACTCGCGTTCGAGTACGAGCCATGGCTACATCTATGTCTCTATCTATAACATTGTTGATAGCACAACCTGATGCAACCACTAGCGACAAACCAATTAATGTGGCAATCATTAACCATGGGTCTATATCACCGCGCGAGGCAAGTAAAAATCCACCCGCTACGCTGATCAAATTGCCCATAATAATACCCGGCTTTGTCACTGATAAATAACGACGAAACATCTTCAACTCCTAGTACATCATCATTGCGTTTGATTCATATATGATCCAAACAGATAAACCAACCACCATTACGATGATCATGGCACTGAATAGGAATGAGAAAGTATTTGCACGGCCATCTTCGGTCGTAAAATTAAGGTGTAAGAAGTATTTTAAATGCACCCAAATTTGTACTATGGCAAACGTAACAATACTCCACAGCGTTGTTGCTTTTGTGAAGTCGCCTTCCATTACTATCCAAAATGGAATGGCTGTTAAAATTACTGATAGCACAAAGCCAATTAAGTAAGTTTTAACACTACCATGAGATTCATCATGGTGCTCAGCATGTGTTTCGCTGTGGCTCATTACATTGCTCCCATTAAATAAACAACGGTAAATACACAAATCCAAACAATGTCTAAGAAGTGCCAAAATAGGCTCAAGCAACTTAAACGCGTTACAGTTGCTTTACCTAGACCACGTTTAGCAACTTCTATCATCATTATGGTCATCCAAATTAGACCGGCTGTTACATGTAAACCATGTAAGCCAACTAATGAGAAAAACGATGTTAAAAAAGCACTATGTTGCGGACCATGCCCGTTCACTATTAGGTGGTGAAATTCGTATATTTCCATACTAATAAACACAGCACCTAAACAAAACGTAATAAATAACCAAGTAAGTGTTAATGCCTTTTTTTGCCCTTGAGCGGCAATCATGGCAAAACCAAAGGTAATACTACTAATAAGTAGTGCAGCTGTTTCTACTGCTACAAAGTCGAGTTCAAAAATATCTTTACCCGATACACCACCGGCTGTGTTCATAAATAACACAGCGTAAGTGGCAAAGAATGAGGCAAACAACAGGCAATCGGTCATTAGATATAACCAAAAACCGAATACGGTATCGCCCGATGTATCGTGATGATCATGCGCGTGCGCATGATCATCGTGAGATACAGACTCTAAATTTGCAGATTCTAAATTTGCAGAAAGTGTACTCACGCTTTTAGCTCCTTATTCCCACTTGAATTATATGCAGCTTCAATTTTTGCAATTTCATCAGGTTGTATATAGTAATCAACATCACTGGTGTAACAACGTTTGATAAAGATGGCAATGCCACCAATTAGCCCAACAATCGCTAACCACCAAATGTGCCAGATCATTGCAAAACAAAATGCGGTTAAGCTAGCTGCCATTAACACGCCAGCTGATGTGTTTTTAGGCATATGAATAGGGCTATAGCTTGCTTTACCTTGATAAGCTTGACCTTTTTCTTTTATATCAGTCCATGCATCAATATCATCAATGTGTGGAATGGTAGCAAAGTTATACACTTGTGGAGGTGAGCTTGTTGCCCATTCAAGTGTGTGTCCGTTCCACGGATCGCCTGTTGTATCGTCAAGCGCTTCACGGTCTCTAAAGCTCACATATAATTGAATTATTTGACTAATAATACCAAACATAATAACGACAGCACCGGCTGCAGCAATGTATAGCCAAATGTTCCAATCTGGATTATTAGAGTGGTTTAAACGACGTGTCATACCTAAGAAACCAAGTACATACAACGGCATAAATGCAAGGAAGAAACCGATAAGCCAACACCAGAATGATGCCTTGCCCCATTTTTCGTTAAGCTTGAAGCCCATCGCTTTAGGGAACCAAAATACAAAACCAGCTAGGTAGCCAAATACAGCACCACCGATAATTGTGTTATGAAAATGTGCAATTAAGAATAAGCTGTTATGCAGTACGTAATCGGCACCAGGAATAGCAAGTAACACACCAGTCATGCCGCCTATGGTAAAGGTAACCATAAAACCGAGTGTCCAAAGTACTGGTACGGTTATACGTAAACGGCCACGGTAAATAGTAAATAACCAGTTAAACAACTTAACGCCTGTTGGTACAGCGATAACCATGGTAGCCATACCAAAGAAAGCATTAACGTTGGCGCTCGATCCCATGGTAAAGAAGTGATGTAACCAAACAATAAACCCTAAAATAGAGATTGCACCGCTGGCGTAAACCATCGATTTATAACCAAATAAACGTTTACCTGTAAAGGTCGAAATAATTTCAGAAAAAATACCAAACGCCGGTAATACTAAAATATATACCTCAGGATGACCCCATGCCCAAAACAGGTTGATGTACATCATGGCGTTACCGCCCAATTCATTGGTAAAGAAATGGAAATCGAGATAACGGTCAAGCGTTAACATAGTAAGCATAGCGGTCAATATTGGGAATGATGCTGCAATTAAGATGTTTGCCCACGTACATGTCCATGTGAAAATTGGCATTTTCATTAAGGTCATGCCTGGTGCACGCATTTTGATAACGGTCGCTAAAAAGTTTACTGCAGTTAAGAGTGTTCCAAGCCCGGATATTTGCAGGGCCCAAATATAATAGTCGACCCCCACCCCAGGGCTAAAGGTCAGCTCCGAAAGTGGCGGATACGCCACCCAACCTGTTTTAGCAAACTCACCAAACACTAGCGACATATTAATTAAAATTGCACCACTGGCTGTTAACCAAAAACTTAAATTGTTTAAAAATGGAAAGGCTACATCCCGTGCACCAATTTGCAACGGTAAAATTATGTTCATTAAACCGACCATAAATGGCATCGCCATAAATATGATCATAATTACACCGTGAGCTGTAAATATTTGGTCGTAGTGCTCTGGTGGTAAATAACCGGGCGCGCCACTAGTAGCAAGTGCTAACTGAGTACGCATCATTATTGCATCAGAAAACCCACGAAACAGCATTACTAAAGCTAAAATAATATACATTACGCCTAAGCGCTTATGATCAACAGATGTGATCCAGTCGCGCCAAAGTACGCCCCATTTTTTATGCTTTGTAATTAGCGCAGTAATAACAATTGCAGCTATTAAAATAGCTGCCATCGTAAACACAAGAATCGGCTCGTGAAACGGTATTGCATCGAGTGAAAGTTTACCTAAAAACGACATTATTATTCCTCGTCCTGGCTGTGTGATGGTTTCGCTGAATGTTTGTCCATTGCGTGATGTTGCATACCCATCTCGCCATGTTCGCTCATCGCATTGTGCTTTTTATTCATATCGCCATGCGCCTGCATGTATTTCATAACAATGGTATGAAATAAGCTGTCTTCAACTTTACCGTAATAAGCAACAGGATTATTTTCGCTCGCTTTTGCAAGCTCAACATAATTTGCATGAGTCAGGTTATTAGCGCTTGAATTGGCTTTTATATCACTCACCCACTTATCAAAGTCTGCTTGAGTAGGGGTCGCAATGGCATGGAACTTCATTCCAGTAAAACCTGCACCACTGTAATTTGCTGAGATACCTTTAAACGTACCTGGCTCATTTGCAATTAAGTGAAGCTTGGTTTCCATCCCGGCCATTGAGTATATTTGACTACCCAATTGCGGAATAAAAAATGAATTCATTGTGCTCTCTGACGTGATTTTATATTCAACAGGTACATTTGCCGGAAACACTAATTCATTAACCGTGGCAATACCTTGCTCAGGGTAAATAAATAACCACTTCCAGTTTAATGACACCACTTCAACAGTAAGATGCTTACCTTTACCTTCAATGGGTTTGTATGGGTCTAACGCTTGGGTAGACACCCAGGTAATAGCACCTAAAATAATTACGATAATAATAGGAACAGCCCAAACTACGGCCTCAATTTTATTTGAATGAGCCCATTTTGGAGCGTAAATTTCATGAGTTTGCGTGTCTCTATATTTCCATGCGAAATATAAAGTCATCACAATAACGGGAACGACTACAAGCAACATAAGCACGGTTGCGATGATGATTAAATTTTTCTCATCAATGCCTATCTGCCCTTTTGGATCGAGTATCCCGCCTTTACAGCCTGACAACGCCAGCACTGTACTAGCTAAAGCAATATTACAAAGGTTACGAATTAACAAGGGAGTATCCTACAAACCTAGAGTTTCAGTTTGCTGCTTTGAATAACAACCAAAGCAACGATTTTTCAATAAAAACCCAAGTTAACTAGAATTAAATTATAAAAATAAGGGGGCTATTCAAAACCTAAAGCTCATGCCATTAATGACCTAGCAACAAACCCAGCTTTCTAAACGCATTTATATAACGTAATAAAAATTAACTTGGGTGAGTGGTGGTTGGCTGAAGTGTGCTTAAAAAACACGGAGCTACTTTGTTTTAGCTAACCTTAATTATTTACAGCAAGAACAAATAATTAAAACCAGCAACAAGATGCAGCCTTACAGACAACCTGTAAAGCTAGGTGGAGCACGACAACCATGTGCAGAGTGCACCGGCTGTATAACTTTAGCCTCGCTAAAAGCAAAGGCTGCTTTACGGAGGATAATTCCAGCACGACGCGCTGGAAAAATATGGAACAATAACCAACAAAGGCCAATAAGTAACTGACTTGAAATGATTGGATGAGCTAAAAATCCGGCAATAGTAAGTAACAGTGGCTCTACAATAAACCCATCACTTAATAGCGCCTCAAGCTTGAAGGCATCCTCTAGTGCACCGCTTAACAACATTACAGTATTAAACACTAATAAAGTTATAGCTACACACACGCCCTTACCCGCTTTATTCAAGCGTTCACACGTAACTGGCTCGCTTGGGGCGAGATCAGTATGGGCATGATGTAAAGAAAGTGTGTTCAAAGACATTAACCTACTTAAATGACTATAACAAAATTAGAGTAATACAGTTTGCAATGGAAAAACTTAAAAAACATTGCTGCTGAAAGCCCTAAAACCAGGTGCTAAATACAATCAAATCCGGCTAGCACATATTTGCCTAGTGAAAATTGATCCGTATCAATCAAACTTTCAAAACTTACTGAAAGTTCGAACGTGAGTATAACAAAGAGAATTTTCTGTTCAACTAAAAATCAATTAATTTGAGTTAAGCTTTCGAAGCTATTTTGTTAATAAAAAATAACACGATAAAAAACATAGGGTTGTTTAAAATAAAAAACAATTTAAAGAGGTATATTTAATAGAATTGTAGGCTTTTAGGAGGGAGTAATAATTGTGCCGCACAAATAAAAACAGCTCAAATTCAGTCACCACCGAAATTGAGCCGCTTTTCACACTGACAACATCTTCACACACAATATAAAGATTTTTTGTTTACACTGCGTGGCATTGTAGGGAAATAAAAACAACTCAAATACAGTCACCACCGAATTTGAGTTGCCTTTCACACTGACAACATCTTCACACACAATATAAAGATTTTTTGTTTACACTGCGTGGCATTGTAGGGGAAATAAAAACAACTCAAATACAGTCACCACCGAATTTGAGTTGCCTTTCACACTGACAACATCTTCACACACAATATAAAGATTCTTTTAAGCGAGGCCAACTTTGCCTCAAGCTATGACTAGAGCCTTGCTCTGTGTCTATGGTTAAACTTTAGAGTGTTAGCTCCAATTTGACAAACGAGAAAAATAAACCTAATAGGTGAAAAAAACTAAACTATAGACGTTTGTCTAATACATTAAGATTGGA
>Ga0316197_10001355_pt1 | contig 17485 bp, 15 predicted proteins | sample OudBiesiAoxic_MG_FD_204939 | JGI IMG/M metagenome (GOLD analysis project Ga0316197, IMG submission 204939) | Coastal sediment microbial communities from Oude Bieten Haven, Netherlands - site A oxic | ecosystem: Environmental > Aquatic > Marine > Coastal > Sediment | place: Netherlands... | reverse complement strand
CATTGGAGTTTTTCTCCTAGCTCAACTAGCTCAGCGGAGCCTTTCACAGATATTTTTTGCTGCCAATGTCCCTGCCCTAGCTTATCAATAACCGTAGTTAACCCTTTTAGTCGCCCACTTATGCGCCATAAAAAACCACCTCCTACAATTAAAGTAAGCGGAATAAGTGCCACCAGCCAGTTTATAAATGAAGCTTGCAAGCTTGTCAGCTCATTTTGGTTATTGGTAATTTGCGCTTCGTTTTTATCACGTAGCCATAAAGTAAGTTCACCAATTAAATCGCTCACTGGCACAAATAGCTCCGCTTGTTGTTGTTTTTGCTCAACCAATTCAGCATGCGCGGTTTGTAAGGTGGTATATAAGCGCTGCCATTGGTGAGTATAATCTTTATTCGTGTTTACAAATTTAAGCTCATCGATACTTTGCAGGGATGACTGCCATTTATCGACAATGAGTTTATCGAGCGATTCACTTTTTAATACCCAGTTTTGCCTAGTGGCGCGCTCAAGGCTGTTGAGTTCTTGCTTTAGAGTATTAAACGATTTGGTAACTTGGTAGTTGTTACTCACAATACTTTGAGTCACTGCTAATTGCTTGTTAAGCGCATTTAAAAACACAATTACCACTATAGAAAGGGGGAGTAACGAAAGCAGCATACTCATTGCAAATTGCCCAATTAAATTAGGCCGCCAGTTAAGCATTGCTTGGTATTTTTTAGCTATGGTTGCTGGCATTGCGTTTCGTCCTTTTAAGTTAAGTGCTCTATTATTAAGTGCTTACCTTATACACTAGCTGAACCAGCAATTATATTTAATACGATTAACAACTAACACTACCCAAATAGCGTGTGGCCAAATAGAGACAACGTAAGTCACTGATTTTAAAACCCTCTCATCAACATCACCAAATAATGTTGCAAAAGGCACACAAAAATTACAATAAACCCCGTAAAAATTTCTCACACTCTTAAAGTGAAAACAATAACCAACTGAAAAATAACAACAATTATTTTTGGCATCATTTTTGTAATAGGAGTAATAACTTTAATCAATAAGGAAATAATTATGAACAAACGCATTTTAGTAATTTCATCATTACTGGCTTTAGGCTTTTTAGGCGCTAACGCACACGCTATGGACGTTCACGCGACTTTTAACGAACTTGATAAAGACAGCAACGGCACATTAAGTGAAGCCGAAGCAGGTGAAGATGCCGTTTTACACGAAAATTTTTCACAAATTGATACCAATCAAGACGGTCAATTGTCGCTAGATGAATTCAAAAAATTTATTCAATAAACTCATTTAATAAGGAACGTGATTATGAAACAACTTATAGCCGCTTTTTCATTAATGTTTTTAGCCATTAGTGCAACTGTATTAGCGTCGCCAACAAACGTGCGTTTTACCCATTTAGATAAAGATATGGACGGGCAAATATCAATTGTAGAAGCAAAGGAAGACAAGGAAGTAATGAGACAGTTTGCCGACTTAGATGAAGACGGTGATGAAAAAATCTCAAAAAAAGAATTTGAAAGCTTTAAACCTTAATCAGTAATTATTGATTAAGGTTTACTTAAGCTTGTTATAGGTAGACTGGAATTAAAAGCATTTGCCATAATCCCTGAGGGAGTGTGTAAAAGGATTTAATGTTGGGAGTTAAATTACGGCAAGTGCTTTTTCCTTTCTTACTTTATTTTGGCCACGAAATTTTAATACATCTTTTGGAAGGAATACCATGAGGATACTTTCCCTAGTTATAAGCATTTTTATGCTACTAAGTTTTGATGCCGCAGCACTTGACGTAAAGCAACGCTTTGATCACCTTGATAATGACAAAAGTGGCTATTTAACACATAACGAACTTGATCCCCAGCCACAACTTTTAAACACATTTGAAAAATGGGATAAGAATCAAGATAACCAAATTTCGTTAATCGAATTTAAAAATTACCTTACTAATAACCTCTACTGAGTATTTTTCATGAAAAAAACAAGCTATATAACGCTTTTTGCGTTTAGTATTTTTAGCACATTAGGCTTTGCTGCAAGCAATAATGTTGCAGAGCAATTTGAAAAACTTGATAGAAACCAGGATGGTTTTTTAACACGCGCAGAAACAGCAGTAGATCCCGCTCTTTGGTCTCGGTTTTCAAGCTACGATCAAGACAAAGACAGCCGCCTTTCACTTAGCGAATACGGCACATATGCAAGTAAGTAGTTTTCTAGCTAGATGAGAAAACACCTAGCCATACTACTTTATTGAATTTTTCTTATTTCAGTAGATACAATAGACTTTTCCCCTGTTACTAAAAATGTTTCACCAGCCGGACAATTTTTTAAATATTTTTTACCTACAGGTTTCGAGTCGAGCGTAAAATCCATTCTAATATGAGTAAGAACGGGTTGCTTAGTTGTATTTACGGCCGTAGGAAGCCAAGCCCATGTATTTAAAGATTGAGCTGCGGCTTTATCAAATAACCCTTTAGGATATGAAGAGAGCACTTTATATCCTTGCGCCTTACCCTCAGAATTAATAATAGTCATGAGTTCTACACAACCGGCTAGATTTTTTCTTGCAGCTGCTATTGGATATCGCGGTTCTGTTCTTGTGGAAATATTCCAGTAGTCTTTCACTCTATTGCGCAGCCCAACACTTGATAGATCTATATAATCGCGTATTTCAGCACTTGATACATCAGTATTGTTTAGCTTTTCTACACTTTTATCTGCAGTAGGTGTTGATCCGCATGCAGTAATTAATGCAGTTAATGGGATTAATAAATAGAGGGCTTTCATAGCGTTTCCTTATGCTTCTTTTAGTTAATTATTTATAATATACGCATCATTTACCTATTTTGTAAACATCCCTCGGTACTAACATACATAAAAATCTCCATCGCAAGATGTTAGTACCGCGTTAATTTAATGATGATAAAAATCATTCTATGTTACTAATCATAAATTCCATACTCACCAACTTATAAGGTCCTACCTACAATATTGCTCAAACTAAAGTAAGAGTTTAAGGTTAGGTTAATAAGTATCTCTCTTCAAACCTTATGGACTTATAATTTTCCCCGTTACTAGAGATATATCAGCAACAGGACAGTTTTTAAAATATTTTTTGCTACTAATTTTTGAGTCAATCGTGACATCAATTCTAATAGAATTTTCTAATTTTACCTGTTACTTGAAATGTTTCACCAGCCGGACAATTTTTTAAATATTTTTTACCTACTGGTATTGAATCAATCATAAAATCAATTCTAATATGAGTAAGTATAGGTTGTTTAGTTACATTTACGTTAGTAGGTAGCCACGCCCATGAACTTAAAGATCGCGCTGCGGCTTTATCAAATAATCCCTTAGGATATGAGGAGAGTACTTTATATCCCTGCGCCTTACCCTCAGAATTAATAATAGTCATGAGTTCTACGCAACCTGCAAGACCTTTGCTTGCAGCTGCTATTGGATATAGTGGCTCAACTTTTGTAAAAACACTCCAATAGTCTTTCACCCTGTCGCGCAGTTCAACACTTGATAAATCTATATAATCTAGTTTTTCAACATTGTGCTCTGTCGTAGGTGTTGATCCACATGCCGTAAGTAATGAAGTTAATGGGAGTAATAAATAGAGGGCTTTCATAGCGTTTCCTTATGCTTTATTGATCATTTTACATACTAGACAGTTACACTAATTACCTATTTTGTAAACAGTCACTATATAGAAAAAACTTAAAATCAGGCTCTATCAATTCATTGGTATTATAAAATTATGTTTGTTAATGTAAGTAAATTAACAATAAAAATTAAATAACTATGTATCTCATAAAAATAATCAAACCACTCATACTAGCCAGCCTTTGTGCTGGTTCTAGCTATGTTCTTGCACAAACTAAAGTAATTTATAACGCGAATGGTTATACCCCTTTATACCAAGGTGAGGTACAACAATTTACTACCCTCGTTATTAAAAATGGCAAGGTAGTAAAGCTAGGTAGCGATACACTTAAAGATAGCTACCCAGATGCCAAGCTAATTGATGCGCACGGTAATACTTTACTACCAGGCTTAATTGATGCTCATGGGCACGTTATTGGCCTTGGCGACAATTTATCGCAACTTGATGTACGCGGTGCAATATCGGTTGATGAAGTAACAAATAAACTAAAAATATTTGCCGATAAAAAACAAGGCTGGATTATAGGACGTGGTTGGAACCAAGAACTTTGGGCTGATACACGCTTCCCTACAGCTAAAGATCTAGACAAAGTAGTGAGCGATCGACCAGTGGTACTTTCCCGGGTTGATGGCCATGCCATTTGGGTTAATTCAAAAGTGCTCGAACTTGCTGGTATTACCGCCCAAACAAAAGCCCCTGAAGGCGGTGAAATAATTAAAGACGAATTTGGTAATCCTACAGGTATTTTTGTAGATAAAGCAGAATCGTTAATTACCCAGCATATGCCAGCCCCCTCAAAGCAAGATATAAGTGACTCACTAGATGCAGCAGGTAAGCATTTATTAAGTTTAGGCATTACTTCTACTCACGATGCTGGCATTGATAAAACCACATGGGAAGTTTACAAAGAGCGCGGCGACCTTGGTAATTTACCGCTACGTATTGTGGCAATGTTAAGTGGTGCAAGCCCTGATTTAGGCACAATGTTAAAAGCAGGCCGATACCACGACAAAAATGACTTTATGGAAATTCGCAGTGTTAAAGTTTACGCCGATGGCGCACTGGGCTCTCGCGGCGCCGCTCTGATTGAAGAATACGCAGACAGATCTGGCCACCATGGTTTAATGCTTGAAACACAAGAAAAGCTTGAAGCACTCTTTACCCAAAGTTTTAAAAGCGGTTTTAGTGCAAACACCCACGCTATTGGCGATAAAGCAAATAAAGTAGTACTTGATGCCTATCAAAATGTGTTTAAAAAAACCGGCGGTATATTACTGCGCAATCGTATAGAGCACGCACAAATTGTAACGCCTGAGGATATTCCTCGTTTTAAAGCGTTAAAAATAATTCCTTCAATGCAGCCAGTGCATGCTACTTCTGATATGCATATGGCAGAGCAGCGTTTAACTGAAAAACAATTAAGCGGTGCCTACGCTTGGCAAACATTTTTAAAGCAAGGGTCTGTTGTTGCAGCAGGATCTGATTACCCTGTAGAGCTTGCAAATCCATTTGATGGTTTGTATTCAGCTATCACACGCATGGATCATAACAAGCTGCCTGAAAATGGCTGGCGTCCAAATGAAGTACTAAGCCGCGAAGATGCATTACGTGCATTTACTCTCGGAGGCGCTTATGCAGCTCATCAAGAATTTAAGGTGGGTAGTTTAGAAAAAGGAAAATGGGCCGACTTTATTTTAATTGATAAAGACTACTTTAAAGTGCCTGTTGACGAGATATACAAGACGAACGTGCTACAAACATGGGTAGCAGGTAAGCTTCGCTATAAAAAAGAAGAGGTTACAAAAGCACCATAATCAAAAATAAACAAATTAATTATTAAATTTAATTAAAGTAATCAAAAAGTGTGTCGATAAGGAGGGGTATTTATAAAATCCCCTTATGTTTCAGGAAGAAAACATGTTATCAAAAAAGATATCTCTTACTTTATCGACACTTTTTACACTTTCACTTTCAGCGTGTTCTACTCATCCCATTTATAATGGACATGCACCACAAAACAATATTGGCTATAATAACGCTCACAATCGCTATGCTGAATATAACCAGCCTCGCGTTAGTAACTGGCAGTTTCCTGAAAATAATTACCGCCCAATTAACAGCAGTAAGTTACTAAGTAATTATACAGAGCAATTAGCAATGAAGCTGATTGAAAATATGAATTACATAAATAGTAGTACGCCTATCGCTATCACTTCGTTTGTAAATTTAGACGATAACCTGCAAACCACTAATATTTTTGGTAATCATTTAGCTGAAAGCTTTATTACTGAATTACAAGAGTTTGGTTTGTCTGTTGTTGATTACAAACATACAGGTACAGTGCACGTGACGCCTTTGGGTGATTTTTCGTTTAGCCGAAATGGTAAAGATATTAAAGGCTATCCACATATTGAATACACCTTAACTGGCACACTTACGTACACTAATCGTGGCGTTATTGTTAATGCTCGTATTATTGGTGCTAAATCTAAAGTAGTGGTGTCATCAGCTAAAGGGTTTATACCAAGCTTTGTAGTTGAATCGCTATACCCCACTCGTAGAACCGATGGGATAGTATTAGACGCCATTCAATAAAAGCAAAAAGGGTTAACGCAAGTTAACCCTTTCTGTTTGTGTAATAAAACATGTTTAGCTAAACATGTTTTTCACATCAGTTAGCATATCGTTGTATTCATCACTTGTGAATAATTGCATAGAGGGTATTACACCTTTATCTATGTATGTTTGTAGCGCTGCCGATTTATCAGAAACTTGTAACGTCCCCTCTAAAATAGCCCCTACTCTTATAAAATCTACGTAACTAACCTTATCAGGTTTGTAACTTGGATCTGCCCAGCTTAGAGCCACATCTACAAACTCTTTAGGAAACTCCCACGCTTGCATGATGGATGAGCCAATTTTTCCACTCAACTTTTGAATTGCGTGAGCTAAAAAGCTTGGATTTGCAAATACTTCTGGGTGGCGCTCAGCTTCAGTTAAAATTGGTAATACACCAATATTATAAACAAGCGCAGCTAATGTAATTGAATCACGGTTTAATGAAGTGTGTTTATTGTTTTTTAAGTAAAACTCCATGAGTGTTATTGAATGGCTAGCAACCGTTAATGTTTTTTGCCATGCCTTACCCATGTAGCCTTTAATTAGCTCATTGTTTGATACAAATAATTGCTCCATAGCCATAGCCGTTGCAATATTTTTAATTTGGCGCAGTCCAATACGCGTCACTGCTTGATGCAAATTAGATACTTTTACAGAGCGTCCCATAATTGCACTATTAGCTACTTTTATCATACGAGCTGAAAGCGCTGGATCTTGTGAGATTACATCTGACATTTGCATTAAATTAACATCAGGGTTATCTGCAGCTTGGCGAACCTTAATCGCTACTTCAGGTAGCGTTGGTAAAACCAACGTATCGTTATTTATTCTATCGACTAGAATCGTTAATAAAGCGTTTTCTGTAGACATAAAGCTGCCGTCCTTTTGTGTTCAGCCTGTAAAGTAACTGCAAACTCAGGCAGTTAATTTTTGTATTAGTAATATAATTAGTATTGTCTAACTTACCGATAAAGTTAAGAAAATTATAGAAGTTTATTTTATTTATAATATTTTACCGCTCATGCTTGCCTTACAACGCCAAATACTTGCTATTTACCATTTAGTTTTGCTTTAATGCACTCACAATAAGGAAGCGTTTGTACGTATTTAGCCTTTTAACTAAAGCAGTACAATTATTAAACTTACTTTTTAACAGGCAATATAATGATCTTAAATAAAATTAGCCAAGCAATTATGCTCTCTGGTGTTGTTTTTCTTAGTGCATGTTCTGAACAAGCACCGTCTTCTACCGACAACACAGCCGTAGAGCTTGCTCAAAAAAGCAGTGCACAATCAGGTCCTAAGCTTATTAATGCAGATAAACAACGTTTAGATATTTACACCGACTTTAGCTTAAAAAGTGATTTATCACACTTGAGCGACAATCAAAGAGCAATGGTAGCAAAGCTTATTGATGCTTCAAAAATAATGGACGAGTTATTTTGGAAGCAATCTTTTGGTGAGAATAAAGATGCTTTTTTAGCAAAGTTAGGTAACGAAAAAGTACGTAAATTTGCCGATATTAACTACGGTCCATGGGATCGTTTAAATGGCGATGAAGCGTTTTTATCTAGCTATAAAGAAAAACCTCTTGGCGCACAGTTTTACCCTGCAGATATAACCAAAGAAGAGTTAAATAACGCAGATGTTGAAGACAAAACAGGCCTTTACTCTGTAATTAAGCGTGATGAGCAAGGTAAACTTTATAGTGTGCCATATTCGAAAGAGTACGCCGTTGAGCTTGCAAAAACAGCCGACCTTTTACGTGAAGCAAGTAAACTTGCTGACGATAAAGAGTTTGCTAATTACTTAAACCTACGTGCTGACGCTCTACAAAAAGATGACTTCCAAGTTTCTGACTTTGCTTGGATGGACATGAAAAACAACCCAGTAGATGTGGTTATTGGCCCAATTGAAACTTATGAAGATCAATTATTTGGTTACCGTGCTGCTTATGAATCTTACGTACTTATTAAAGATTTAAAATGGAGCGAACGTTTAGCTAAATTTGCAGCATTTTTACCTGAACTTCAAAAAGACTTACCAGTTGATGCCAAGTACAAACAAGAAGTACCAGGCTCTGACGCCGATCTAAATGCCTATGATGTTGTTTACTACGCAGGGCATTCAAACGCGGGTAGTAAAACAATCGCAATTAACTTGCCAAACGATGAGCAAGTACAGCTAGAAAAAGGCACACGTCGTCTGCAACTTAAAAATGCAATGCGTGCTAAGTTTGACAAAATTTTAGTGCCAATTTCAGAGCAGTTAATTGTACCTGAGCAGCGTAAACACATTACTTTTGATGCCTTTTTTGCCAACACTATGTTCCACGAAGTAGCGCATGGTTTAGGTATTAAAAATACAATCACTGGTAAAGGAACTGTTCGTCAATCATTACAAGAGCACGCGAGTGCACTAGAGGAAGGCAAAGCCGATATTTTAGGTTTGTACATGGTTGAGCAATTGCTTAAAAAAGGCGAGATCACTGAAGGCACACTTGAAGATTACTACACAACGTTTATGGCTGGCATATTCCGCTCAGTACGTTTTGGTGCATCAAGTGCGCATGGTCAAGCGAATATGATCCGCTTTAACTTTTTTGCACAAGAAGGCGCGTTTTCTAAAAATGAAGCGGGCTTATATAGTATAAACATGGAAAAAATGAGCACTGCTATTGCTGACCTATCTCGCTTAATTTTAACCTTACAAGGTGATGGCGATTACGAAAAAGTAGATCAACTAATCGCAACTCATGGTGATATTAAAGAAGAACTTGCTAAAGACTTAGAAAAACTAAGCAAAGCAAATATTCCTGTAGATGTTACGTTTAAACAAGGTAAGGAAGTACTAGGTTTAAAATAACCTAGCACGGTGATAATTTAAGAGCGCTGTAGTTTATAACTGCAGCGCTTTTTTATTATTTATCGTTTACCACTTCACGCACTACAGGCTCTAGACTTTTCATACCCCAGCGTTTTCCTTTATCAAGCGCGGCCTCTACATCAAGACCCTGCTCATGTGCAGAAATTGCAATCAACGCTCCAACTCGATTGCTACTTGCGCAATGCACTAAAATCGATTCTCCCTCAAACTCATTAAGTAAGTTTGTTAAATTACGCGCATTCTCAACAGTAACATCCTTCGCACCTGCAATAGGTAATGCGTGATAGCTCATCCCTAAAGATCGCACAAGCTCACCTTCATCCCACGTTTGTTCACTAGGGGAGCGTAGGTTTATTACATGCTTTACACCTGCAAGTGACAACAGCTTAATTTGCTCTGCACTAGGTTGGGCGGCAGAGTAAACATGATTACTATGTTCAACTAAATTTTGTATGTTTGTTTTTTTAACAATTTCAGTGTTAACTGGCTGCTCAGTTGCAACAGCAAAGTACCCACCTGATAATGCGACAATAAATAAACCCGTACAAAGTTGATTGATTAGTTTCATTTTATTCCTTGTTGATTAGAGTCTGTTGACCTTCAGTATTAAAGTTTTTTCGACGTAGGGCAGCGCATATTTGGCATTTATACTACGTTATCGCCTATTTATGCGAAGCAGACGCACAACATAAACATAAACTCGGCCTTATCTAAAAACTAAACAGACTACTAAAAATTTAACCCCGAAAGATAAATAAACCCGAACAGCTATTAAAAATGGGTTTTTAATTTTACTATTTGCTCATCAGTATAAGGGACTGCAGGAAATTTACCCCAAATTGGCGCAGGCCAAGCAGCATCACTCGTAAAGCGTGCAATATGGTGAATATGTAATTGCGACACCATATTACCCAAAGCAGCTATGTTTAACTTATCCGGACTAAACACATCCATTAATAATTTACTTAGCTTGGCTGACTCTTTTAAATACACGATTTGATCATCCTCAGATAAATCAATTATCTCTTTTAAGTTAGCCTGCCTTGGCACTAATACAAACCACGGATACTGACTATCGTTTAATAAAAGTACTTTACACAGCGGCCAATCGGCAAGTTCTATACAGTCGCGTTTAAGCTCTGGTGCAAGTTCAAATTTAGGGTTCGTCATTGTTATGTCCTACTTTGTCTTTAATAATCGCCACTTTATAGCATTTAGTTGCAGTTGCACACGCTTGGCTTTAACATCAAAGCAATATTTATAATAAGCTAAGGCAACCTTGTGCTAAAAAAAATAAAACACCTCTCACTAGCCCTACCGTTAATGGTTGGCGCTATTAGTGTTCAAGCAAAACCTTTATCGTTGGAACGTATTTTTGACGATCCAAGCCTGTCAGGTAAATCGCCTGTACAACTTAAATTTTCGCCTGATGGCAGCCGTGTAACTTACCTGCAAGGTAAAAGCGATGACTACAACCGCTACGATTTATGGGAATACAATTTAAAAGATAACACCAATCGTGTGCTAGTTGATTCGGCAAAGTTATTTTCAGGCCCAGAAAATCTATCAGATGAAGAAAAAGCCCGCCGCGAACGCCAACGTATTTTTGGTAAAGGCATACTTGAGTACAAATGGTCTAAAGACGGTAAAGCACTTTTATTCCCACTTAACGGCGACCTCTACTATTACGATTTAGCCTCTGCTAAAAGTAAAAAGCTAACCGACACTGAAACATTTGAAACTGATGCGCGCTTTTCACCTAAAGGTAACTACGTATCGTTTATTCGAGAGCAAAATCTATTCGCTTTAGAGCTTGAATCAGGTAAAGAGATTCAGCTTAGTAAAGATGGCGGTGGCGTAATTAAAAACGGTATGGCCGAGTTTGTTGCTCAAGAAGAAATGAGCCGCATGACAGGTTACTGGTGGTCAGGTGATGAAACTAAAATTGCCTATACCCGTGTTGACGAAACGCCAGTAAAAGAAGCTATCCGTAACGAAATTTACGCTGATGAAGTTAAGTTATTTAACCAACGCTACCCGTTCACTGGTACCGATAACGTAAAAATTCAACTCGGTGTTGTTAAGCTAAATGACCAAAAAGTAGATTGGATTGATTTAGGTAAAGATGAAGACATTTATATAGCACGCGCTAAATGGCTGAAAGACGGCAATACATTGTCGTACCAATGGCAAAATCGCTCGCAACATAAATTAGAGCTACGTTTTTATAACAGCGAAACTAAAGCACAAAAAGTAGCACTAACCGAAAACAGCGAAACGTGGATTAACCTGCATTTTGATCTTGAGTTTTTAAAAGACAAAAAGCACTTTGTATGGGCATCTGAGCGCGACGGTTTTAAACATCTATACTTATATCGCACAAACGGTCAACTTGTTCGCCAACTTACTTCTGGCGATTGGGCTGTTGATAGCTTAAAAGGCATTGATGAGAAAAAAGGCATTGTGTACTTTGCTGGTCGTAAAGACACTCCTCTTGAGAGCCATTTATACAGTGCGCCTTTATTTAAAAAAGGCGATGCCAAACGTATCACCGAAAAAGGTCAGTACCATAATGTTGTGCTAGCAAAAGACAGCAAAACCTTTATCGATAATAGCTCATCTGATAACACACCAAATTCAGCAGCTCTTCGCAAAATAAACGGCGAATTTATTACATGGCTTGAAGAAAACAAGCTAGATAGTAACCACCCGCTTACCCCTTATTTAAGCGATTTAACAAAACCAGAATACGGCACAATTAAAGCCGAAGATGGCCAAGTTATGCATTACCGTTTATTTAAGCCAAGTAACGTAACCGATGGCAAAAAACACCCTGTTATTGTTAATGTGTACGGCGGCCCGCATGCTCAGCGAGTAACGAATAGCTGGCGCAGTAAAAACTTGTACTTTCAGTACATGGCACAGCAAGGTTATGTAATTTTTCAACTGGATAACCGTGGTTCGTACAACCGTGGTAAAAAGTTTGAAGATGCTATTTATAAACACTTAGGTGTAGTGGAAGTTGCCGATCAAATTAAAGGCGTAGAGTTTTTACGTACACTTGATTACGTAGACCCACAACGCATTGGTGTTTATGGCCACAGTTACGGTGGCTACATGGCACTTATGACTATGTTTAAAGCGGGCGATTACTTTCAAGCAGGCGTATCGGGTGCTCCAGTAACCGATTGGGCTCTATACGATACTCATTACACTGAGCGCTATTTAGGTCACCCCGATACGAATGCCAAAGGCTACGAAGACAGCGCAGTATTCCCATACGCAGATGGCTTAAAAGGTCCATTAATGATTTATCATGGAATGGCCGACGATAACGTGTTGTTTACGCATTCAACTAAATTGTTTAAACAACTACAAGATAACGAAAAACAGTTTGAAATGATGACCTACCCAGGCTCTAAGCACAGCCTACGTGGTAAACAAGTGCAAACACACTTGCATCAAACAATTACAAACTTCTTTAATCGTCACTTTGATGTTAAATAAGCAAATAAAGTAATAATAGATAAAGGCTGATTGATAAATCAGCCTTTTTTTGTATTAATGGCCGTCAGACCTAGATTAAACTCCCTTTTTAGCTACGCTTATTCTATGCGCTAAAGCGCACACTTTTTGAGGATAAATGTATGTCTAGTCTACGTAGTTTTAGTATATTTCAACGTTTTTCGCTGCTCATAGCAATTGTGGTATTTGGCCTTATAGCGCTTAGTGTAGCTAGCCTAACTCACCAATATAGCTCTCTTAAAAACGAGCAGTATCTTAAAACACAAAATGTAGTAGAAACTGCTTACAGTATAATCGAGCACTTTTATGACCTTGAGCAAAATAACTCACTCACCCAGCAGCAAGCTCAATCACAAGCACTTGATGCAATAAGAGCGCTACGATACGATAAAACCAATTACTTTTGGATTAACAACTACCAACCAACAATGGTAATGCACCCTATAAAGCCAAGCCTAGAGGGCAAAGACCTAACCAATAATAAAGACCCTGACGGCAAAGCATTGTTTGTTGATATGGTAAATATAGTGAAAAAAGATGGCGAAGGTTTTATTCCTTATAAATGGCCAAAACCGGGTAAAGATAAACCAGTTGAAAAAATCGCATTTGTTAAAGGTTTTAATCAGTGGCAATGGATTATTGGCTCAGGGGTTTATCTTGATTCAATAGACGAGGCATTTAGTGAGCAACGTAATCTTATCGTTATCAGTGCTGTAATTATAATTATTGCTGTTGTTTTACTTAGTTACTTTATAGGTAAAAGTATTTTAATACCTACTCGTTTAGCAGCCGATATGATGAAAGATATTTCACAAGGCGAAGGCGATTTAACCCGTAAATTAAGTGAATCCGGTAACGATGAAATATCTGAATTATCACGCTCGTTTAATTTATTTGTTTTAAAAATGCGAGAGTCACTTGTTCATGTATCACAAAGCGCAAGCGACGTAAGCGATCATGCGCATACCGTTGACGAATCAAGTAAAACGAGCCACTCATTTATTGAGCTTCAAAACGATAGCTCAACCCAAGTTGCAGCTGCCATGGAGCAAATGAGTCACCAAATACATGATGTGAGCCGTAATGCCGAAGCCGCAGAACAAGCGGCTAAAGATGCAGCACAAAACGCATCAACGGGTAAAAATGTGGTGGCGCAAACAATAACAGCCATAGAAACACTTTCAAGCAACATTGAAACAGTCAGCCGTGTAACAGAAGATTTAGCCAACGAGAGTCATAATATAGGTTCTGTACTTGATGTAATCAGAAGTATATCGGAGCAAACAAACTTACTGGCATTAAACGCCGCCATTGAGGCTGCTCGTGCAGGAGAGCACGGCCGAGGATTTGCTGTTGTTGCAGATGAAGTAAGAACATTGGCAAGCCGTACAGGGCAAAGCACAGACGAAATTCAAATCATGATCACTAAACTACAAGAAGGTGCAAAGGCAGCTGTTGAAGCAGTTAAATCAAGCCAAGCACTTTCGGTTTCTACCGTAGATCAAGCGTCGTCTGCCAATACTTCACTTAATGAAATAGAACGACTTGTTTCAATTATTACCGAAATGAACAGCCAAATTGCACGTGCTACAGAGCAGCAAACTCAAGCTGCCGACGAGGTTAATTTACGTATTAACGAGCTATCTCAATCAACAGAGCAGTCACTTAATAATACTAAACAGCTTACAAATGCCAGCGATAACCTTAAGCAAAGTAGCCAAGGGCTTTCGAGCGTAGTTAATCGCTTTAAATTAGATTAATAACGATACCGTTATCATGAAACGCAAAAGCCCTGAATTAACAGGGCTTTTTTATTGCATGTAAGTTTTTAGCTTATACCATTTCGCTTAATTAAGTGATCTATTTTTAGGATGGAAAAACGTGTTGATAGCTAGGCAAAAAATTTGCTATTTAGTTGTTCTAAATGAGAATTTTTTAACACAGATAGCGACACGTTTAGCCCCGAAAAATGATTAAGTATTATTGCGGATTGGTATTACATACAGTAACGTGCAAACAAGCTCGTTACTGATGCGGCAGTTGGCTTACCGTGCTGCCAATCACCACCTTCAACACCGCTACCCGCAATATCCATATGCACATAAGGCAAAGGCTGTGCAGAGTCGTTACCGTGTTTATCAAGCCCACCAACAATAGCCATAAATGCCATTGGGAACTGATGACCACGAGCGGTAACAGCCGATGCCGCGTTATTGCTAGATAAAACATCGTCAGCTAGTGTGCGTGGTTTGATAAAGTCATAATCTTCACGACGTGAACGCGATACTTCAGCGCCATCAGCCCACAAATCTCCAAGGTCAGCAATTTGACGAGATACACCAGCGCTTCGAGCTGGGCCATTTTCAACATACGCACCGTAAGGACCCATTGCACGAGCCGCATGACCCGTTAATGTAGCAACAGTAAATAACGTTGGATTAACTTCAGTTTTAGCTAAATCTTTCATTTCGCTAAGTAGGTCGCCCATTGCTAAACGCCCTTCTGCATCGGTATTACCAATGCGTACACGTACACCTTCGCGGCTAGTAATAATTTCATCTGGCACAAAACAATCCGAGCCAATAGAGTTACGAACAACAACTAAATAAGATACAACTTTAACGCCCTTAGGTTGGTAATCTGCAACGGCTTTCATAAAGCCCGCAACAGATGCTGCGCCGCCTTTATCACGGCTCATGCCTGCCATATGGCCGCCTACTTTTAGATCTGCACCGCCGGTATCGTATACAAGGCCCTTACCTACAAACATAAGCGTGCGAGTAATTTCGCCCTCAGGTACATATTCAAGCTTAACAACACGTGGGTGATGGCGCTCAACTGCATATGATGCACGAGCAACCGTACTTAGCATTGGGTAGTTTTTATCAATAGCTGCAATATCATCAATTACATCAACTGCAATGCTTGAGCCTTTAAATAAATCAACGCAGTAATCAGCAAAACGTGGTGGAGCCATACGCTCAGGTTCAGTGCCACATAAATCACGTGCTGCATACTGCCCTGCTGCAATGGCATTAACTGCTTTAATTGTTTGCTCGTTCGCGCCCATTAAGCCAATTTGAGTAATAGGCTCAATACTTTCACCGTGATATTCACGTGCTTCTAATGGCTGCCATAATGCTTGGCAAGCACCTAAATAAGCAACTTCTAGCGCATGTTGGTAACGGCTATCACCATTTAAATTTGGTAACAATAATGCAGGATTAACACTGCCCGATGCTTTTGCTTCGTTAATTGCTAGTTTAGCTGCATCAAAATAACGACGAACGTCGTCGTAATCTCTATTTAACGGACCGGTTGGCGCAAGTACAACGCGCTTGTTTTCAATCACTAATAAAGTAACTTGCTTACCAATGCGAGAATCAACTTTTGCCTGCGCTAAAATAGCGTCACGTAATGAATTGTTTGGTAATTGAGAAAAGTCATCACTAATAATAATAAGCGCATCATGAGATGTACATTCAAGGCTTGCACTAACCGCTTGAGGGTATGCCATAAATAAAGTCCTGTTAGAAAACATAAGCCCCCATTATCGTCGATTTAAATATTGAAGACCAGCAAGGTGCGATGAGCTAATTATACAAGTTGCCTATAAATGGCAACTTGGAGTTACAGGCTTTACAGCTTAATCGAGAATACTCAGTTGGAAGTTTTGTTCTGGCTCGTTTTTAATGCCAACGCCTATACCAAGTAACCGAACAGGCTGTTGTAGACCTCGTTGATAGGCTTTGGTAAGTAGTTGAATAAATATTTCTGTATTTAGCTCGTGATATCCTTGGTCGACTGAAGTTACTACAAAATTAGCAAACTTCACTTTAACACTCAGTTTATTTATACGGTTTTGTAGTTGTTGCTTATTAAGCCTTAAAACTAATTCGTCTAACAGTTTTGGAAGCTCATCTAAGCACTCTTGCAAACTTGTTTTATTGTATTCGTAGGTATGTTCAACACTCAGCGATTTTCTTATGCGATCTGTCGATACTTTACCAACATACTCACCTGCACATTTTTGATAAAGCGACACGCCAAAATTACCTACATGTTGCTGCATCCAATTTACGCCTTTTTCGCGTACATCTTTGCCGGTATATAGCCCTTTTAAATTGAGTTTTTCGAGTGTTACTTTACCTACACCCGGAATTTTACCCAGCGGTAATTGCGCCAAAAAGTCATCGACCTCGTGAGGCAAAACTACAAATTGACCATTCGGTTTTTTTTCGTCGCTGGCTATTTTGGCAATAAACTTAATAGGTGCAATACCTGCCGATGCAGTAAGCCCTGTGGCGGTGTAAATATCCGCTCTTATTTGCTGTGCTATAAGCGTGGCACTGCCTTTACAAGCACTACTGTCTGTTACATCAAGGTAGGCTTCGTCTAAAGAAAGAGGTTCAACTAAGTCTGTGTAGCGGTTAAATACTTCGCGTATCTGGTTTGAAGCTTCTTTGTATACAGCCATGCGCCCAGGAACAATAACTAAATCGGGGCATAATTGTTTAGCATGATAGTTCGACATAGCCGAGCGCACGCCATACTCTCTCGCTATATAGTTAGCAGTTGAGAGCACGCCTCGTCGGCTATTGCCTCCAATAGCAAGCGGTACATGTGCAAGTTTTGGGTTATCTCGCATTTCTACTGCTGCGTGATAGTAACTACAGGGTAAAAAGTGTAAGCTGTTTACAATTGGCAAGCCAATGCTTTGATAAAAAAAGATTTTACTGCTTAATTTAACTTACGAAAGTCACTTACATTA
>Ga0316197_10001354_pt1 | contig 17492 bp, 12 predicted proteins | sample OudBiesiAoxic_MG_FD_204939 | JGI IMG/M metagenome (GOLD analysis project Ga0316197, IMG submission 204939) | Coastal sediment microbial communities from Oude Bieten Haven, Netherlands - site A oxic | ecosystem: Environmental > Aquatic > Marine > Coastal > Sediment | place: Netherlands... | reverse complement strand
ACTTCGGCATCGACCGGGCTAAGTGCCGCCATCGCCGCCTCGACGCGGTCCTTCTCCCCCGCCGACTCGACCCGGACGTCGACCTTGATCCGACCCTCGGCGGGCACCACGTTGTCGGTGGTACCGACCGCGGCGACCGTCGGGGTGACCGTGGTGCCGACCTCGGGTCGACCGAGCTCGTTGATCGTCAGGACCTGATGGGCGACCTCGACGAGCGCATTGACGCCCTTCTCCGGCTCGAGTCCGGCGTGGGATGCTCGCCCACGCACCAGCACCTCGAAGGTGCCACACCCCTTGCGTCCGGTTTTCAATGCGCCGCCGTCCGCTGACGGTTCGAGCACGAGCACCGCACCGCAGGCTCGTGCCCGATCCTCGATCAGCGCTCGCGACGCGAGCGAGCCGACCTCCTCGTCGGCACTGAACAGCAGCTCCACACCGGACAGGTCGTCCAGCGTCGCCAGTCCGTGCAGTGCCTGCACGATGCCGGCGAGCATGTCGAACACGCCAGGTCCGGTGACGTGGCCGTCGGCAACGGTGAACGGTCGGGCGGCGAGCGTGCCGAGCGGGAACACCGTGTCGTGGTGACCCAGCAGCAACACCCGTGGGGTCCCCCCGCCCGACCAGTGGACGTGCGGCCCCACCGGGCTGTCGATCAGGGTCGCGGGCCGTCCGAGGAACCGCTCGATCATCGCGGCGAGCGCCTCGGCCGACGTCCGGAGCGCGCCCACGTCGAGCGAGGGCGACTCGATCTCGACCAGCGCGCGCAGGTCGTCGAGCATCGCCTCGACGGACAGCGGAGCGACGCTCGGGGAATCGGTCGACGGCGAAGTCACTCCCCCACCGTATTGCCTGCGACGCCTGTTGCCCGAGACCCGCCGCCGTGCCGTTGGGCCCTGGCCGGCGAGCGCGATGCGTGATTGGCTGAACTCGACAGTCGACAGGTCGACAGGTCGACAGTCGACAGGTCGACAGGTCGACAGGTCGACAGTCGACACGGACACCGAGACCGACACCGAGACGAGAGCAGGGTCCCATGACCGATCGCATCACCGACGGCGGGCCATTCTCGCCCGACGACATCGCCGCACACGCCGAGCACGACCACATCGCCGCCGTGTTCCCCGACCGCGACACCGCAACCGCCGCGATCGAACACCTGCAATCCCTGGGGCTGGGCAGCGAGCACCTGGGTGTCGCCATCCACGGCGACGACCCGGTCGTCTTCGAACACGACGAGGACCGCGAGCTCCTGCGTGACACCGAGGTGGGTGCCCTCGCCGGTGCACCGATCGGAGCCATCGCCGGGGTCGCGCTCGCCGGGCTGACGGTGCCGGGAATCGGCCTGATCGGTCTCGGCGGCATGTTCGCCCTCGCCGGGGCATCGGCGCTGTGGGGCGGCCTGGTCGGCGGATATGTCGGGGCCGCCGCCGGGGACGAGGGCTGGAACGCCCATCGCGACCTGACCTACACCGCGCTCGCGCCCGGCGAGGTCCTCGTGGTCGTCTGCAGCCACGGCCACGCCGGTGCGATCGAGGACGTGGTCGAACAACACTCGGGTCGGATCCACCCGATCGACCCGGAACACCTCGGCCGTCGGGGTGGCTGAGTTGCGCTCGGACTCGGAGCGGGCAGTGATCACCGACGTCGGGCGCCGACGAACGGGCGACTGAACGGGCCCGGCGATGTCGACGCTCGCGTGGATCGTCGTCGCCGGGTTGGCCATGAGTTCGCTCGCCCTCGTCGGCACCGTGAGTGTCCTGATGCCGCCGGCGACGCTGGAACGGATCGTGCTCCCGATCGTCGGGCTGGCGGCGGGGTCGCTGCTGGGTGGCGCCCTGTTCCACATGCTCCCCGAGTCGATCGATGCGATCGGCAATCGTCTCGGCGTCTATGTCGCCTTCGTGGCCGGGTTCGTCGTGTTCTTCGTCCTCGAACAGTTCCTGCACTGGCATCACTGCCATCGGGCCGACCACGACACGCATCGGCCACTCGGCTACCTGATCCTGCTGGCCGACGGCCTGCACAACTTCATCGGTGGTCTCGCGGTCGGCGGCGCGTTCGTCGTCGACGTCCGCGTCGGTGTCGTCGCCTGGCTCGTCGCCGCCGCCCACGAGATCCCTCAGGAGCTGGGCGACTTCGGAGTGCTGATGCACAGCGGTTGGCGGCGCCGCTCGGCGCTGCTCTGGAACTTCGCCTCGGCGCTGACGTTCCTGGTCGGTTCGCTGGTCGCCTACGCCATGGCCCAACACGTCGAGGTCGCCTATCTGCTGCCCTTCGCGGCCGGCAACTTCGTCTACATCGCGGCGGCCGACCTCCTCCCCGAGATCACCTCGGAGGAGCGCACGCGCGACAAGGTCGAGACGACTGCGGCGTTCGTGGCGGGGCTGGCGATCCTGTTGGCGGCCGCCTCGCTCGCGTGACGTGGTCGGGGCGCGAACTTGCTTGACTGTCGACACGATGCCCACGACGTCTCCGGCCGATCACCGGCGAGAACTCGCCGAGTTCCTGCGGACCCGTCGGGAAGCGACGCTCCCCGAGCAGGTCGGCCTGCCACGCGGGCGGGGGCGGCGCACCCCGGGGCTGCGGCGGGAGGAGGTGGCGATGCTCGCCGGCGTGTCGCTCACCTGGTACACGTGGCTCGAGCAGGGCCGCCGGATCAACGCCTCGCACGACGTGCTCCGGGCGATCGGCCGAGCCCTCCGGCTCGACGAGGCCGGGCTCGACCATCTGCTGTCGTTGACCGAGCCGGGCACGTCCGCGGTGACCGCACCCACCGAAGCACCGAGCGCGGTGGTTCGCCTGCTCGAGGCGCTGATGCCCGCGCCGGCCTACGTGCTCGGACCCGTCTGGGAGTTCGTCGGATGGAACACGGCGCAGGCTCGTCTCTATCCCCGCATCGAGGACCTGCAGCCCCCGCGCCGCAACCTGATGTGGGTGCTGTTCGCCGATCCGGCGACACGCCAGCTGATCGTCGACTGGGACATCCACGCCCGCCAGGCGCTCGCCGAGTTCCGGTCGGCCACCACTGCGGTGCGGCACGACCCGGTGATGATCGAGCTGGTCGAGCTGTTGACCGCGGAGAGCGACGAGTTCGGGGCATGGTGGAGCGCGCACGACGTGTCGGGGTTCGAGACCCGTCTGCGCCGTTTCCGGCATCCGGCCGCCGGCCAGCTGACGTTCGAGTACCAGCAGCTCACCCCGGCCGAGTGGCCGTCCCTGCGCGTCGTCGCCCAACTCCCCGTACCGGGCGACGACTCCGCAGAGCGCCTCGCGGTGCGCCACTACCTCGTCTGAGCGACGCCTGCCCGTTCCGCTCGCGGACCACGCTGGCGCCGTGGGTGGTCCGGGCAACCGCGATGGGGTACAACTGGGTGGAGGGGACGCACCGGGACAGGAGGTCCGATGACGATCGACAGCGGGGGCATCGATCACCAGGCCGTCGAGCGCGGCTACGAACTCGCCGACCGGTTCCGCCTCGAGGAGGGGCGGGTGTTCCTGACCGGCGTGCAGGCTGTTGCCCGGCTGCCGGTCGACCAACTCCGGATCGACCGGCGCCTCGGGCTCACCACCGCCGCGTTCGCGTCGGGCTACCAGGGTTCACCGGTCGGCATGTTCACCGAAGAACTCCAACGGGCGGCGCGCACGGTCGGTGACCTCCCGATCGTCGTGCAACCGGCTGTCAACGAGGAGTTGGCCGCCACTGCGGTGATGGGCAGCCAGCTCGCGATGACGCTCCGCGACGCCCGCTACGACGGCGTCGTGGGCATCTGGTACGGCAAGGGCCCCGGCTTCGACCGCAGCAGCGATGCGATCCGCCACGCCGTGTTCGCGGGCCCGTCGATGCACGGCGGCGTCGTGGCCGTGGTCGGCGACGACCCGGCGGCGAAGTCGTCGACGCTGCCGTCGTCGAGCGACGCCACGATGGTCGATCTCCACATGCCCGTGCTGTTCCCCGGCGACGTCCAGGAAACGCTCGACCTCAGCCGTCATGCCGTCGCGTTGTCGAGGTCGTGCGGTGTCTGGGCGGGCTTCAAGCTCGTCACCGCCGTCGCCGACGGGACCGGCACCGTCGACGTCCACCCCGACCGGGTGCGCGCCACCGCACCGGTGATCGAGATCGACGGCGAGCCGTTCCGGCCGCACCCCAACGGGCGCTTGATCACCCCCTACACCCTCGACATGGAGCGCGAGTTCCAGGAGGTCAGGTGGAGCCTGGCCCGGCGCTACGGCGTCGAGAACCGACTCAACCGCGTCGTGACCCGCACCGCCGACGACTGGCTCGGCATCGCCGCGTGCGGTCACACGTTCCACGAGGTCCGTGACGCGCTGCGGCTGCTCGGCTTCGACAGCGACGACGATCTCGAGGCCGCCGGTATCCGGCTGTTCCAGCTCCTGATGCCGGTCCCGCTCGATCCGGATCAGGCCCGCGATTTCGCCGACGGACTCGACGAGGTGCTGGTGATCGAGGACAAGAACCCGACCCTCGAACAGCTGCTCAAGGCCGCCTTCTACGACGGCGCACACCATCCACGGGTCGTCGGACGGCGCGACGAGCGCGGCGAGCTGCTCGTGCCCGGCCACGGCACCCTCGACGTCGACACGCTGCTGGCGCCGATCCACGCCCGCCTCGTCGATCGGCTGGGCGGGCGACTCCGCCCCCTCGCCGACCTCCTGCGACCGACGCGCCCACGAATCCCGCTCACCGTCAACCGGGCGCCCTTCTACTGCTCGGGCTGCCCCCACAACCGCAGCACCCGGGCCGCGCCGGGCACACTCGTCGGCGGCGGGATCGGTTGCCACGCGATGGTGGCGATGATGGAGCCCGACCGGGTCGGCGACATCGTCGGGTTGACCTGCATGGGAACCGAGGGTGCCCAGTGGATCGGCATGGAGCCGTTCGTCGGCCGCGACCACCTCGTGCAGAACCTCGGTGACGGCACGTTCTTCCACTCGGGGTCGCTCGCCGTGCGCGCCGCCGTGGCCGCCGGCGTCGACATCACCTACAAGCTGCTCTACAACGGCACGGTCGCGATGACCGGAGGGCAGGACCCGCAGGGGCAGATGTCGGTCCCCGACCTCGCGGCGATGCTGCTGCTCGAAGGTGTCAGCCGCGTGATCGTCACCAGCGATGATCCGCACCGGCATCCACGGTCGGCGTTCCCGGATTCGGTCGAGGTGTGGGATCGCTCCCGCTTCGACGAGGCGCAGGACGTCCTCGCCGCCACGCCGGGCGTCACCGTGCACATCCACGACCAGGCGTGCGCCGCCGAGAACCGCCGGGGCCGCGCCCGGGGCACGGTGGCGACGCCGGGGTTCCGCGTCGTGATCAACGAGCGGGTGTGCGAGGGCTGCGGCGACTGCGGGGACAAGAGCAACTGCCTGTCGGTGCAGCCGGTCGACACACCGTTCGGCCGCAAGACCCGTATCCACCAGACCAGCTGCAACTTCGACTTCTCCTGCCTGCAGGGCGACTGCCCCTCGTTCGCCACGGTGACGACCGTGCCGGTCGGCGACGCGCTGTCCCCACGCCCCCGGCCCGAACCGCCCGCCGATCTGCCGGCGCCCGCGGCACCGATCGTCGACGCCGCCGACGTCACGATCCGTCTGACGGGCATCGGCGGCACCGGGGTCGTCACGGTGAGCCAGATCCTCGGCACGGCGGCGATGCTCGCCGGGCGCGACGTCCGCGGGCTCGACCAGACCGGGTTGTCGCAGAAGGCCGGTCCGGTCGTCAGCGACGTCAGGATCTCGCGGCACCGCGACGACGAGCAGGCGACGTCGAACCACGCCAACGTGGGCGGCGTCGACGCGCTGTTGGCCCTCGACCTGCTCGTCGGTGCGGGTGACTCCAACCTCGCCGAGTGCCGAGCGGGCCGCACGGTCGTCGTGGCGTCGACGGCTGCGGTCCCGACCGGGCAGATGGTCACGCACCCCGACCTCGCCGCCCCGACGGCGTCGGCGCTGATCGCCCGCGTGGAGGAGGTGTCGCGACCCGCCGACAACCGGTACCTCGACGCCGCCGCGCTCACCGAAGCACTCCTGGGCTCGACGACGACGGCGAACATCATGGTCCTCGGCGCGGCGCTCCAGATCGGAGCCGTCCCGGTACCGGTCGACGCGGTCGAGCGGGCGATCGGACTCAACGGCGTCGCCGTCGAGACCAATCTCGCGGCCCTGCGGTGGGGGCGCGCCTGGGCGGCCGACCCGGCGGCGGTCGAGCGGGCCGCCGACCTGCGCGGCACCGTCGCACCGGAAACCATCGAGGAGTTGATCGACCGCCTCGCCGCCGATCTCGTCGAGTACCAGTCGCCGGCGTACGCCGAGCGGTTCGGCACCGTCGTCGAACGGGCGCGCCGCGCCGAGAACCGGGTCGACCCGACCTCGACCAGGTTCACGGTCGCCGTGGCTCGCAACCTCTACAAGCTGATGGCCTACAAGGACGAGTACGAGGTGGCGCGACTGCTGCTCGACGACGAGGCGCAGGAGGGCTACCGGGCGGTCGGCGGCAGCCGGACCACGGTGACCTACCACCTGCACCCGCCGATGCTCCGAGCGCTCGGCGTCGACCGGAAACTCGAGCTCCGGCGATCGGCCGGCCCGGCACTGCGCGCGCTGCGGGCGGCGAAGGGCCTGCGCAGCACGCTGGCCGACCCGTTCCGCTGGGCCGGGGTCCGTCGGGTCGAGCGGGCGATGATCCCCGAGTACGTCGACGCGGTCGACCGGCTCGGAACCCGCCTCACGCTCGACACGCTCGACGACGCGGTCGAGATCGCGTCGCTCCCCGATCAGGTGCGCGGCTACGAGGACCTCAAGCTCCGTCGCGCCGCCGCCTACCGCTCCGAGCTCCGCCGCCGCGTGTAGCCGACCGGCGGGCGCAGGGGGCAAGACCCGGGAACCGGCCTAGCCTCGGGCGCCAGATGAGTGCCGTGACCCTCCTGATGCTGATCGTCGGGCTCGTCGCGCTGGTCCTCGGGGCCGAGGGTCTCGTCCGCGGAGCGGCCCGCCTGGCGGCGCGTACCGGGATGTCGAGCGTGGTCATCGGCCTCACCGTCGTGGCGTTCGGCACGAGTGCGCCGGAACTCGCCGTCAGCGTCGGCGACTCGATCCGGGGCGGCGACGAGGCCGGGTCGATCGCGATCGGCAACGTGGTCGGTTCGAACATCGCGAACATCCTCCTCGTACTCGGCGTGGCTGCGGCGGTCGGGGGCTCACTGGTCGTGGCACAACGCATCGTGCGACTCGACGTCCCGATCATGATCGGCGTCTCGGTCCTGGTGTTCCTGCTCGTGCTCGACGAAGAACTCGGACGGCTCGAAGGCGTGCTCCTCGTCGTGCTCCTGGTCGCCTACATCGTCTGGACCGTGGTTGCCGCCACCCGCGGATCGGCCCCGGCGGTCGTCGCAGAGTACGAGGAGGCGCTCGACCCCGAGAAGCTCGCGGCGTCCCCCGTCATCGTCGACATCGGATTCCTGGTCGCCGGTCTGGCGCTGCTCGTCGTGGGCTCGCAGGCGCTCGTCAGCTCGGCGAGCGACATCGCGGGCGCACTCGGGGTCAGCGATCTGGTCATCGGCCTGACCGTCGTCGCGATCGGCACGTCGTTGCCCGAGGTCGCCACCTCGGTGCTCGCCGCGATCCGCGGTGAACGTGATCTCGCGGTCGGCAACGCCATCGGCTCGAACCTCTTCAACCTGATGGCCGTGCTCGGCATCACGGCCGCCGTGTCGCCGAACGCGCTCCCCGTTGCCGAGAGCGCCGTGCGCGTCGACTTCCCGGTCATGATCGCGGTCGCCATCGCCTGCCTTCCGGTGTTCGCGAACGGTCACGTCCTCAACCGCTGGGAGGGCATCGCGTTCCTCGTCCTCTACTCGGGATACATCCTGTGGCTCGTCCTCGACGCCAACGACCACGGGTTCCGCGACGTCTACGGATCGACGATGGTCTTCTTCGTCATCCCGGCGATCTCGGTGACCATCATGGTCATGTGGGCGCGTGGACGATCCCGACAGCCGTTCGCGCTCGAGGGGTGAGCGACCTCACCCGGGCGTGACGAGCCCGGCACCGACGAGCGCCGCACCGACGATGCCCGCGTTGTTCGCCGTCTGCGCGGGCACGATCTCGGTGTCGATCTCGATGCGGGGCAGCCATGCATCCGCAACCTTCGACGCACCTCCGCCGACGATGAACAGATCGGGCGAGAACAGCATCTCGAGGTGGCGGAGGTAGCGCTCGACCCGCGGCGCCCACTCGACCCAACCGAGCCCGTCGCGCTCACGAGCGGCCGCTGACGCCCGCGACTCGGCGTCGTGCCCGCCGAGTTCGACGTGGCCGAGTTCGGTGTTCGGCACGAGCAGGCCGTCGACGAAGAGTCCCGATCCGATCCCGGTGCCGAAGGTCAGCATCAGCACGACGCCGTCGCGCCCCCGGCCGGCCCCGAATCGCATCTCGGCGATCCCGGCGGCGTCGGCGTCGTTGAGGAGCGTGACCCGATGCCCGCAGACCTCGCTGAACAGCCGGTGCGCGTCGACACCGATCCAGCTCGCGTCGATGTTGGCGGCGAGTTCGACCACGCCGTGCCGCACGATCGCCGGGAACGCGACGCCGAGCGCCTCGTCCCATCCCAGCCGGCCGACGAGCGTGCGTACGACATCGGCCATCGCCGGTGGCGTCGCCGGACGGGGGGTCGGGATCCGCCGGCGCTCGGAGAGCAGCGCCCCGGTGTCGAGGTCGACGACGGCCGCCTTCATCCCGGAGCCGCCGATGTCGATGCCGAACCCCGCTCGCGTCACGCCGCGAACCTACCGAGCCGAACCCACCCGGCCGAACAGCACCGACCGGTCAGCGCAGGTGCCGAGCTTCGGCCCAGGTCATGCCCTTCTCGAGGTTCGGTTCGCGCGGCAGTCCGAGGACGAACTCGGCCACGATGTTGCGCTGCACGGCGAACGTGCCGCCGCCGAGCGTGAGCGCCGGGCTGAACAGGTAGCCGTAGTGCCAGATCGGATCGACGTCGGGGAACTGGCGCGCCGAGCGGAAGTTGTTCTCGGTCGGCCCGTTCTGCGACGACGTGGGCAGCTCGCCCTCGGGCCCGGATCCGGCGAGCATCCCGTCGGCGCCGGCGACGGCCTTGGCGAGGGCCATCACGTGCTGGCCGTGCTCGTCGGCCATGATCTTCTGGATCGACGCCTCGGGCCCCGGCGTCTTGCCCTTCAGCGTGGCGCTCAGGCTGCGCATCCGGTTGAGGCGCAACAGCTCGGCCTCGATGTGGAGCCGGGCCGCCTGCTCACGCACGACCGGATCGGTGACGCCGCGCTCGCGCAGCAACTGGAGGAGCTGTTCGGCCGACGGGCCGACGCCCCAGAGCGAGCCGGCCGCCGACAGCGACACCCGCTCGTTCGACAGCGTCACCTTCGCGAGGCGCCACCCGTCGTTCTCCTCGCCGACGCGCAACGAGGCCGGGATGCGCACGTCGTCGAAGAACACCTGGTTGAACGAGTGCGCCGTCGTCATGTCGACGATCGGGCTCATCGAGATGCCGGGCAGGTCCATCGGGCAGATGAAGTACGAGATGCCCTTGTGCTTGGGCTGGTCGGGGTCGGTGCGGGCGATCAGGATCCCGAGCTGCGCGTGGTGGGCGCCACTCGACCAGATCTTCGAGCCGTTGACGACGTACTCGTCGCCATCCCTGACAGCTCTGGTCGAAAGGTTGGCGAGGTCGGAGCCCGCGTCGGGCTCGGAGAACAGCTGACACCAGAACTCCTCGCCGCTGAAGATCTTCGGCAGGTACCGCTCGTGCTGTTCGGGCGTACCGGCCAGGAAGATGGTCGGCGCCGCCCAGCCGATGCCGATGTGGTTGTTGGGGCGACGGATGCCCGCCCTGGCGAGCTCGTCGTCGATCACCAGCTGCTCGATCGGGTCGGCCTCGAGGCCCCACGGCTTCGGCCAGTGCGGCACGACGTAGCCGGCCTCGGCGAGGACCGTGCCGCTCGGGTTCGGGTTCGCCGCGATCCATTCCCGGACGGTGCGGCGCGTCGGGTGATCGTCGGGTGGGAGATCGAAATCCATGGCGCCACTCTTGCCGCTCGACCGACCTCGATCAGATTCGAGCGACGCGCTACCGCTTCGCTGCGGGCTTCTTCGCTGCGGGCTTCTTCGCTGCGGCCTTCTTCGCTGCGGGCTTCTTCGCTGCGGCCTTCTTCTTCCCTGCCGCCGGCGCCGTGTCGGCGGGCGCGGGCGTCGACCGCGGGCGGGCGGTGGCCGGATCGGCCGGCGTGCCACGCCGCATCGCGGGGGCGCTCTGGGGTTCGGCCCACTCGGCGCCGGTCGCCTCGAAGAGCGTGGCGATCTCCTCGATGTGCAGGTCGACGAGGTCCCAGAGGTCGGGGATCAGCTCGCGGTCGGAGATCAGGCCGAAGTCGAGGCGGTCGAGGTAGCTGTGCACCGTGATGTTCAGCCCCATGTCGTCGGTGATCGTCGACACGGGGATGTAGTTCGTCATGCGGGCGCCGGCGAAGTACAGCGCATGGCGTGGACCCGGGACGTTGGAGATCACGACGTTGGTCGGCAGGTTGACCCGGTCGGCGAGCCGCAGCCGCGATTGCAGGCGCATCGCGGCGGTGGCCGCGAGCGGCGGCGCCACCTGCGCGAGCTCCGCGATGTCGTCGGCGGGGAGCACGTCGAGCTGGCGCTTCGCAGCGTTCATCGCGTCGTGGCATCCCTTCAATCGCTCCAGCGGATCGGCGCGGTTGGTCGGCAGGTCGGCGATGATCGCGCCGACCCGGTTGGTCCACGGGTCCTCCTCGAGACCGGTCCGGATCGACACCGGCACCATCGCCCGCAGCGGCTCGTCGGGCAGGGCGTCGTGGCGCAGCAGGTACTCCCGCAGGGCCCCGGTGCAGATCGCCATCACGACGTCGTTGACCGTGCAACCGGTCGCGTCCTTGAGCGCCTTGATGTTCCCGATCGACGTCGAACGCATCGCGAAACGGCGATGCGGCGTGATCGTCCTGTTGAACGGCGTCGGCGGCGCCGGGCTGAGCGGGATCCGGACGCGATGGGTCGGCTCGGGGGTGTCGACCTGCCCACCGACCGCGACCGTCTTGAGCGCGCCCCTGGCCTGATCGACGATCGCCGACATGCTGTCGATGCCGGCCGCCTCGGCAAAGTTGCGGACCATCCGCAGCGACAGCCGCATCCCCTTGATCGGATTCATCGCCAGGTTCCGCATGGTCCGGTCGAGCAGGTCGCGATCGGACGGGATCGGCTCGCCGGCCCAGTCGACGCGCTCGGGCAATGGCGCATCGGGCGACGGTTCGGTGAGGAGGTTGAGCAGCAAGACGCCGGATGCTCCGTCGATCGTGGCGTGGTGGGTCTTCGTGAGCATCGCCCACCGGCCGTCGGCGAGCCCCTCGACGACGTACGCCTCCCAGAGCGGACGGGTCCGGTCCATCTTGCGACCGACGATGCGGGCCACCTGCTCGGCCAACTGGTCGGCACCGCCGGGTGGCGCGAGCCCGATGTGGCGGACGTGGTAGCTGAGGTCGAAGTCGGGATCGTCGATCCAGTACGGATGGTCGAGGTTGAACGGCACCTCCACCAGGCGTCGGCGCATCGGCTCGAGGCGGCCGAGCAGCGCGTCGAACCGCTCGTAGGCCGCCTGGTAGGGATCGAAGTCGGGGCTCGGCCGTTCGTAGATCGCCAGCCCGTTGACATGACCGTACGTCGACGGCGTCTCCATGTAGAGGAAGCTGGCGTCGAGACCACTGAGTTGTTTCACCGACGCAGTCTCGCGCCTCACCGCCGGTGGCGACAGCGTCGGAGCCTCGACGCGTGTACCTTCGAGCCGTGGGAGGAGAACAACCGAGCAACCTCGAGTACGGCGAGTGGATGGGCGAGAGCGATTCCGTGCTCTGGCACATCGAGCGCGATCCCCTGCTGCGCTCCACCATCACGAGCGTCTGGTTCCTCGATTCGGTGCCCGATCGTGGCCGCATGGACGCCGTCGTCGAGCGGATGGCGGCGAAGATCCCCCGGTTGCGACAACGCGTCGTCGACGAACAGCCCGGTGTTGCCCCGCCACGCTGGGTCGACGACCCCGACGTGGACCTCGACTACCACTACAGCTGGGCCCGCCTGCCCGGCTGGCGGGTGACCGACCGCGACGTGCTCGATCACGCGCAGCGGCTCGCCGCGCGCGCGTTCGACAAGGCCCGACCGCTGTGGGAGCTCTACGTCGTCGATGGCCTGCCCGGCGAGCGGGCGGCGTTCGTCATGAAGGTCCATCACGCGATCGCCGACGGTCTGGGGATGGTCCAACTCCTGGCGCACATGGTCGACCTCGAAGCCCAGGTGTCCGACGCCGAGGTCGCCGACGGCGGCGAGCCCGTCCTCGACGACGACGCCGTCCCCGCCGCCCACCACGTGGTCTCCCCGCTCTGGGCGATCCCGGGCGCGCGGGCGCTCAGCCATCGCATCGCCAACGAGGCCCGCACCGGAGCTCGCCTCGGCAAGGCGTCGCTGCGGACGGCCGCGGAACTGCTGCGCGATCCGCTCGGCACGATCGAGCAGCTCGGACGCACCACGGGTTCGATCGCCAGGGTGGTGAAGCCGGCGACGTCGCCGCTGAGCCCCCTGATGACCGGCCGCTCGCTCAACACCCACTTCGACGCGATCACGGTGGAGTTCGATGACGTCAAGGGCGCGGCCAGGGCCGCCGGCTGCAGCCTGAACGACGCCTTCGTCGCGACGACGCTCGACGCGCTGCGCCGCTACCACGATGCGATGGGCTCGCCATGCGAGCAGGTGCGGATGAACATGCCGATCAGCGTCCGCGGCGGCGAGGGCGAACACCGCTTCGACAACCAGTTCGTCCCGGCGCGCATGACGCTGCCGCTCGGCTCGGGAGCCGTCGGCGAACGCCTGGTTGCGGTGCGGTCACTGCTCGCCGAGGTTCGCGCCGAACCGGCGCTGCCGCATGTGAACGACATCTCCGGTGTGATCTCACGCCTGGGCCCCGCGGCTGCGGTCTCGGTGCTCGGCGCGATGTTGAAGGGGGTCGACATCACGACCTCGAACGTTCCGGGCCCCCCGTTTCCCGTCTACATGGCCGGGGCGAAGGTCGAGCGGTTCTACGCGTTCGGCCCCCTCGCCGGTGCGGCGATCAACATCACGCTGTTCAGCTACGACGGGGGCGTCCACCTCGGCATCAACAGCGACCGCGCCGCGGTCGTCGATCACGACCTGTTCGTCCGCTGCCTGCACGAGGCGTTCGACGAGACGCTCACACTGACGGACGACCCTCGACCTCACGTCGAGGTCGAGGGGTGACACTTCGCGACCGGATCGTCCCGCCCGACCCGCGAGCGGTCGGCGACGAGCCCGACTACCGGTTCACGCTCGCCAACGAGCGAACCTTCCTCGCCTGGATCCGCACCGCACTCGCGCTCTCCGCGGGCGGGCTGGCGTCGGTCGCCCTGCTCGACGAGATCCCCGGGGTCGACGTGCTCGGGCTCGGGCTGTTGGCCCTCGCGTTCCTCACTGCGGCGAGCGCCTACCGGCGGTGGGCGCTCGCCGAGCGGTCGATGCGCGTCAACGCTCCCCTGCCGTCGTCGAGGTTGCCGATGCTGATGGCGATCGGCACCGCGGTCGTGGCGTTGGCGGCCGCCGTGATCCTGGTGGTCGACGCGACGTGACCGGCAGGCAAACCAGGCCGCCGCGTCCCGAATCGAGCTTCGACACCGGCCTCCAACACGAGCGGACCGCACTTGCGTGGGAACGCACCGCGATCGCGATGATGGTCTCGGGCATCGTCCTGACGAGGTTCGCCGCCATCAACTCCTCGTTGCTGGTCGTGGCCGCCGGGCTGCTGCAGACGGCGTTCGGTGCGGGGATCCTGGTGTGGGCCGGGTCGCACTACGACGACCTGCACGGACCACTGCGTGACGGCGACGACGTGATCCATCCGCAAGCGACGCGCCTCGTCGGGCTGGTGACCGTCGCCGCCATCGGTGTCGGGCTCGTCCTCGCGCTCGTCGTCGTCGTCTGATCGGCGACCGGCCTACGCAACTGTTGACGTCGCAAGGCCTTCGGGACTTTGGTCCGTATCCACGTCGCTGCCGACTCGCCACTGTGGATCACAATCAGGTAGATACCCGGCGGGGTACTTGACCTCGCAATCAGCGAAAGGCGGATGCAGATGTCCTCCAACTCCCGGCGCCGAGTGATCGGCGCCCTCGTCACGGCGGGCACGCTGCTCGGCGTGGTGCACGTCGGCGGTCTCGCCGACACCCCCGTACGAGCCCAGACCGTCGAACCCGACGTGGCGTTGTACGAACAGGGCCCAATCCCGTTCTCCACCGACGACGTCATCGGCAGCTCCGCGCCGTTCAACGGCGCACCCGGCAACCGGGAGGCACAAGACCCCACGATCATCCTCGGCAACGACCCAGGTGAGGACACCTCCGGCAACATCGTGTCGTCGAACGGCAACACGCTGTCGCCGATCGACAACTCGTTCACGACCGACGAGCTCGACTTCTTCGGCGCAACGGACCGCGACCGCGACGGCGTGTACGAGGAGGGCTACGCCGGCAACATCGTCGAGGAAAGCGAGGTCGTCGGCCTCGAGGTGTCCGACGTCGCCACCGACCTGTTCAAGGCGGGCGCGCCGCTCGGCACCTGGGCCGCGGGCCTCGGCGGCGAGTCGATCAAGGCCTCGACCGAGCACTTCACGGTGATGGAGAGCATCCTCACCTGTAACCAGACCTACGACTACGACTTCTGGAAGACCAGGGAGGATTGGGACAACGGCGAGCCACCCGTGCCCCAGGCGACGGCCGCCGCACTCGACGCCAAGGGCCTCTCGTGCCCGGAGCTCACCTGGCCCGACTCGCTCGACACGCCGCTCGCCGATCTCATGCCGAACGAGGACTCGGTGATCAGCGACATCGCCGTCGACCCGGACAACGGCTACTCGGTGACGAAGAAGGACGACGGCAAGCTTCTCTTCCGGTGGGGCACCTCGGTCAAGAAGCCGACCGACATCCGCTTCCAGAAGACGATCCCGCTGCCGGAGACATGGACCGACGAGGACGTCGCCGGCACGAAGGGCTACCGGGTGACCCGGGCCGAACTCGTGTTGAACCACAACATCACCAACAACCCGAACGACCAGATCCGACCCGAGGACTGGGAGAACGAAGCCGCCACCGGCCGCCTGCCGTCCTATGCGACCGACGCGGGCGGCAACTGGATCTCCACGAAGGAGTGCTACGAGGGCGACGGTGACTTCATCCCCGCCGGCACCAAGTTCAAGGACGCCAACCCGGCCGATGCGAGCATCCCGGCGTCGGACCTCCAGCAGGGCTTCACTCCCGCCTGGTACACCACGATCGAGCGCGACCCGTTCGAGTGGTCGTTCCGCAACATGACGACGGGCGCCCTGGTCGGCGCCCACACACCCGACGACATCGCCGCCCTCCAGGGTGACGCGGACTACGAACTCGTCAGCGGCCCCCGCTGGCGGATGACCTCGAACAAGTTCGGCCAGGACCTGCCCGGCCTCGAGATCCCGATCGAGGAGTGCACGCAACCGCCGTACCAGAAGGGCCAGATCCGCTACGAGACGGGCGAGTTCACGACGACGACGGTCAACCTGCTCGACTGGAGCCCGGCGGGGGACCGCTGGGCGGACGACCCCGCCTACTCGCCGTTCGCCTACAGCGCCGGCTGGATCACCGAGTGGGACGATCCGACGACGGCGATCCCCGGCCAGGTGATCGAGGCGGAGGATGCACTCCGGTGCGCAGACGTCGATGACGACGGCAACTGCATCACCGATCTCGGCACGACGCTGACCGACGGGTTCGACGTGTCGTTCTACATCAAGGGTGACGTCAAGCCCGCCCAGGTCTTCGACGTGAGCCTGGTGCTCGAGTACGAGACCACCCCGGTCGAGGCACCCGTCCTCGACTACGGCGACGCCCCCGACCCCACCTACGCGACACTGCTCGCCTCCGACGGTGCCCGCAGCCTCGTCACCGACACCAGCCCCACCCTCGGGACGCTCGTCGACGGCGAGGCCGACGGCCAGCCCACCTCCGGTGCCGACGGCGACGACCTCGCCGACCTCGCCGACGAGGACGGCGTGAGCTTCGGCACGATCCAAGCCGCGGCAACCGGCACGGCGACCGTCACCATCGGTCGCCCCGGCAACGTCAACGGCTGGATCGACTTCGACGCCAGTGGCACCTTCGACGTCGACGAACAGGTCGCCAGCGACGTCACCGCCTCTGGCACCGTCACGTTCGCCGTGCCCGCCGACGCCACCGTCGGCACCACGTTCGCCCGGTTCCGGATCACCGACACCGCCGGTGCGTCACCGACCGGCTACGTCGGCCTGGGCGAGGTCGAGGACTACAGCGTCGAGATCGCGCCACCACCCGACGCGGACGCGCCGTTCATCACGATCAACCCGGTCCGGGTGCTCGACACCCGCATCTCGGGTGAGCGACTCGGCGAGTGGAGCGGGAGCGGCCCGCTGCTCGCCGGCACGACCGCCGAGATTCCCGTGAGCAGTGCCGCCGGCATCCCCGCCGACGCCACTACCGCGGTGGTGAACCTCACGGCCACCGAGGCGGTCGCCGACGGGTTCCTCACCGTGTACCCGTGCGAAGGTTCGGTGCCGACCACCAGCAACCTCAACTACCTCGCCTCGGCCAGCCGAGCCGTGACGGCGTTCGCGCCGATCAGCTCGACCGGGACGATCTGCGTCTACACCCACTCGACCACCGAAGTGATCGTGGACGTGTACGGCTACACCTCGGCGACCGGCAGCTACCAGCCGATCACGCCGACCAGGATCACCGACACCCGCCCGGGCGCCCCGCTCACGGCCGGCTCGACGTTGACGATCACGCCACCGGCAAGCACGGCCGACGCGCTCGCCGTCAGCGTGGTCGCGGTCGACGCCACGGGTCCGGGCTTCCTGACGGTGTTCCCGTGCAGCCAGACCCGGCCGAACACCAGCACCGTGAACTACGTTGCCGGCGACCCGAGCGCCAACTTGGCGATCGTGCCGAACGAGGCGATCTGCGTGTACACGATGACGACGACCGACGTCGTCGTCGACGTCCACGGTGAATTCACCGAACCGGTGGTCGGCCTCCAGGCCCGCCTGCTGGACACACGGCCGTCGGCGACGCCGGCAGCCGGCGCCACCACGGTGATCGATCCGTCGAAGTACCCCTCGCTGACAGGGCGTTCGACCGTTGCGCTCAACCTGACCGCGACCGGATCGACCGTTGACGGTTTCCTGACGGTGTGGCCCTGCTCGACGACCAAGCCGACTGCGAGCATCCTCAACTACAGCGCCGGTCAGACCGTCGCCAACCTTGCCGTGGTCGACTCGACGTCGTCCATCTGCATCTACAACCACACCCGAACCGACATCGTCGTCGACCTGGTGACCGGGCTCTCCTGAGCCCGATCGGGGGGCCGGC
>Ga0316197_10001353_pt1 | contig 17510 bp, 17 predicted proteins | sample OudBiesiAoxic_MG_FD_204939 | JGI IMG/M metagenome (GOLD analysis project Ga0316197, IMG submission 204939) | Coastal sediment microbial communities from Oude Bieten Haven, Netherlands - site A oxic | ecosystem: Environmental > Aquatic > Marine > Coastal > Sediment | place: Netherlands... | reverse complement strand
GCCGGCCGGTGCGTGACGGATGAAGCCAGCGGTGTTTGGTCTCTCATACAGATGACGGTGGAGAACATCGGAGATGCGAAGCCGACGTTCCTCGCCGGCAATCACAAGATCCTCTGGGACGACAAGGAAGTCGGCGGTGAGACCTTCACGCGGAACGGAACCAACGCGGAGGATTTGAATCCTGGTGTTGTCTTGGATGCCACCGTCCTGTTCGATCTCGCCAGGGGGTTTCGCGAAGGCGGCGCCAGTGCATTCCGCTGCGGTTCGCTAGCGTCTGGCACAGATCGGAGGACCTGTGCGTACACCGTGGACGAAGAAGCCATCGCTTGTGGAGTGGGATCTCACCGGCGATGCCGAGGGCGGATTTGGGGCCGTCGTGTTCCTCGCTGCTGCGCCGGTATGCATCGTCAAGGAAATCGAACCGACGTATGCCAGCGACGCCGGAGCGTCGGCCGCCGTGGACGAGTGGCTGGCGACGGTTGCCGACGAGTACGCCGTCAACACAGAATTCCAGGACTTCAAGGCCACCGCGCGCCGGGTCGATGAGGATTCTCACCCGACCCGCCAAGAGGGCCAGTGGTGGCGGCCCCTCGACTGAGCTTCTGGCGGCCCGGCCGGTTCCGAGCCCGTTCTTGCGTAGATAGTGGAAGCCGGCTTCCGGTAATTACGCAAGAACGGTTGACAACGGTGCGCACACGGGGACGGCGTCCTGCATAATGCGGAGCCATGGACGTAGCCCTCCTCGCCACCGCATTCCTGCTCGGGTTCGCCGCCAAGCGGATCGGCCTCCCGCCGCTTGTCGGCTACCTCGTCGCGGGATTCGTTCTCCACGCCTTCGGCTACGAGGTCACCGAGGCGATCGAAGTCGTCTCGGAACTTGGCATTCTTCTCCTGCTCTTCGGCATCGGCCTGAAGCTGCGTCCGAAGACGCTGGCCCGCCCGTCCGTTTGGGGGACGGCGACCGTCTTCGCTGCCGCGGCGACCGGGATCATGGGAGCGCTGCTTCTTGCGATTGGGGCGCTGGGGATTCCGCTGGCGCGTGACCTCGACCCGGCGACGGCCGCATTGGTCGGCTTCGCCCTCTCATTCTCCAGCACGGTGTTTGCCGTTCAGGCGCTCGACCGCACCAGCGAGTCCGACTCGCTCGCCGGCCGCACAGCCATCGGCGTTCTGATCCTGCAGGACATATTCGCCGTTGCGTTCCTGGTTCTGGCCGACGGGACCTGGCCGTCACCGTGGGCGCTGCTCGTCATTCCGGCATTCGTCGTGCTCCGCCCCGTAGCCGGCTGGTTCCTCGACCACAGCGGCCACGGCGAGGTGCTGGTGCTTCTTGGCTTCACGCTCGCCGTTGGCATCGGCGCGGGCATGTTCGATCTCCTGGGTCTGAAGCCGGACCTCGGTGCGCTGGTCGCGGGCCTGCTGCTGTCCGGCCACTCGCGGTCGGGCGAGATGGCCGACCGTCTGCTCGGCTTCAAGGATCTCTTCCTCGTCGGCTTCTTCCTGTCGATCGGTCTCGCAGGTGCCCCAAGCGCAGCCGCATGGGGAATCGGCATCGCGATCATTCTGCTGCTCCCTTTGAAGACGTTCGGCTTCCTGTGGCTGTTCACTCGATTCCGGCTACGAGCGCGCACCTCGGTGCATGCATCCTTGACCCTGTCCACCTTCAGCGAATTCGGTCTCATTGTGGGAGCGTCCGCGCTGGCCAATGGTCTGATCGACCAGCCCTGGGTGTCGACCGTTGCGGTGGCGGTTGCGGGCTCATTCGTCGTCGCGTCGGTTGCGGATTCCCGCCGGTACGAGTTCTATGACCGCTGGCTTGATCAGCTGAAGCGGTTCGAGCGGCAGCCGACGCTGGAGGAGGACTCGGTTCTCGACTGCGGCGATGCCCGCGTCATTGTGTTTGGCATGGGCAGGGTGGGAACCGGCGCGTACGACGAGATCGTGGAGCGGCGGGGCGCGGTCGCCGTCGGGGTCGATCGTGATGCGGACCGTGTGGCGATCCACCAGGCGGACGGCAGAAACGTCGTGCGTGGCGACGCCATTGATCGGGACTACTGGGAGCAGGTGCGGTTCCATCCAGAGGTCGAACTCGTGATTGCCGCCATGAGCAACCACGCCGCGAATCTCGAGTGTGTCCATCGCGTCAAAGAGTTCTTACCCGAGGCTCGTATCGCTGCCATCGCGCGGTACCCCGACCAGATCGCCGAGTTGTGCGCCGCGGGCGTCGACGTCGCGCGAAACCTCTACGAGGAGGCCGGTCAGGCGCTCGCCGACGACGCCACGGCTGAAGCGCTCGGGCAGGAGGGGGCTCCTCGTGGGTGAACAGGCTGCAGGTCGGCCTCCGTTGCGAACTCGGCGTGAGCCGCCGCCGTTCCGTCGCGTGGCCGTTGTCGATGTCGAACGCGAGAGCGCCTACCTCGTTCGCGTGATTCTCGATGGCCCCGATCTCAGCGGGTTGACCGTCGACGGACCAGCAGCCAGCGTTCGACTTCTCCTGCCGTCAACCCCCGGGTCTGATCTCGTCATCCCCACGTGGAACGGTAACGAGTTCCTGCTTGAGGATGGGTCCCGTCCGATCATCCGTACGTTCACGCCGATTCGGAGGCCGCGGGAGCGGAGCGCGTTGACCCTCGACGTTGTCACCCATGAGGGCGGTGCGGCGTCGGACTGGGCTGTCAACGCAACCATTGGTGACCGGGCTGCGATCTCGGGACCGGGCAGGGGGTACACGCCGGACCCGGAGGCGTCCGCGTTCCTGCTGACGGGAGACGAGTCGGCCGTACCGGCGATTGCGCAACTCGTCGAGACATTGGCGATCCGCTGGCCCGTCCATGTTGGGATCGAGGTCAGGTCACCGGGGGCGATCCGCGAACTCGGCCTCGACCGAGTTACCACGATCGAGTGGAGGGCGCTGCCGGAGGGTGACCCACCCGGGTCGGCACAGATGGCATTCGTGGAAGGGGCCGATCTTGAGAGTGGGACGAAGATCTGGGCTGCAGGAGAGGCGGCCGCGATGCAGCGGATACGCCAGCACCTCTTCAAGGACCGCGGGATCGAACGGTCCGACACGATGATCCGAGGGTATTGGAAGCGTCCCCGCTGACGGGCATGCGGCCGATTTCGTCCAGAACCGGTCCTCCGATTGAGGCTATGTCTCGACCGCAATCGGCAAGGGCTGCCGGAACCGTCCTTCTGGGACCGGGGCTCCACAGCGGATGAGGCTGAGCTCCCACGTCGGTGAAGAGCCGAGCGACCAGCGGAGGAAGTTCGACATCGCTCGCCCGGTTCTGGCTGCGCCTGGGAGGGGTCGCAACCCGAGCAGGATGGCCGTGTTGGCGGGGATGGTCGCTGCCGCCGCCTGGGCGATGACCTGATATCCAGGCTTCACCGAGAGCGGAAGGGGTGGCGAACGTACGAAGTCCACGGTCTCGCGCATCCCGGGTGAGGCTTCGAGCGCTGTGTGGTCTGAGATCCACCGTCTGAGGTCGACCGCAGTCTCGGGAATCGGTGTGGCGCCGAGCAGGTGTCCGATTTCGGCTTGTTCGGCGACAAACCGGTCTTGCTCGCCGATGGTCAGCGTGTCGGGCCCGAAGGCGAGATAGGCCTGCAGGAACGAGTCGGTGAGCGCGTTGTGCACCCATGCGGCGAGATCCGGGGCGTCGGCGGTGTACTCGATCGATCGATGGGACAAACCCTTGACCGGGCGATGGGCACGACGGACGATCTGAATCGCCTGTTCGACTTCCGGCATGGCCCCGAATGTGGTCGCCGTCACATAGGCGGAGGTGCGTGACAGGCGCCCGAGCGGGTCCTCGCGGTACCGCGAGTGATCGGCGACACCCGCTGCAACCTCAGGGTGCGCCGCCTGGACCAGGAGGGCTCGCACCCCGCCGAAGAACGCGGCTGGATCGCCGATGACCCGCCAACTCACCGAGTCGGGGCCGCAGAGACCCGGATCTCCGGAAAAGTCGAGCGTGTTGGCGAGGGGATAGCTGGCATGCTTGAAGAGACCCGACGCGGTACGGGCGATGCGGTCTCTGAACGCGTTGACTGGCTGGTGCAGCATTTGAGCGCCTTGTGTCGATCGTGGCATCAGGATTCTCGCAGTCAGGCGCCGAACCTGACAACGCGGTGCACTGCAACCGCGATCAGCGCCGCGGCAGCCGTAGCCGCGATCGCGACGACCCCTGGTCCGCCGGCAAGTGCCAACCCAACAAGGATCGCCAGCCCCGCGATGACTCTCGCAGCAGTGACCCTATTCCTCTCGATCGTTCCAGTATGTCGATCGGTATCCGACGCTGGCACTGCGGCGGGGAGCACCAGCAGCGTCGCGGCGACTGCGAAACCGAGCGTGATCCACTCCGCCGGTGTGGGCGCGCTCCACACTCGGTCAAGGCCGGAGAGCAGCGCCACCACGGCGTACGCGATGACCGACAGGGCAGCAGTCGCGATCCCGCCTTGGGAGCGCCCTTCGCCGACCAGGACACCGGCGATGACCGCAGCAGCACCGACCGCTCCGATCAGGCTCGTCCCCAGGGCGGCCGACAGACCGATAACGGCGACAGCGTCCAGCAGTCGCAAGGGTGTTCCGACGGTCCCCGCGGCAATTCTGATGCCGAGTAGGACACCGAAGGTGACTAGCAGCGCCGGCGGGCCGACGACCAAGACAACGACCAACGAGACCGGCATGGCGATCGCGGCCGATGCCGAATGGTCGGGGTCAAGTTCCCTGGCCATGGCCCACGCGAGAAAGACGGCGACCGCGGCCGAGAGTGCGCCGGCCTTGAGATCAGCGCCGAAGAGGGTGGCAGCACCCACGGCGAGACCAGCCAGACCGGCGCCGATCAGCATGAGGCGATTGGAGGGGGATCGCGGGTCAACGGCTCGCGAGAGCGATGTCAGTTGTTCGACGTTCACGCGGAGCTTCTCCTCAGGAGTGTTTGGCGGCTCCTTGTGTTCGAGCCGGGGACGGGGGTTGGATGACGGATGGGTGTGCTCGTCGGTCCATCTAGTACACCAGGTCGCCGCGAAGGAACGCGGCCGTCTCGGGACGCTGCGGGTCGCTGAAGAACGAATCGGTGTCCGCGACCTCCACCATTCGGCCCGAGATCATCAGGCCCGTCCGGTCCGCAAGCCGGCGGGACTGGAACGGATCGTGGGTCACGACAACCACGGTGGTCCCGCGCACCATGTTGTCCGAGCGGATGATCTCTTCGATCAAGCCGACGTTGTAGGGGTCGAGATTCCCGGTGGGCTCGTCGAGCAGAAGGACGGACGGGCCCACGACGAGGGCCCGAGCGAGTGCGACCCGTTGCGCCTCGCCGGCCGACAGCGTTCGTACCGGGGCATCGGAGAGATCGCTGAGGCCCAATCGATCCAGCCACTGCTCGACCGCATCATCATCCGACGCTGCGCCGCGGATCCGCTGAGCGACCCGCACGTTGGCTGCGACGCTGCGGCGCAAGAGCATCGGGCGCTGGAACACAGTCGTGATCTCGCGCCTCACCGAGAGCGGGAGGTCGGCGCCGATCGAAGTGCCCCGAAAGTCGATCTGCCCCTCGGTTGGCGACTCGAGGAAGTTCAGGAGGCGCAGCAGCGTGCTCTTCCCGGCACCGCTGGGGCCGACGATCCCAAGGATCCCACCCGCGTGAATTCGGAGGGACGTCACATCGACCACGCATCGATCGCCGTAGCGCTGCTTGACGTTCGTGAGGGTGTAGGCGCTCGTCATGGTCCGCCTTGCCTCACCTGGAGACGGTGGAAGATCAGGTTGGTGACGAAGGCGAGCGTCAGCAGAATCATGCCGAGGGCGAGAGCGAGAGCGAAGTTGCCCTTGCGTGTCTCGAGGACGATCGCCGTCGTGAGTACCCGGGTCTCGCCCTCGATGTTCCCACCGACGAGCATGACCGCGCCGACCTCTGAGATGATGCTGCCGTAGGCGGCGACGACGGCCGCAGTGACACCGATGCGAGACTCCACGAGCGTGGTCAGTGCGATCTGCCGCCGTGTCGCCCCGAGCGCGCGCATCTGAATCGGCAGATCGGGATCGACGCCCTGGACAGCGGCCATCGTCAGCCCGAGGACGAGGGGGAAGGCGATGATCGTCTGCGCCACGATCATGCCGACCGGAGTGAAGAGCCACCCGAGGCTTCCGAGCGGACCCTGGTTCGACAGGAACAAGTAGGTGAAGAGGCCAACGGTTACCGGCGGGAGACCCATGCCGGTGTAGATCAGCGGGACGATGAAGGCTCGCCCTGGCAAGTGCTTCGTCAGGCCGAGGATTGCGCCCATCGGGATGCCGAGCAGGAGGGCGATCGCGAGCGCGATGAGCGTGACCTGGAGTGTCAGCCCGACGATCTCGAACAGGTCCGCATCCATGCTCCACAACAGCTGTAGGGCATCTCCGAGTGCGCGTCCGAGTGTCTCCATCGGTCAGTTCAGATTCCGGCTGTCCCGAACGGCAGGGGCGGGATCACTGAGTTCTCCACCCCTCGGAGTCGGGGTAGAAGAGCGGCTGGCCGTAGGCATCGACGCCGTAGACCGAGATCTGCCCTTGCACGTCCACTGAGGTGATCCACTCCACGAAGTCGTTTGCGAGGTCGGCGTTGATATCGCCCTTATCGGGACTGACCGGGATCACGCCGTACGGGTTCAACAACGCAGGGTCGACGTTCTCGTCGATGGACGCTCCACCAACCATGACATCAAGCGCGGTGAGCGTGTCGCTCTGAGCGAGGTAGGTACCGCGGTCGGTCAGCGTGTAGGCGCCGGACTCGTTCGCGAAGTTGAGGGTCGCCCCCATGCCCTGCCCAATTGACTTGTACCACTCCGAGTTCGGATCTGGTTCGATGCCTGCGGCCATCCAAAGGGAGAGTTCCTTCGAGTGGGTGCCGCTGTCGTCGCCGCGAGAGGCGAACGTGGACTCGGTCGCAGCGATGGCCGCCATGCCATCCGATGCGATCGGCATCCCGACGATGGCGGCCGGGTCATCGACCGGTCCGACGATGATGAAATCGTTATACATAACGTCGTACCGTTCGGTCCCGTGGCCCGCGTCGACGAAGGCGTCCTCTCGCGACCGAGAGTGAACGAGGATGACATCGGCGTCACCAGCCTCACCCAGCGCAATTGCCTGACCGGTCCCCACCGCTACGACTTGGACGCTTGCGTTGTACTGCTCCTGGAAGTCGGGGACGATGGCGTCGAGCAAACCCGAGTCGTTCGTGCTGGTTGTCGTCGCAAGGCTCAGCACTGCGGGCGGTGTGTCGGAACACGCTCCTGCAACCAGGGCGAGGGCGGACAGAACGAGGATCCACTGGCGCATGTCGAGTCCTTCTAGCGTTGTGACAAGTGATCATAACGCCGCGAGGTCCTGGCCGGAATCCTCTGTTCAGGTGCGCTCCGGAGCGTCGTAGACGTCCGCATAGATCTCAGCGATGGCGGCGTCCGATCGGTCGCAGAACCTTCGCATGCGGTCGATGTGGAACTGTCCTGCATCCGTCAGGCGTGCGCCACCGCCTTTCGAACCACCGGTGGAGGTGTCGAGGAGCGGCTCTCCAAGACGCTCTTCCATTTCGTGGATCTTCTGCCAGGCGACCCGGTACGGCACACCCATCGCCTCAGCTCCCGCCGTGATCGATCCGTGCTTGCCGATGGCGTCGAGGAGTTGCATGCGCCAGCGAGAAGCTGCAACCTCGCCGTCGATCTCGAACCAGATGTTGAATTGTGGCTTCATGACGACTCCGATGGGGTGCGCCATCGCAGGCTACCTGAGAGAGCCGGCCGTTCTCTGGGCCAGGGATCAGTCAGTTGCGAACTGGACCTGCAGCGTGACGGCGACCTGCTGCTGACCGGCTGCGATTGACGTCTCGAAACTGCCAGCCTCATCTGCGGCGAACTCGCGGTACACGGGACCCGGCTGAGCATTCGCGAACGACTCGCTGATCGTCACAGCATCGCCCAGCGTGGTCCCTGCGAGCTCCGCGAGTTGCTGAGCCTTTGCGTACGCATCGTCCCACGCGGCAGTCCGTGCAGCAGCGATGAGTTCGGTGTCGTCCTCGATCGAGAACGAGACACCCGAGACCTGAATCTCGTTTCCAACTTCGGAGACCGTCGCATCGATGACCGAGCCGGCTGCGTCGATATCGCGGATCTTGGCAACCACCGTGTTGTCCACCCGGTAGCCGATGAGCTTGCGCTGGTCACTCGAGTAGTCGTACTCGGGGTTGATGGAGTAGTTCGCCGTCTGAATGTCGTCCTCGGCAACGCCGGAAGATGTGAGCGCCCCGATCAGTTCGTCGGCGAGGGTCGCGGCGTCGCCGACGGCCTGCTGGACCGTCGGACGCAGTACTGAGACCCCGAAGCGCATCTGCAACGTATCCGGTGTCCCATAAACCTCACCGGTTCCGGACACGGCGATGCCGTTCGGGGCAGCGCCCGATTCCGAGTTCTCCACGGTGACGTCTGGCGTGCACGACACGACGAGAATCGATGCCATCGCGATCGCGATCAGTGCGAGCTTTCTCACGAATTCCTCCAGGTGAGTGTCCCCATACGACGATCGTAGAGCGCTGTGGGGTTCCCGCGGTGCACCCATCCTCGCTCGCGATCCTCATCTGAGCTTCATGTCCCCCTCAGATGAGACTCATGTTGATCGGCTTGCATTCGTCTCGAAGCAACCCAGGGAGAGCCCGTGACCGCTAAAACCATTTCCGCCTCCGCCGTGTTCCTCGTCGTCGCAGCGATCGTTGCCGTGATCGGGGTCACCGCCGCAGGTGTAGCCGAATCGAGCGACGAGGCGGCCGCCACGATCCTCACTGCTGAATCGACTGAGTCGCCGGGCGTGGCTAGGGCCGATACGGGTCTCAGCGATGCTGAAGCCGACGGGATCCTCTTCATGAGGGAAGAAGAGAAGCTTGCTAGAGATGTGTACCTCGGTCTTGGCGACCTCTGGGATCTGCGGATCTTCGACAACATTGCAGCATCCGAACAGCGCCACATGGACGCGATCCTCGGACTGATCGAGACGTACGGCCTTGAAGATCCCCAGACGGCGGAGATGATCGGAGTCTTCGCAAACGATGACCTGCAAACCCTCTACGACGGTCTCATGACCATGGGGGCCGAATCGGTTGAAGCCGCGCTCGAGGTTGGAGCGACCGTCGAGGAAGTCGATATCGCGGACCTCGAGGAATACCTTGCCGGGACGACGGCCGGCGACGTCACGACGGTCTACGAGAATCTGCTGCGCGGCTCGCGCAATCATCTCCGAGCGTTCGTGTCGCAACTCGAGGCTGCAGGCATTGATCGCGAAGCGGCCGTGCTCGATCCGGCGCTCTACGAGTCGATCGTGAGTTCTGACACCGAGCGGGGGAACGCCGGCTCTGCCCAGCACGATGGCGACGTTGAGTCAGGATCCGGTGAGCACGGTGATGGCACTGGTGTCCAACATGGACGCGGTCGCGGCGGGGGTCAGGGACAAGGTGGTGGGCGCGGTCAGGGCGGAGGAGGATCATGGGGCAGCACGGGATGACCCCAAACTCGGGCTTTCAGAGTGCCAGGGCGACAATCGCACCGACGGCGAACCCAACACCGGCGACCTGAACCGCGGTCGGGCGCTCGCGCAAGATGACGATGGCCGCCACCGCCGTGACGACGGGGTAGAGCGAGGACAAGACAGCGTTTACGCCGAGCGGTCCGGTCTGGATTGCGAGAGCGATCGCGATGTTGGCCGACATGTCGAGAACGCCGATGGCGGCGAGGAGGCCCAGATCGCGTCCTCTGGGAGGCGAGAGGGCTCTGGCCGCGAACGCGATGAGAAACGCAAGTGGTATCGATGCCGCTCTGGCGCCCACGAGCGGCCACAGGCCCGATTCGCTCGATGCCTGGCTGAGCGCAATGAAGAAGAGTCCGAAGAGCGCTCCGGCAGCCACCGCCTGACCGACGATGCGTGGACCGACGCTGCTCGTACCCCGCTGCATACCCACGAGGAGCACGGCCCCAACACCGAGAGCAATGCCGAGCCATTGGCGGCTCGTGAGCGTTGAGCCCTCGGAAAGGTCGAAGAGCACCGGAACGATGGCCGATGTCGCACCGGAGATCGGGGCGACGACCGACATCGTCCCCGTGGCGAGTGTCGCGTACAGAATCATCAAGCCCCCGAGGCCTGCAACGCCAGCGACGGCACCCCAGAGGATGTCGGCGGCGGTGACGTGGCCCGCCGGAACGATGAACAGGCCGACGAGCAACAACGCTGTGCCGATCAGCATCGACCACGCGGTGACCGTCCACACGGCGATGCGCTTCGCGACCAATCCGCCGGTGAAGTCGGCAAGACCGTAGAACGCGGCGGAAGCGACGGCGAGGACCTGGCTCATGGACCCCGGATCGTACCGGTGCGCTCACCGCGGCAGTCCCCAATCGGAGCGGCTCGGACGTTGGATACCCGTCACACCAGCGTCGGCCTTCGCCTACGGTTGGCGCATGCCCAATCGCCTCTCCGAATCAACATCGCCGTACCTGTTGCAGCACCAAGACAATCCGGTTGACTGGTGGGAGTGGGGGAACGACGCCTTCGATGAGGCCGGCCGACGGGACGTGCCGGTGCTGCTGTCCGTCGGCTACTCGGCCTGCCACTGGTGTCATGTCATGGCTCATGAGTCGTTCGAAGACGACGAGACCGCGCGCTTCCTCAACGAGCGGTTCGTCAGCATCAAGGTCGACCGGGAGGAACGGCCGGACGTCGACCGCATCTACATGGACGCTGTCACCGCTACTACCGGGCATGGTGGCTGGCCGATGACCGTCTTCCTGACCCCGGACGCCAAGCCGTTCTACGCCGGAACGTACTTCCCGAAAGACCGGCGCCAGGGGATGCCATCATTTCTCGAAGTACTCGCCGCCGTCGACGCCGCGTGGGCCGAGGAACGCGATGACATGATCGGTCGGTCGGAGGAGATCACCCGGATTCTCGCGTCGCAATCGAACGCATCGTCGATGCTGCCGTCTGAAGGCGCCCTCGAGGCCGCGGTCGACGCCATCGCTTCGACCTTCGATGCGAGGTACGGTGGCTTCGGCCGCTCGCCGAAGTTCCCACAGGCGTCGACCCTCGAGTACTTGCTCAGATTCGCGGTGCTACGTCCGGAGAGCGATCGAGCGGCGACGGCGCTCTCGATGGTGGTGACAACCCTCGATCACCTCTCGCGCGGCGGTATCTACGACCATCTCGATGGAGGCTTCGCCCGGTACTCGGTGGACGAACGCTGGCTCGTGCCGCACTTCGAGAAGATGCTCTATGACAACGCCCTCCTCGCCCGCCTGTTCGTGCGGGCATGGCAGGTCACCGGAGCGCCGTGGATGTTGGAGACCGCGGTCCAGACGCTCGACTACCTCGCTCGCGACATGCTGGATCCGTCCAGAGGCATCCACTCTGCAGAGGACGCGGACGCCGCGGGGGTGGAAGGTTCGTTCGCCGTCTGGACCTGGGACGAACTCGAAGATGTGCTCGGCGATGGTCTTGATCTTGTTCGGACGATCTACGGAGCTACCCCCGCCGGCAACTTCGAAGGGTCGAACATCCTGCACGTGCCTCAACGGCTCCCGGATCTCGCGGCCCAATCAGGTAGATCGGAAGAGGCGTTGCGGGCGGCGCAAGAGCGCATCAATGATCGACTCCGAGAACGACGGAACGGCCGTGTCCGACCGGAGCGAGACGACAAGGTCGTCACCGCGTGGAACGGCCTTGCCCTCCGGGCGTTTGCCGAGGCCGGAGCCGTCCTCGGAAGCGAAACGTACCTGGACGTCGCGCGCGGGATTGCGGGCTTCATCACGGAGATCGCCACGAGAGAAGGACGCCTGTTGCGATCCTGGCGGCACGGCAGGAACGGTCCGATCGGCTTCTGCGACGACTACGCGGCGGCAGCTCTCGGTCTCTTTGCCCTCTATCAGGCGACGGGCGACGAACGCTGGTATCGGAGCGCCGAAGGACTGACGAGGGCCATGGTCTCTCTGTTTGCAGACGATGACGGAGGATTCTTTGCCGCCGCGTCGGACGGCGAGAAGCTCATTGCACGACTGAAGAACACGCACGACAATCCAACGCCGTCCGATAACGCCCTTGCCGCCGAGGCGATTGCCGTGCTCGCGGCCTACACCGGCGACCCGGGACTTGACGGGATGCTCGAACGAACGGTCCAGTCGATTGGCCCGAGTCTGCACGCTCAACCGTGGGCACACGGCAGCCTGCTTGGCGTGTGGCTCGCCGCTCCCATGCGCGAGGTCGCGGTTGTCGGAACCGTTATCGACCGGCGACCGCTCGTCGACGTCGTCTGGAGCAGATTCCGGCCGGACACGGTCATCGCCGCCGGCGACGGCACGAAGTCCGAAGTTCCGCTCCTGGCCGACCGGTCTCCCGGAGCAATGGGCGTGCGCTCCTTCGTGTGCCGCAACTTCGTGTGTGATCTCCCAGCGGACACTCCTGCGGGATTGCGGAGTCAGCTCGGTGACGGCTGATCGGTGAGGGCAGCTTCGACGATGGCCACCCGTTGAGGGGCCGCGTCGAGGATCCTGATTGAGAGACCGTCGAAATCAAACACCTCCCCGGCGCTCGGGATGCGGCCGGCAACTCCGATCACGAGGCCTCCCACCGTGAGCCAGTCACCGTCCGGAAGCACCACGCCGGATGCTGCCTCGAGATCTTCCACGTCGGCAGCTGCGTCGACGCGCCACCGGCCGTTCCCCAGCGACCGGATGAGGGGCCGTAGGTTTTCCCCTTCGTCGGAGACCCGGCCAACCAGCTCACCGACCACGTCCTCGATCGTGACGATCCCGGCAGTACCCCCGTGCTCGTCGACGGCGAGCGCGAGGTAGATGCCGGCGGTCTGCATCTCAGAGAGCAGCTCGACGACTCGTTTCGTCTCGGGGACGGCGAGCTCCCGCGTAGCGACCGACAACACGTTCGCTGCGGGGGAGTCCGTGATGGCTGCCGCCAGATCCTGGAGGCGCACGACCCCGCGAATGTCGTCGAGGTCCTCTCCGTAGATGGGGAGCCTGCGATGGCCGCTGCGGATCGCGACGTCGAGTGCCTTGGCGATCGTGGCGTTGAGACTGACCGCCACAACCTCCGTTCTTGGCGTGAGGATTTCGTCGACGGTGCGGTCTCCCATCTCGAACACTCGCTCCATCAACTCCCGGTCCGTCTCTTCGATCGAGCCTTCGACCGCCGCGTGTGAGGCCAGCCGTCTGAGTTCGTCCTCGGTGACGGTGGCCGCAGCGGCGATGCCCGATCCCGGCGCCTGGAGGTCGGCGAACCAAACGAGGACCGAGACCACCGGGCGGAGCAGCCACGCCAGAGCAGAGAGCATCGGTGTCATCGCCCGGGCCACCTGATAGGGATGGCGAACGGCGTACGTCTTTGGGATCGCTTCGGCATAGACGAACAGGACGACCGTCAACGCGATCGATGCAATGGTGACGCCGAGGTTCCCGAAGTGGCGTCCGGAGAGCATCCCGGTGACCGTCGCTGCACCGATCTGAACGAGGAGCACGACCAGGAGCACGGTGTTGAGGACTCTCGGCAAATCGTCGAGGAGTTGAAGAAGCCGTGCCGAGCGCCGGTCTCCTTCGGTCGCGGCGACCTCGACGCGCACCCGCTGGACCCTCAGCAACGCGGCTTCGGAAGCCCCGAGCACAAAGGCCGCAATCAGCAGTCCTCCGAGAACCAGCAACAGCGCAAGGTCAGTTCCATCCATGCCCCAAGTCTCGCGCATCCTGTCGACCAAACGGTCAGTCCAAGGTCACAGCGCTCGTACCATGCCCTCGTACCTTCTCCCCGGGATTGGATTCGAGGGTCGCTCGATTGCAGAGGGGCCATTCGCGTCGCGGCAGGCCTCATCCGCGCGACCCATGCTCCCAGAGCCCTCTCCGCTGCGCGCCGGCCTGACGGCCGGTGCTCGCGCCTCTCCCACCTTCGGCGGGAGAGGCAAAGACTGGCGACTGGTCGCTGGTGACTCAAACCGACGCCTTGCTGCCCCGCCCACCTAGCATCCGGGCTGAACCTCAGGAGCCCCTCCCTTCATGACCACTCTCGGTACGCGCTCGCTGGCGAACGCGGTCAGACCAGTCGGCATCGTCGTGGCTGTTGTCGCACTGGTGCTGCCGTGGTTCGTCGACTTCCCCGGCCTCAGCGACGTCGGCTCGCGGATGTTCGGGATCTTCCTCATGGCCATCGTGCTGTGGGTGACGGAGGCGATCCCTCTGCACGCAACGGCGGCACTGATCGTGCTGCTCGAGATCCTGCTCATCAGCGACAAGGCGTTCGGGAGCGAATCGATTCCGGATGCGCCGTCCTACTCCACCTTCTTCGCCGCGTTCGCGAGTCCCGTGATCATGCTCTTCCTCGGCGGGTTCTTCCTCGCGGAGACAGCCGCGAAATTCGACTTCGACAAATACCTCGCGAAGGTGATGCTGCGCCCGTTCGGAACCTCGCCGAAGCTGATCATGCTCGGCCTCATGATGATCACGGCGGGACTCTCGATGTTCATGTCGAACACGGCCACCACGGCAACGCTGATGGCCGTCGTGATCCCCGTGGTCGCCGGGCTTCCGGCAGGGGACCGTCTGAAGACCGGCCTGGCGCTCTCGATTCCGATCGCGGCGAACATTGGTGGGATGGGAACCCCCGTTGGCACCCCGCCGAACGCCATCGCGGTGGGATCCCTCGCAGATGCCGGCTACAACGTGAGCTTCTTGCAGTGGATGATCGTGTCGGTGCCAATCATGCTCGTTCTGCTGTTTGGCGCGTGGTGGCTCCTCGGCCGTTTCTACCGCGGGAGTTCCGACCGGATCGACATCGATATCGAGGCCACCTTCGATCGATCCAGGCCGGCAATGATCTTCTACGCAACGTTCGCCGTCACCGTCCTGCTCTGGCTCACGGAGCCCATCCACGGGATCAGCTCCAGCATCGTGGGATTCCTGCCGGTCGTAATCCTCCTCGCGACCCGGGTCTTCACCACGCGTGATATGCAACACATCCAGTGGAACGTCCTCTGGCTCGTCGCCGGAGGTATCGCTCTCGGAATCGGGGTCGGGACATCCGGCCTGGATGACTGGCTCGTCAGCCGAATCAACTGGGATGTGATCGATCCCGCCATGATCATCGTCGTGCTCGCCCTGATCGCTGTTGCCCTCAGCACCGTCATATCGAACAGCGCCGCCACCAACTTGCTCATGCCGATCGGGTTGAGCCTTGCGATCTCGGGAGGTCTCGGGCTGAGTCCAATCCTGGTCGCGTTCTTCATCGCAATTGCTGCCTCGTCGGCGATGGCGCTCCCGGTCAGCACGCCTCCGAACGCCATCGCGTACAGCACCGGCGCGGTGACCACGAAGAACATGGCGTCGATCGGCATCGCCGTTGGTGCGGCGTCCCTTGTCCTGTTCTTCCTGATCGCACCGACCATCTGGAGCATCCTGGGGGTGTCATGACAGGCGACGCAGCGGAGACATTCATCACCGACCGGTCCCTCTCCGATGAGCGGGTCGAGGAAGCACTGATCGCTGAGATTGACCGGGTGCTCGGCCACCCGGAGCGGCAGTCGTTTGCACCGGGCGAACGGATCGTGCGCGCCGATCGGGTGCTCACCGAGATCATCATCATCACCGACGGCAAGGTCCGGCTCTCACGCACCGAGGATGGTGAGCGCAAGACGTTCCACATCCGCACGGCCGGGCGCATCATCGGCCTGATCGCGCTGACCCTTGGCACGTCTGCATTCTTCGACGTCGTCGCGGAGACCGAGGTCACCGCAATCTCGGTCTCCTACGCCGACCTGAACCGTGCATTGACCTCCAGTCCACCGCTTGCCGGTCACTTCACCACCGTGCTGCTCCGGTCTTTCGCCCGCAGAGCAGTCCGTGCCGTGGAGCAGCACAACGAGATCGACGACTTGAACTCCACGCTCGAGTCAGAACGCGATCGGTTGAGGGACACGCTGAGCGAGCTCGCGGCTACCCAGACGCACCTCGTCGAGTCCGAGAAGCTTGCAACACTCGGTGAACTCGCCGCAGGTATCGGGCACGAACTGAACAACCCGGTTGCTGCCATTGTGCGCGCCGTGGACTTCCTCGAGGAGGACGTGGAGAGCCTCTTGGCGGAGCGGCACGGTGAGGATGGAGCGGCCGAGTACCTCCACGCGGGGATCGACAGTCGGCCTCTGCCGACGGCCGAGGAACGTCGCAGACGCGGTGAACTCGAGAAGTACGGTCTGAACTCGGGGATTGCCCGTCGACTCGTGAAGGTCGGCGTTGGATCCCCGGAGGAGTACCGGGAACGTTTCGACGGACTCGACGACGAGGACGTGGCCGCTCAGCTCGGCGACATTGAACGGTTCTATGACCTCGGTCTCGCGCTCCGGAATATCGGTTCATCGGCAGGCCGCATCGCAGATCTCGTCGGCAGCCTCCGCACGTACGCTCGATCGGGCCAAGAGCTCAGCACCGACATCGACCTCAATCACGGCTTGGAGGATACGCTCGTCCTCCTCGGGCACCGATCCCACGGGGTCGCCGTCGAACGCGACTATGGAGAGCTGCCACCGATCGAGGGCTATCCGGGGAAGCTCAACCAGGTGTGGACGAACCTGATCGTCAACGCTCTCCAGGCGCTCGGTGGGTCCGGATCGTTGACCATACGAACTGATATCCCCGCGATCGGACAGGTTCGCGTCCAGGTGATCGACTCCGGTCCGGGTATCGCCGCCGAGCATCTCGCAAAGGTCTTCGACCTCCGATTCACAACCAGGGAGGGCCGTGTCGAGTTCGGCCTCGGCCTCGGTCTTCGCATCTGTCAAGACATCGTCGCTCAACACGACGGGACGATTGATGTTGAGTCACAACCCGGACGGACCTGCTTCACCGTGATTCTCCCAACAACACAACCCGAGCATTCCGGAGGAGTGACATGACCGAACTCGCGATCCTCATCGTCGAGGATGAGCCAGAGGTGCGCGACGCGTTGATTCGTGACGTCGAGCCCTTCGAAGGACAGTTTCGCATCGAGGCAGCCGAAGATGTGGACGATGCCCGAGCGGCCTTGCAGAGCCTCGACGACGCGGGGCAGCGGGTGGCGCTCGTGCTGTGTGACCACATGCTGCCTGGGGTGCACGGCGTGGACTTCCTCATCGAACTTAGCGAGGACAAGAAGACGAATGCGGCGCGCAAGGTACTCGTCACCGGCCAGGCGGGCCTCGAGGACACGATCCGTGCGGTCAACGATGCCGATCTCGATCACTATATCGCCAAGCCCTGGGAGGAAGCCGACCTCCAGGACATCGTCCGTGAGCAACTCACGGAGTACGTGTCGCGATGGGTCGATGACCTGCTGCCGTACGTCCCGATTCTCAACGGCGCCAAGCTGATGTCCATCATCGCCGCCCGAGGCTACGACCGGTAGAAGGTCGCCAGTCACCAGTCCCCAGTCTTCGCCTCTCCCACGCAGCCTCAATCCACGGAGT
>Ga0316197_10001352_pt1 | contig 17510 bp, 16 predicted proteins | sample OudBiesiAoxic_MG_FD_204939 | JGI IMG/M metagenome (GOLD analysis project Ga0316197, IMG submission 204939) | Coastal sediment microbial communities from Oude Bieten Haven, Netherlands - site A oxic | ecosystem: Environmental > Aquatic > Marine > Coastal > Sediment | place: Netherlands... | reverse complement strand
GTCGGTGGCTACGGCCATTCCCATTTTCCTGGCATCAAATTGCCGGGTTTTAACGGATATATGTGATTTGGAACGGTCCGGCAGGTTATTAACCATCGGGGCCAGGCTTGGACCGGGGCAGGCAAGTTGCGGGACGCTGGTCTCCTCGGCATGGGCGATACCCTGAAAAGACATCAGGACAACGCCTATGGCCGATAAAAGCATTAGTAATCTGGAATTAATTCGGGTCACAAATCGGCGCCGTATTTGAACAGGGTCAGCGCGCGCATTGTAGCAAGGGATTCGTGCTTTCGGGTCATGAATTTTTAATTCGCTCCGGTGCGCCACAGTCAGCAAGTTGTCACAAACCGGCTTGCGGCGCAATGGCTGTACACTTTTGCTTCAACCACGCCTGCCGTTCTTTATTTGGAAGCCTGGATTTCTTTTCTGCCAGGTGGTGAAATTTTTGCCAATCAGCGCCGCTTTTGTCCCATAAACCCTGGAATGCACAGAAGCTGCCCTCGTAGGTATTGAATAGCGCGAGCCTGGCATTGTTGAGCGGTTCCTTAAACCAGCTTGAGTAGTAGCGTTTTCCCTGCCATTTTTCGTCGCTGAGTCTTTCATAGTCCTGCTCAAGCGTTTCAAAAAAAACGGCCTTTTGCTGACGCATGACGGCGTCTGTCTCCTTACCAAGATAAATTCCGGCCAGCCGGTTACGTGCCCTTCCAACCAGGTTCGAAAAATCCTCGCTGACATCCTCGAGTTCCAGCCATTTTTGTAGCTCGTCCTGCTGTTGATTGAATTCCAGCCAGGCCCTGACCCCTGTGTCTTCGACAAAGCTGGCATAGCCCTCATTGAAAAGGCCATCATTTTTAATATACAGGCGCTGGTGAGCCAGTTCGTGAAACAGGTACGCGGCCAGGCGCGTATCAGAACCCGAAAACATGGTGCTGAGCAAGGGGTCGTTAAACCACCCGAGTGAGGAGTACGCGGCAGCAGGTGAAACAATGACATCCATCCCCTTATTGGACAGATGCTCTGCGAAGTTTTGCGCCTTTTGCTTTTCAAAGTACCCGCGGTAGGGCACACAGCCTGCTACCGGGAAGCACCATTTTTTCGGCTGCAGGGAAAACTCCCGGGTGGCAATGACATTCCACACCAGCGCCTCGCCTTCGACCTCGGCGTAGCTGGAGTAACTGCCCTCTACGGGTAAATCCAGGCTGGTTTGCGCAAATGTCTTGATCTGCTCAGCGGTTTGCAGATGCGCGGCGAGTTCGGTTGGTGTGGCGGGGTCATTCAGTAGCGACTGAATATCCTGACGCGATCCCATCAGCTTTTTTTGACCTGACATGGCCTGCAGGTAATAGGCCGGGCTCGAACAAGCGCTTAGGCATAAGACCAGTAACAGGCGGAAAATCATTTGGTTCGGGTTTTATCTTCCACAAATTTCAACGACGCCGAGTTGATGCAATAACGCTGGCCGGTCGGAGGAGGCCCGTCTGGAAAAATATGTCCCAGGTGGGCATCACAGCGTGGACATAGCAGTTCGATACGGTGCATGCCATGGCTGACATCCGGCCGCTGGGTCACTTCGGCCGTATCCAGTTCGCCGTGAAAACTGGGCCAGCCGCAACCTGAATGAAACTTGCTTTCAGAATCGAATAAGGGATGCCCACAGCAGACACATTGATAATAACCATCGTCGGTATGATCACAGTATTGTCCGCTGAAAGGCGCTTCGGTGCCGGCTTCACGGGTTACACGATACTGTTCGGCATCCAGTTTCGCCTGCCACTCTTGTTTACTCTTGGTAATTTTATTCATCTTATCCGTCATTGTAAGCTATCCTTCATTTACTGGGTTCAGGATGGATCGATATGATCAAGGTTTTTGAAGATTTCGATATTATGCTGGTCGGTCATTACCAGTCGGTACTTGAATCCAATGGTATCGACACCTTTATGAAAAATCAGTTCGGTACATCCGGTGCGGGAGAGTTACCATTCGTCGAGGTGGTTCCGCAACTCTGGGTTTTGAATGAGTCCGATGCCGGGCGAGCCAAAGAGCTGATAGAAGAACTGCAAGGCTCTGACAACCAACCCATGCAAGCCTGGGATTGTCCTGACTGTGGCACTGCCCAGGAAGCCGCTTTCACGCATTGCTGGAAGTGTTCGGCTCAACGACCGGATATGTCTTAACGATCTTCGCCCCTGAGTTGGCGGATGTCGCTCTCAAGACGCTCGGCCGTCAGTTCTTCCGGCGGAATCGGTTGACCTATGCGCAATTCAATCAATGCCCTGAATTTATACGGCCTGCGTTTGTGTAGCGGATCGCGACGGCTGAATAATGAACCCCATAAATTACATAGCGCCATCGGCACAACGGTAACCGGGTGCTCACTTACAATTTTTTCGACACCTTTCTTGAAGGTATTGATCTCGCCGCTTGCCGTGATGCCCCCTTCCGGGAAAATACCCAGTACATCACCCGCATCAATCACTTCATGGATTTGCTGGTAGGCAGTTTCGAGTATCTCCGGACTCTCTTTCCTTGAAGCAATGGGTATGGCCTTGCCGGCTTTAAAAATGTACTTCAACACCGGTATCTGGAATATTTTGTAGTACATGACAAAACGAACTGGTCGCCTGATGATTCCGCCGATAATCAGTGGATCGACAAAACTGACATGGTTGGCCGCGACGAGAACCGGGCCCTCTTCCGGGATGTTTTGTATGCCTTTGACCTCTACCTTGTAAATCGTGTGTATCAACATCCAGACAATGAACCGCATCATGAATTCGGGTACGAGGCTGAAGATATAAATTGCCACTACCATGTTAAGGATGGCGGTGAACAGAAATAGCTGCGGGATAGTAAAGCCGGCACTACCCAGTAAAACCATGGCGATAATGGCTGAAACCACCATGAACAGGGAGTTGAGGATATTGTTACCGGCGATGACCCGCGAAAGGTGGCTTGGTGTTGTGCGGTGTTGAACCAGCGCGTACAGGGGCACGATGTAAAAACCGCTGAATATACCGATCATCAGCAGGTCAAATATGATGCGCCAATTGCCCGCTGTCGCGAAAAAATTACCCAGGCCTGAATAAGCAATCAACGTGTCGGGGCTGGAAAAGTACATATCGATGCCAAAAACGGTTAACCCCATCGCGCCAAGCGGCACCAGTCCTATCTCTACCTGCCCGCCGGACAGGCGTTCGCACAAAAGCGAGCCGGCGCTGATACCAATGATGAACATGGCCAGTAAAGTGGACATAAGCGCTGCATCGCCACCCAGAACATTTTCTGAATAACTGGGGATCTGGACGAGGAAAGTTGCACCAAAAAACCAGAACCACGAAATACCCAGCACGCTGTTGAGTACGGTGCGGTTCTCGCCGATGAAACCGATATTTTTTATTGTCTCGGTGGCGAAATTCCAATTGATTTTCAGGTCCGGAGCAACCGATGGTACCTTTGGAATACCGCGACTGACCCAATATCCGGCGATAGCGATCACCAGGCCTGTTCCGCTCACCCAGACCGGCCATTCTGCGTCGACTGCCATCAACAGGGGGCCGGCAATGGTGCCCGCGAGAATGGCGACAAAAGTCCCCATCTCAACCAGTGCGTTACCACCGATCAGTTCACGGGGTTTCAGAACCTGGGGAATGATTCCGTACTTGATCGGACCAAACATGGTGGACTGAAAACCCAGCATGAACAGGACAAACAGTAACAGGGGTAAACTGTTCAGCCAGAAACCAAGCGTGGCAGCCAGCATGATAAACACTTCAAACAGCTTGATTAGCCTTATCTGCACAGATTTTTCATACTTGTCGGCGATTTGCCCGAATACGGCCGAGAACAGGAAAAACGGCAGAATGAAGACCATCGCACTGAGGTTGACGATCTGGTTGGTGTTCAAACCGGCCATTTGTGCGCCGCTAAAGACCAGCATGGCGGCCAGTCCGTTCTTGAATACGTTATCGTTAAAGGCACCCAGTGCACCGGTTATAAAAAACGGCATAAAACGCCGTTCTTTTAACAGATCAAATTGTGAGTGATCCGACATATTGAGCCCCGCTGGCTGCTAAGTGGCCAGGTGAGTAAGAACGCCTGCAATGGTGGCCGTCATCATGGTAGCCAGTGTTCCACCCAGTACCGCACGCAAACCCAGGCGGGCAATATCAGAGCGGCGGTTGGGTGCCAGGCCGCCAATGCCACCGAGTTGTATCGCGATGGATGAGAAATTGGCAAAGCCGCACAGGGCGTAGGTCGAGATTAATACAGAGTGTTCTGAAAGTGTGTCCTTGATCTGTCCCAGGTGCAGATAGGCAACAAATTCATTGAGAACAATTTTTTCACCGATCAAGCCACCGACGATGGTTGCTTCGCTCCATGGAACGCCGATGATCCAGGCCAGTGGTGAAAGCAGATAACCCAGGATCAAAGACATGCTCAGTGCCTCGCCGGTCAGGCTTTCAATACCGGTTATTTCGCCAATCCATGCCAGTGGGAAATTGATCATGGTAATAAGGGCGACAAACGCCAGCAGCATACCGGCAACATTCAATGAGAGCTTGACGCCGTCTGCCGCACCGTTGGCCGCTGCCTCGATGACATTGGTTGCAGTTTTCTCAATTTCCAGGTGGACCGTACCCTTGGTCAGGGATTCTTCGGTTTCCGGTCTCAGCAGTTTGGCAATCACGATGGTCGCCGGTGCGGCCATCACGCTGGCGGCCAGCAAATGACGGGCATAGAACAACCTTTGAGCTTCATCCGCACCACCGAGCATGGCGATATAGGCAGCCAGTACGGCACCGGCAATGGTGGCCATGCCGCCGACCATCATCGTAAACAGCTCGGACTCGGTCATTTTTGCGATATAGGGCCGTACCACCAGTGGTGCCTCGGTTTGCCCGATAAAAACATTGGCCGCGACAGACAGTGATTCAGAGCCACTCACCCGCAATGCCTTCTGCATGACCCATGCCATGCCCTGCACAATTTTTTGCATAAAACCGATGTGATAAAGAACACTCATCAGGGAAGCAAAGAAGATAATGGTGGGTAGCACCTGGAAGGCAAAAATGAATCCGAATTTTTCGTAACTGGTCATGTCACCGAATATGAATTCTCCACCGACCATTGCGAAGTCGATGACTTTTACAAATACCCGGCTGATGGCATCAAAGAACTCGCGCCCACCCGGCACCATGATCACGATGATTGCAAAAACAACTTGCAAAGCAATACCGGCTGCAACCTGTTTCCAGTCAATTGATTTTTTGTGTCGGGAAAATGCGAAGGCAACCGAGATTAATACAGCCAGTCCGAATATACCAAAGGCAATGCTGCTAATCATTCGATGCTCCAATAATTTTTAAGATGGGTTCGATTTGTTTTTCTTCGATTTGTTTTTCTTAGGGTCGCAATGTATCGGCTTTCTTGATGGCTGGCAAATTAAAGCTTGATTCCAACCCAGCGTCTTGCGGCCCAGCTCTGTATACACACGATGGCCTGGCCGGACCGGTAGATGCTGTTCACGACCCATATTCCCAACAGACCAAAACCCAGGACAGGTCCGGCGATAAATGCAAACGGCAGGAAGAATACCCATTGGGCAATCACGCTGATCCACATACTGCGGCGGGTGTCGCCGGCCCCGATCAGTGCGTTCATCAGCACCATGCCGGTGGTATCAAAACCGATCACCACGGCCCAGAGTATCATCGGCCAGTAGGCCAGTTGACGGGTTTCGGGGTTGGTGAGAAACAGGCCGAGAAGGGGGTCGGCAAATGGAATCAGTAGCAGGCTGAGAAGAACGCCATAAACCAGGCTGATAACGGCTGCATTCCAGCCCCACAAGACCGCGTCTTCAGTATCGCCTCTTCCAAGCGCATTACCTACCAGCGTGGTCGCCGCAAGCGCCAGTCCAAAGGCCGGCAGGATCGCCGTGATATGGAAGGTCATCAACACGTTAACTGCGGCAACTTCAGCGGTACCAATCTTGCTGACGATCCACATCAGCGTGACCAGGCCCGCTGAGAAGAACACCTGCTGAATACTCGCGGGCAGTGATAGCCTGAGCTGCTGCCACAGGGTGCTGCGTGACGGAATCCGGTTCAGGAAACCCTTGTCACGTGCATGCCGGTAGGCAAAAAAGAAATACAGGCCGGTGCCGATATAAAGCGATATGGTGGTTGCAAGCCCGGCACCGAGCACACCCATTTCAGGTGCGCCGAGGTGACCGAATATCAACACCCAGTTCAGAAAAATATTACAGGTATGCATGATCAGCAGTGTCCGCAGGTACACACCGGTCATGTGAATGGCGCTCCAGTAACCGCGGAAAGAAAAATTCATTCCCACCGCCACCATGCTGAGTATCCTGACCTGTAAATAGGGCACGCCCTGCTCAATAACGGCAGGGTCGTCACTTAGGAAAGAGTAGGTAGCAGGTATGGCCAGGTACAAAACGGCGCACAGGGGCGCGCCGATGATCAGTGCCAGCAGCAACCCGCCGTTGAGTGGTACGGCAGTTTCATCATGCTTTTCTTCACCCAATCGCCGCGCCGCCAGGGCCTGTACACCCGCTGATAAACCGATGATGAAGGAAATGGCGAGGTAGTTGGTAAAACTACCGATACCGGTGGCCGCCAGTGCCGCATCGCCGAGGTGGCCGACCATGCCGATATCCACCAGGTTAAGAATGTTCTGCGACATCATGCCACCCATAATGGGCAGGGCAATGCCCCAAATTAATCCGCGTCTTCCCTTGTCGGGAAACAGGGCTTGAATTCGGGTTAAAGCGGTGCTCAAGTTCTCATTCTGCGAACAGGAGGGTTTCGCGGGTTGCCGAGAATTTGATATCCGGCCAGCGCTCTTCGGTCAATTGCAAGTTGACGCGGGAAGGTGCCAGGTAAACCAGCTGATCGGCAGCGTCACGGGCGACGTTACTCATCAACTGGTCAGAAAAATCCTTCAACATTTTTTCATCATCACAACTGACCCAGCGCGCCGTTTGCACGTTAACGTTCTCAAAAACGGAGTCTACGTTATATTCGCTTTTCAGCCGATAGGCAACCACGTCAAACTGCAGTACACCGACCGCACCCAGAATCAGCTCGTTGCCCAGCAATGGCCGGAAGAACTGGGTTGCCCCTTCCTCGGACAGTTGCATGAGACCTTTCTGCAGGGCCTTGAGTTTGAGAGGGTCACGAAGCTGCGCGCGCCGGAATAACTCGGGAGCGAAATTGGGGATACCGGTAAACTGGAGCTTTTCGCCTTCGGAAAAACTGTCGCCGATGGCGATGGTGCCATGATTGTGGATACCGATAATGTCACCCGGCCAGGCCTCCTCTACGTGATCGCGATCCTGTGCCATAAATGTCAGTGCATTCGGTATCTTGATGTCTTTGTTAAGCCGCACATTTCTTATCTTCATGCCCTGTGAGAACCGGCCTGAGCAGATACGCATGAAAGCGATACGGTCACGGTGGGCCGGATCCATATTCGCCTGTATCTTGAAAACAAAACCGGTCAGGGCGGGTTCATCGCTCTGTACTTCGCGGCCCGTGGTTGCCCGGTGCTCGGGCGGCGGGGCGTGCTTTACGAACGATTCGAGCAAAGGTGTTACACCGAAATTATTGATGGCAGAACCAAAAAAGACGGGTGTCTGATTGCCTTCGAGGTACGCCTGCGGATCAAACTTATGACTGGCGCCCTGTACGAGTTCAATTTCGTCGCGCAACTCCTGGCTATCGTATTGACCCAGACGTTCATCGAGTAAGGGGTTGTCGATGCCCTGGATGATCTCGGCCTGCTGGGTGACATAATTTTTGCCCGATTCATAAAGGTGTATAGCATCATCCAGCAGGTGGTAAACACCCTTGAGACGTTTGCCCATGCCAATTGGCCAGGTGATGGGTGCGCACTGGATACCCAGAACGGATTCGACCTCGTCCAGCAGTTCAATCGGGTCACGGCCTTCACGATCAAGCTTGTTAATAAAGGTAAATATCGGTGTCTGGCGCAGGCGGCAGATCTCCATCAGCTTGATGGTCCGTTGCTCCACACCTTTCGCACAATCGATCACCATCAGGGCAGAATCGACAGCGGTCAGGGTTCGGTAGGTGTCTTCGGAAAAGTCGGCGTGACCCGGTGTATCCAACAGGTTGACGATGTAATCCTGGTAACAGAACTGCATCACCGAACTGGTGACCGAGATGCCACGTTCCTGCTCCAGCTTCATCCAGTCCGATGTCGCATGACGGGCTGCCCTCTTGGATTTGACCGCGCCCGCCATCTGGATGGCTCCTCCGAATAACAACAGCTTTTCGGTCAGCGTGGTCTTACCCGCATCCGGATGTGAAATGATCGCAAATGTACGCCTGCGGGCGATTTGTTGTTGAAGTTCTGACATGGATGGATTTCTGGCCGGTATTTAAGACGAAGATTTTAACAGAGTCGCCCCTTGAGTGTGACACATCATCATCTTCGCTATTTCAGCTAACCCCTGAGGTCATGCTGACAAAAGACCTTAGCCAATTTGTAAATTTGAATAGGGGGGGTAGAGCTTAAAAAAACCTACCAACCCCAGGGAGCTTTGGAATTACCTTTAGTTCTGTGATTTGTTGACGATATGAAGCCCCGCTGAGTTTTGAGCCTTACCCGCGTTTCGTTTGCCGGGTTGGCAGGCGATCTGCGAGCATAACCATGGAGGTCAGATATCATCCGCCATAACCAGATTATGGCTGTTGAAATTATTAACGCGACCAAAATTAGCAAAGCAAATGCCAACATTCTTCTCTCTCCGGATATATCAATATAATTTTTATTAGTTTGTAAGCTAAGTATATTGGATGGGTTTGAGAATTACTACCATTAAAAACAAGGACTACCCGCCGTTTCTTAATCTGGTTTTTAACCTGGCACTATTTAACCGGCAGCACACCCCTGATCATCATCCGGTCGGAAGGTGTTGTGGTGCCAGCGGTGGGTGTGACGAAACGGAATGGTATGGACTCCAATGACATGCCTGCATTGAGTTGGATGACGAAATGCAGATGTGGGCCGTTGCTGTAACCGGTGTTTCCGGAGTTGGCGATCCATTGCCCGCGTTTTACGGTTGCGCCCTGGCGGACCTTCAGGCTGTTGGGCTGCAAATGTGCATAGACCGCCATGGTGCCGTCGTCATGCAGTATGCGTATTTGATTGGATCGTGACAGGTAGCGCTTCTCCTGGGCCGCGCCGTGAAAATCGTCTTCCATATCCATAACACGGCCCGACCGTGCAGCGAGAATGGGCGTGCCGATGGGCATGACGATGTCCACAGCGTATTGATTGGGTGGTTCCTTGTGGGTCACATCACCGTCAAACCCCTGGCTGATCGGAAACTCCAGGCCCAGAGGAAACGGCGGATAGTAGTCCACTTCAGCCGGTAGCCGGGTTAAAGGCGGGCCTATCATATGCGAGTAAGCGAGGCGGTAACTGAAGCCCAGGGTTGGATCAGCTGCCTTGATTGTTAGCAGGCGTTGCTCGGCCTGGCCGGCTAAGGTTAGACGCGCGGGCAGTGGTGGATCGGAGATCACGTTTTCAGCTTCGTCAAAACGCAGTTCCAGTTCAACCGGTCCCCAGATATTGTTGATAAATGAATACTCCGGCTCTCGATCGAGACCCAATTTTCGCATGCCTATCATCGGTTTCGGATCGGCCGGCATTTCAACTGTGTTGAACGCTTCATCGGTCTCAGGGGGGGTAGAGCTGAAGTGCCATACGCCGTCTTTATCTTTCCATTTGTACATATCGCCGGCAGATGCGACAAACCCCATCACCATGCAACAGGTGAAAACCACTACGCGAATGTGACGGGTAATCAACATTCGATGACATTCACGGCGAGGCCGCCGCGCGAGGTTTCTTTGTAGTGATTTTTCATGTCAGCACCGGTATCCCGCATGGTCTTGATGACTTTGTCCAGCGACACCTTGTGTTTGCCCTCACCCTGCATGGCCAGTCGCTGTGCGTTGATGGCTTTGACGGAGCCCATGGCATTTCGTTCAATGCAGGGTATCTGGACCAGGCCGCCCACCGGATCGCAGGTCAGGCCCAGGTTATGTTCCATGCCGATTTCAGCTGCATTCTCGACCTGGCTCATGCTGCCGCCCATGGCTGCAGTCAGACCACCCGCCGCCATCGAGCAGGCCACACCGACCTCACCCTGGCAACCGACTTCCGCACCGGATATCGAGGCATTGAGCACATATAAAAGTCCGATGGCGCCTGCGGTCAGAAGAAATTCAATTATGCCGTCCTCATCACTGTGGTGGATGAAATTATTGTAGTAATTGAGAACGGCCGGAATAATACCGGCTGCGCCATTGGTCGGTGCGGTGACAACACGACCACCGGCGGCGTTTTCCTCGTTGACCGACAGTGCATACAGGTTGACCCAGTCAATAATTTTCAACGGATCCCTGTCAGCTGATTCGCTGGATTGGCTGAGTTCACGGTAGAGGGAAGGTGCACGCCGGTGTACCTTGAGACCACCGGGTAAATCGCCGGTGGCGGTATAGCCCCGCTTGATGCAGCTATGCATGGCAGCCCAGATTTTCAACAGGCCTTTGCGTATCTCTTTTTTGCTACGCCATACCTGTTCGTTGGCCAGCATGATATTGGCAATAGTCATCTTGTGGTTGTCACATAATGCGAGTAATTCAGCGCCGCTGCTGAATGGGTAAGGCAAGGGGGTGGAATCCTTGACGATACGGTCAGCCGCCGCCTCATCGTGACTGACCACGAAGCCCCCGCCCACGGAATAATACTCACGCTGGAACAAGGCTTCGCCATGTTCATCAAAGGCCGCGAAACGCATTCCGTTGGAGTGGTGGGGTAATTTCTCACGCTTATTGAACAGCAGGTCGGATTTTTCAGTAAAACCAATTTGGAACCGGCCTGCGAGCTTGATGGCACGATTACTTTGAATTTTCTGAATGATGCCGTCAATGTTGTCGGGGTCGACCTTGTCAGGTAACTCGCCGGAAAGACCGAGCATGACCGCCTTATCCGTGCCGTGACCCCGGCCGGTGTATGCCAATGAGCCATATAGTGTGACCTGCAGACGCTTGACCCTTTCCAGGAGCTGCGCGGTTTTCAGTCGTTTAACAAAGGTGTGCCCCGCGAGCATGGGCCCAACGGTATGAGAGCTTGAAGGCCCGATTCCAATTTTAAATAATTCAAAAACACTGACAGCCATGTCATGCTTCCCGGGTTGTTTAGGCAATGATCCAAGTTCTTTAACCGGCCAACACGAGGACACACCATGAGCCAGCTTTTCTTATATTACACGGAGTTCTGTCATTTGTGTGATGAAGCCGAGGCGCTTTTGCATGCCTCAGGGTTTGGTGAAAGCTACACGAAAGTTGAAATTGATGATGACCCCGGCTTGCTTGCGCTCTACGAAATTCATATCCCCGTTTTGAAACGTGAGGATAGTAATGCAGAATTATTCTGGCCGTTCAACCAACAGCAACTTGTAGTATTTATGGAGACAGGGCGGTGAGATCGGTTTTGACCGTTCTGACGGTATGGCTGACGACAGCAAATGTCATGGCGGAAGCTAAACCGGGTGCAGCCGGCAGGTGACCCTTACCGGTTCAGAATTAAATAATGGGGTGCGTCATATTTACGCACCCTGTTTCAATAATCCCTGTGTGAGGAGTTTTTGTCACCAAATGTGTTGCCAAACTGCTTGCCCACTTTTTCGGTAAGCTCACGGAACCAGATTCCGAGACCCTCAAACAGGCTCTTGGTGCGGCTGGACGTCTCTGTCATGAACAGTCCGAGCATGACGTAGACCACGAGCGTGACAAAGCTGTAAAAAACACCCAACACGATGGCGGCCAGCCTGATCAGCCAGACTTCCTGGTTGAGGCGTGCGGCGAGCGTCTTGCAAACACCCAATACGATCGGCTGCCCCGGTTCACCATTCAGATTTCTCTTTATGCTGTCAAAAAATGTTTCTTCTTGCATCGTCTTCTCCTGTCTTGCTGTTAATTATAACGATGCAGGTTCCATGCCAAATGTGCCATTAGGCACTATCTCACTTTGCAGGGTACCTATTTCCGGTTGCGGTGTCTTTCCGGCCAAAATCCGGTTTTTTTCGCCAAAAAGGTGTCCCGTTTCATCATTGCGATGCACTACACTAGATATTATGTAGCTCTTGCATACCGGAATGACAGAATTGACCAAAACGCTAACTCATATTGATTCTACCAGCATGGTGAAGGCCTTGACGGCTGCGATTTCGAGGCTTTTTCAGCGTCGTGAATATATTGACCGTATCAATGTTTTTCCGGTGCCTGACGGTGATACCGGTACCAACATGGCTTTCAGTTTCAAAGTCATTTTTGGTGCTGTCCGTAACGCCGATAGCCTGTCAATCAAACAGTTGATGACACGAGTCGCGGTTGCTTCACTTGATGGTTCAAGGGGTAACTCCGGTGCGATCATGGCGCAGTATTTTCACGGTTTCAGTGAAGCGATGGAAGACGGTCCCGTTATGAACGCCGCAGCACTGGCGACGGCCAGCAGTGCCGGCGCGAAGGCGGCGTGGACAGCAATGTCAGAGCCTGTGGCCGGAACCTTGCCGACGGTGCTGGAAGACTTTTCTGTTGCGCTGGAAAGTAAATCCCGGCAGGGCGTTGAAGACATATATGAGATGCTCGAGTTCGGTCTGGTCAGTGCAAGGGAGTCGCTCGCCCACACACCGGAACTTCTGCCTGTTCTTAAACAGGCGGGTGTGGTTGATGCCGGTGGACAGGGGTTTGTTGACCTGCTTGAAGGCATCTGGGACTTTATCGAAAACGGGGAAACGGGCGCGAATACGATCGATGATGAAGAAGTGTTTGCCATTGGCAGCACGGTCATGGAAATGGATCCGGGCACTCACAGGTTCTGCACGGAGTGTGTCATCGAAGGTGAGGCCCTTGACCGTTCCGAGATCATGACACAGTTGGAGCAACTGGATTGCAGTTCCCTGGTCGTGGCAGGCGGCATCAAGCGGGTGCGGGTGCATATCCATGTGAACAATCCTGGTGAAGCGTACCTGGTCTGCGCTCAATTTGGTGAACTTCATCAACAAAAAGCCGATGACATGAAACGTCAGCACAAGCTGATGAACCAGACCGGGCAAGTCGCGATCGTGACGGATTCCGGGGCGGATATCCCGTTTGAAGAACAGGAGCGTCTGGCCATACATATGGTGTCAGTCCGACTTAATTTCGGGACAACTGAGTACATTGACTATGTCTCACTGATGCCGGCCGACCTGTACCGTATGCTGCAAGAGTCTGAAGAGGTGCCCAAGACCTCGCAACCCCCCGTTGGCGATTTTGTTCGTATATACGATTTACTCACCGGTCATGGTTACCAGGTGATGTCCGTGGGCTTGTCCGGCGCTCTCAGTGGCACCACCCAGGCGGCGATGTCGGCTGCCTCACAATTTGATGGTCGTGTGCGTGTATTTGACACACTGAGCGGTAGTTGTGGTGAGGGTTTGTTGGTGGTGATCGCCGCAGAAGCGGCACAGCAGGGATTGTCGATAGATGAAATACAGTCGCTGTTAACGAAATTTCAGCCTTTGTGCCGCGTATTTGCGATGGCCGCAGACCTGTCTTACCTGGTGCGTGGCGGGCGTCTGCCGGGGTGGGTCCGGAAAATTACCGACCTGCTTCACATCAGTCCGCTGATGACCGCGAAAAAGGGCCGCTTTGGCCTGGCCGGTATAAGCACCGGAATCGGTGCCAAGCCATCGGCATTGGGAAAAGCCGCGTTACGGAAAATGGACCACGGGCAAAGCTATCGGGTCTTCATCGCGCATGGTGCAAACTCTGAAGGTGCGCAGGAGTTGCGCCGGTATATACTGGGAAGGCACACACGCATCCATTCCTGTCATATTTCAGAGGCAGGACCGGCCCTGGGTGTACACCTGGGCCCTGGTGGTCTGGTGGTGGGTTTTGTACCACAGCCCGATCAATTGAATTGAACTGCAGGAAAATATGGCTGCACTGATCATTAAAGTTATTCTGGCATACCTGCTCGGTTCCGTTTCCGGCAGCCTGTTGCTGGGCAAAATCAAAAAGGTCGATATTCGCAGCCAGGGCAGTGGCAATGCAGGTGGTACCAACGCTTTTCGCACGCAGGGCCTGGTTTTTGCCATGGGTGTCGTGCTGATCGATATTGGTAAAGGCTTTCTCGCAGCCTGGTGGATTCCGGCACTGGGTTTTGGCGGATCACAGGCAGTCCTGAGCCCGGGTCTGCTCGTTATGGCTTGTGGGTTTGCTGCCGTTTTAGGACATGTTTTTCCCATCTGGCATGGTTTTCGCGGCGGCAAGGGTGCAGCGACCGCAGTGGGTGCGCTGATCGTCATTGAACCCTGGATTTTGCTGCCACTGGTGGTGGTCTGGGTGGTCACCCTGATCATGACGGGATACGTGGGCTTGTCTACGGTGCTTGCCAGTTTCAGCCTGGTACCGGCAGCCTGGGCAATGAACAACAATACGCTGATGGTCTTTTCATTGATCCTGGCCCTGTTTATTCTCTTCACCCATCGTGCGAATATGCGTAAGCTACTCAACGGCACCGAAAACCGATTTGAACGAATACACATTTTTTCACGCAAAAACTAACCGGACTTTTTCCGCATGAGCAATGCCATCATCCAGCGTCTGGCCGGCTACCTGTCAGTGAACGAAACCCGATCCGGTGAGGCCATCGCCCATGAATTGGGTTGCAGCCGGACGGCGGTTTGGAAACACGTAGAAAGCCTGCGCGCACTCGGTATCGAAATTGATGCTGTTGCCGGAAAGGGTTACCGGCTCAGGGAGCCGCTTGAGCTTCTGGACGGCGCTTTGATTCTTGACGCGCTTGATCCTGCCGTTCGCAACCAATTGCGCGACTTGAGCATAGAGTCTTCTTTGGATTCAACCAACTCGGCCTTGCGCCGCCTGGCGGTCGAAGATCAGCACGCGGCGGTAATCCTTGCAGAATACCAATCCGGCGGCCGTGGCAGACGCGGTCGCCAATGGCACTCTCCCTATGCAAGAAATATATACTTGTCCATTGGCTGGAAGCTCGACCACGCGCTGTCTGAACTCGGTTGCCTGTCGCTGGTGGTGGCAATTGCGACCGCCAGGGCTTTGAGCCGTGCAGGTTTGAACGGGCATATGGTCAAGTGGCCCAACGACCTGTTACTGGATGGACACAAGCTATGCGGTTGCCTGGTGGAAGTGCAGGGCGATTCCCAGGGGCCGTGCCATGCGGTATTGGGTGTCGGTATCAATGTCCACATGCCCGCCTCGGAATTGACCGGGGAGATTGACCAACCATGGACCGACGTACATTCACGGTTACCGGATTGCTCGCGAAATTCCCTGGCCATCCTGCTGCTCGAAGAACTGGTGAAGGGGCTGCAACTGTTTGCAGGGGAGGGCTTTGCACCGTTTCGGGATGACTGGGGGCAGTTGGATGTGCTTCAGGGGCAAACCATAGAGGTTGATGCCATAGACAATATGCTTCGAGGAACAGCCGTTGGAATCAGCGAATCCGGCGCACTGTTACTGGATACCGGTAACGAGGTTCTGACACTGTACTCCGGTGAAGTCAGTCTGCGTAAAACCAAGATATAATGGAACGATGTTAAGAATATTAGTCATCAGCCTGGTTGTTGCAAATCTGCTGCTTATCGCGTTTCAGCGTGACAACCCTGTTGTCGAGACAGAAACAGCGGTAGCGCCTGCCGTAGATAAAAACTCCAACATACCAACCATTCATCTATTTAGTGAAATAATGGAGGATCAGGGTTTACTTACCGGTAACCGTCAATGCTTCAGCCTGGGGCCGTTTCATTCGAGTGACGATAAAGACGAGTTCCGTTTGCTACTGGAGGAGGTTTCCACCCGTATCGACGAGCGCAAAACCGAGGCACTGGTGGAGAAAGGTTACTGGGTATTCATGCCACCCTATGACTCATTGCTGGAAGCGAACGAGGCGCTGATATCTCTACAGGCGCTGGGTTTGAAAGACATTGCGATTATCTATGATGGTGATTGGAAAAATGCCATTTCACTGGGCTACTTCATGCGTCAGGAAAACGCCAATCGACGTAAGGAAAGTGTTGAGGGCAGAGGTTACTCACCCCGGATACGTGTTCAGCGTCAGGGTGAGCCGCGTTATTGGCTCGATTACGAACAAAACCCCGGCTCCGGCCTGATCACCCTGGACATGCAAAATCGTCCGAATGATTTCATGCAGCGATCACTCCCATGTCCCGAAGATGACACAGTTGAATATGCCGGAGAAGGTTCACAACAACCAGCGGAGGTTATCGCTGAGGTTCAAATACCCATGAATGACATTGAGCCGGACCAGATCCCCAATGAAGAGCCGGACACCGGTGGAGATGTTGAGAACGCGCCGCAAGAGCCGCCTGAAACGCTGCCGGCCCAGGCTGTTGAGACCGAAACGGATGACGTCATCGGCCGTGGGTCAGCTGACGCAACTGGGGCTGGAGCTGAGAATGACGATGTGAGCGGGCAGGATGACATTATCGAGATTGTACCGGAGGATGCTGCAGGGGCCGGGCAAGAAGACGAAATCGAGGCAGGAACCGCGGATGCCGTCGAAACCGCGCAAGAGATTACCGCCGATACCCCACCGAGGGTTACTGTCGGGACCGGGCCTCAGGATGTTGCTGAAACTGAGCAGGAGAGTACCACTGACACCGGGGCGGAGGACACGCTTGAGACCGGGCAGAAGCCTGCTGAGGAGGTCGCGCCGGACGATTACGGTGAGGGCGGAACGGGTGAAGGTTGAAATTGATATTAAAAGCATTGCACTGAAGGTCTACAGCACCTAAAATTCCTCCCCCCTGATATATCCCGTGCCGGTATAGCTCAGTTGGTAGAGCAACTGATTTGTAATCAGTAGGTCCCGAGTTCGAATCTTGGTGCCGGCACCATTTAATTCAATAGCCAACCTTCTATCCAACATCCTCTTAGACTCACTAGTAGCCTCATTCATCATTCATCTATTGACTGATTTCTTACGTTTGAGTCGTCTATTTTGACTCTCGTTTATTTGCTTTACTTAAGCTTATAACTAAAGTTATAATCCTAGTAGTAAAAGAGATCGCGTCTTATAGGAGGTAGGCGTTATGACTGCTGTAATGAAACTTAGGAAGATTGGTGGTTCACTTGGGATAATTATCCCTAAAGAAGAATTGACTCGTCTACGTGTAGAAGAAGGAGACGAATTGTTTGGGGTTTCTTACGAAGGTGGTCTTCAAATACAACCTTTTGATCCTTCTTTTGAGCGTAAATTGAAAGCGTTTGAACGCACAAGGAAACGCTATAGGAATGCATTGCACGAACTTGCAAAATGAATATGCCTGAATGGCTAAGCGCAAGTGATGTAAAATATTTCCACCGATCGCTGATTGAAGAGTTCGGTGGTTTACACGGCATTCG